>WOYI010231646.1_pt1 | contig 29468 bp, 26 predicted proteins | sample 6423411 | NCBI WGS metagenome assembly WOYI01 (sample SAMN13441803, study PRJNA592873) | oil field metagenome | biome: oil field; feature: oil-well bore; material: oil-contaminated soil; isolation source: oil-contaminated soil from oil-well borehole | place: Germany: Wietze | collected 2016-10-18 ...
ATGCGGAGCGCCTGGCCGAGGTGGTACGCGAGCGCCTCGCGCTGTAGCGCCGCGCCACCCACCGGGTCTGGGGCGTCTGCTCTGCCAGCTCGTGTTTCCGGGAGGAAAACTCTCGGCACAGGGCCTCGAACGGGCAACCTGCGTGCTCTAGGTTGAGATTCAGACCCGCCGTTGCGTGGAGGGGCCTCAGCCCCCACAGCCAGGCCCGCCGGTGCCACATGAGCGCGTCCAGCGCGGGTTCAGGTTCCCTCGACACCCCGCCAACCCCGCGCGCGTGTGACGAGGGAACCGCCCGTGCCGGACGCGGGACGCGTCACCGCCGGGCTCGCCGCGACGAGCATTGCTCAGGATTCTCCCGCACCGTGGAGAGCGGGCTCGGCGAGCTCGGCGACCAGGCGTTGCATGACGCCATCGATGTCGGTCGTGCTGCGGGTGGTGGCCACCACGGACAGTCTGCTGTCATAGAGCAGAGCGAAGACCGACAACTCGTCGCCGGGCAGTCCCGCCGGAAGCACGATCATGTCCTCAAGGCGTGCGCCGCAGAGGTGGCGGGTGCGCGAGAGCCAGGGCACGAGGGTGGCGTAGCCGACGTCTCGCGCTGTCTCCTGGGCGGGTGCGTCGTGATCCGGTCGCAGCTGCGCGCGCACCGACGCGACCAGTTCGGTGAGCGGCTGTGCACTGCTGCCGACGACGGCCGTGTCGGTGACGCGATTGCGGCTGTCTTCGGTGCGTCTGCGCAAAACCGGCACCCGCACTCGCACGATCGAGCCGTCACCGCTCGCCGTCCGGATGGCGGCCGCGACGACCAGGTCGTTCAGGGTTGCGCCGGCCGCTTCTGCCGCGGCCTGCACGTCGCCGCCGTCGAGGGTGCGGAATCCGGTGTGCTGGGCCGTGCCGGACGCCTCGGTGGCGCGCGAGCGCCGGTCGCGCAGCGGACGCAGGATGCGCCCGCTGACGCGTCGCGCGCGCCTGGTGAACGAGCGAGCCCGGTAGTCCCGCCACAGTTGTGCCGGGCCCGAACCGGCTGCTTTCCATTCGCGCAGCGCCAGCACAGGAAGTTCGCCGCCACGGCGCGGTGAGCGCATACCGCGGAATGGGTCTTCGCCGGCAGTCGGGGCGCCGCCGGGGTCGCTGGTGGTGACGGCTGCGAGAAACTTCAGGGTGCGCAGCGCATCGCCACCCGAGTGATGCATCAGAACTCCCAGCGCGACACGACCGTCGTCGAGCGGCGTGAACTGAAAACGCCAGAGCGGATGCGCCAGATCGAGCGGCCCGGCATCCCAGCCGACGAGCCGGGGGATCGTGGCCGACGAGACGTGCATGACATCGTCCGTGAATCGGACGTGGCGGTCGAGATCGAACCGGCCGTCGGGCACCCAGGCGGGCGCCGTCAGACCGGCCGGGCTTCGCATCAGCCGGAGGTGTGCGTACGGGATGCTGCGCGTCGCGGTGGCAAGCCAGGTCCTGATGCGATCTCGATCGAGCGTGCCGTCCGGTCGGCGGAGGAGGCCACCCGAGAAGATCCCGACGCCCTGCATGTGCATGGCTTCGAACATGCCGCGTGTGCCGACGTATCCCTCTTCCCACACCTGCATGAACTCGGCGTACACGCGCGGCGGCGGGGCTGTTCCCATGAAACGACAGTGCCACGAACCTGTTGCAGGCATGTAAAAAGAACGTGGCCGACGTCACTCGGCCCATACGCGCCCCTTACCCTGGAGATCAGTCGCCAGGGTCGTCGGTCGCGCATTTCGCGCATCGGCAGCGACCTGGGGGTGACGATGACCGAATCCATGACTTTCGTCGACGCGATGCGTCGCACCGCGGCTGTCGCCGCTGATCTGCGCGGCATCCGCTTCTACTCCGACGAGCAGAACTCTGTGCGCCTGGGGTACGCCGAACTCGATCAGCGGGCCCGGGCCCGGGCTGTCGATCTGGTGCAACGCGGGCACGGCCCGGGTGATGTCGCCGTGCTCGCCTTCGACCCGGGATTGGATTTCATCGAGTCGGTGTATGCCGCTCTGTACGCCGGGATGACGATCGCCCCCGTTCCGGTCGCCGTCGGCCGCAACCCCCGCGCCGCTGTCGACCGGCTCGAAGCGATCGTGGAGGACTCCGGCAGCCGATTGGTGCTCACCGCACCGTCGGCGCTGATGCTCCTCGAACAGGCATCGCTGCCGGGAGTGGAGGTCTCGTTCCTCGGCGAGCCTGATCCGGCCCTCGCCGCGCGGTGGGAGTCTCCGCAGATCGACCCGTCGTCGGTCGCGCTGCTGCAGTACACCTCAGGGTCGACCGGCGCGCCGAAGGGCGTCATCGTGACGCATGCCAATCTGGTCGCCAACGAATCGGCGATCGGCGAAGCGGTGGGTGACGGCGCGCACTCGGTGCTGGTGGGGTGGCTGCCGCACTACCACGACATGGGCCTGATCGGCTTGCTGCTGCGCCCCGTCTTCGCCGGCTCGGACCTCGTGCTGACCTCTCCGTCGCGGTTCTTGCGGCGGCCGCTGTTCTGGCTGCGGCTGATCACGCGTCACCGCGGCACCCTCACCGTCGCCCCTGATTTCGCCTACCGGCTGTGTGCCGAAGTCGTGACCGATGCGCAGGTCGCCGAGCTGGATCTCTCGAGCCTGCAGCAGGTGCTGACCGGCGCGGAACCGGTGAAGATCGCGACGGTGCGCGACTTCGCCGAACGTTTCGCCGCCGCCGGATTCGAGCCGGCCGTCTTCATCCCGGCCTACGGCATGGCCGAGACCACGCTGATCATCTCGGCCGCGGCGGGCAGGGAGGTGCGCGCGATCACGGTGGATCTGGGCGCCCTCGACAACGGCGACCTGCTGCCTGCCGCAGACGGCCGCACTGCAGATCTCGTGCTGTGCGGCCCTCCCGTTCGCGGTACCGTGGTCGCCATCGTCGATCCGGCGACGCAGCAGCGCGTGCCGGACGGTCGAATCGGTGAGATCTGGGTCAGTGGACCGAGCGTGACCCGCGGCTACTGGGGTCGGCCCGAAGAGACGGCGCTGTCGTTCGGCCTCGAGCTCGAGGGCGAGTCAGGATCTTTCCTGCGCACCGGCGACCTGGGCGCGATCGTCGACGGAGAGGTGGTCGTCGCCGGTCGCCTCAAGGACCTCATCATCGCGAACGGTCGCAACATCTTCCCGCAGGACGTCGAGGCAGGCGCGTCATCGGTCGTGACGAGCGATCCCGGGTGCCTCGCAGCAGCGTTCGAGCTCACCGATCAGCCCTCCGAGGTGGGCGTCGTCGTCGAGATCGAGCCGCGGGCGCTCGCGTCGACCGATCCGAACGTCGTCGTCGCCGACGTCCGTCGTGTTCTCGCCTCGGAATTCGCCCTCGCCAGCACCGGCATCGCTCTGGTGCGCAAGGGCACGCTTCCGAGGACGACGAGCGGCAAGATCCAGCGCCGGCGCGCTCGTCGGGAGCTGCTGGAGGGATCGCTCTCGGTCGTGCACATGGACGGCATCAGGATCACTGCACCGCTGCCGGCGGTCGAGACCCCTGTGGCATGAGCGAGATCGTGACAAGCGCGGGCCTCGCGCCCGCCGCCGATCTGGATCGGTTTCTCGGCGACCCCAGCGACCCATCGTCGCCGATGTCGTTCGAAATGGCACTCATCCGCGATCGGGCGGCTCAGTTTCCACTCGAGGCCGACGAGGCGCTCACCGAGTGGGGCATGCATCGCTACTACGTTCCCGCAGCGTTCGGCGGGCGGCTGGAGGACGTGCTGACGCCGCTGATGATCATGCGCAACGTCGCTCGCCGCGACGTGACCGCCGCGGTCGGCCATGGCAAGACGATCCTGGGCGCGATGTGCGCATGGGCGGCCGGCGGCCAGTCCGCCGAGTCGATGGCGCGCATCGTGCTGGCCGGTGATCCGGTGTCGTGGGGGCTGACCGAGCAGGGCCGAGGGAGTGACATCGCGAGCGCTGCCACCTCGGCGGCACTCGGTGTCGACGGGATCGTCCTCGACGGGCACAAGTGGCCGATCGGCAATGCCACCCGCGGGCGCGCGGTGACCGTGCTCGCCCGCACCGACGATCGTCCCGGCCCGCGATCGCTGTCTCTCGTACTCGTCGACAAGAACGTCGTCGATGGCGCAACCTTGAGCTATCGCCCCCGCCGCGAGCTGCACGGCATTCGGGGCGCCGATATCAGCGGCGTCGAGTTTCACGGCACGCGGGTCGGGCCGGACGCGCTGGTCGGCCCGGTGGGTCATGGACTGGAGCTGGTGCTGAAGAGTCTGCAGCTGACGCGCACGCTCTGTGCCGCCCTGTCGCTCGGCGCGGGTGACCAGGCGATCGCGCTGGTGCTCGCGGCGGCGGTCGGCGCCGACGGTTCTCGGCCCGATGAACGCATCGTCGTGGCCGACAGCGTCGCAGATCTGCTGCTGGCCGAAGTGGTCGCCTATGCCGGTGCTCGATGCGTTCATACAGCGCCCGAGGAGATGGCGCTGGTCAGCGCGTTCGTCAAATTCCTGGTGCCCGATTCGATCGATCTCGTGTTCCGCGAGCTCACCTCGACCGTCGGGGCACGAGCGCAGCTCGCCGGCGGCGCCGGGTTCGCACGTTTTCAGAAGGCCGCCAGAGACAACCGGGTGGTCGGCATCTTCGACGGCAACTCGGTGGTCAACCTCAACGTCGTCATCAACGAGTTCGCGAACATCGCACGCGCCGACGCCGTCGACGTCGATGCCGTGATCGACGGAGTGACCTTCCCGCCTGCGCCCACGGCCTTCGATATGTCGCGGCTGCGTCTGATCACCCGCCGCGGCTCGAGCGTTCTCCGTGCCCTGCCCGCGCTCGCGGCCCGACTCGATGATGGTCGCACGCACGACGATGTGGTGACCGCGGCGCGGCAGCTCGCGGCCGAATGGCGGATCGTTCAGGGCGCGGCCGCAGCGGCCGAACGCGCGCCTCAACCGCCGGCATGGCAGTTCGTGATCGCCGAGCGCTTGACGCTTCTGTTCGGTGCGGCAGCGTGTCTGGCGGTCTACGTGGCCAACAGAGACCGCGCCGACGACACGGCGCTGTGGACCGACGGCCTCTGGGCCCGCGCCGTGCTGACGCGCCTGCTGGCCCGCCTCGGAATCGACGGGGCCGCCGCGGTGCCGGCGGCTGAGGTGTACGCCGCCGCCGCGCAGAGCGTGGCGTCGGGGGCGCCGGTGACGGTGCTGCCCGGCTGGTGGCACGAGGGCTGGGGGCGCGGATGACCGGCACCTCGGCGCCCTCGCCACTCATCACGCAGCAGGACGCGCCCGCGCTCGAGGCGCTGCTGGGAGATCCGTTCGCCCACGGTTCGATCACCTTCGCAGACCTGATCGCGAACGAAGACGCCTCGCGACTGACGCCCGCCCTGAGGCAGCTCTGGCATGCCGGAGAGATCGGCGCCGAACTCGTCCCTCTCGACCTCGGCGGAAGGCGGACCTCCGCCGCGGGTCTTGTGAGGCGGCTGCGACCGATCTTCCGGCGTGACCCCTCCCTCGGCGTCGACCTCGTCGTGGCCCCCTTGGCGGTCATGACCGCTGCGATGTCGGCGGGCGACGGTGCCCAGCGCCGTGCTGTGGCCGCACGGGTGCGATCAGGAGCACGGATCGGCGCCGTGCTGACCGGCTCCGACCCTGGCTCTTCTGCGGCATCCATCCGCCTGCATCGTCGCGGTGCCGGATGGATCGCAGACGGTGAATCCTCGCTGGTGGCCGGAGCCGATGCGCCGGACATGTGGGCGCTTCCGGCGCGTATCGGCGACCAGACCGAGGCACTCGTGCTGTGCGAGACCGGTGATGCGACCCCCGCCCCCCAGATCGAAACCGTCGGCCTTCGGGGCACGAGATTCGCCGCTGCCACGGTGCGCTCGCTCGCGGTGGATCGCGGTCACGTCCTGGGCGCCCAGGACAGCTCGCATGCCCTGGCGCGTGCCCGCATCGAGACCGCCGCGATCGTGGCAGCGCTTGCGATCGCCACCGTCGACACCGCGATTCGTCTCGCCATCCCGTACGCGTCGGAGCGGCGGCTGTACCGCGGCACGGTGCTGGAGATCCCCCACGCGCGCAGCCTGCTGGCCGACGTGCACACCGACCTGCTCATCGCCGATGTGGTGGCCAGTCAGGTCGTCGATGGGATGGATGCCGGTGGGCTCGACGAGCTGACGGCATCGGCGGGGGCGTATCTGGTGCCGCTCCTGCTCACGGATGCGATGCGCGGACTCTCGGTGCTCTTCGGGTCGACGTTCTATGCGCGGGTGGAGCCCTACGCGGTGTTCGAGACGCTTCTTCGCGATGTGGGCAGTCTCTCGCTCGTCGGGGTGGGCACACCGGGATCGCTCGATCCCATTGCGGCCGCCTTGCGGGCGTGGGGTGACGGGGCGCTGGCGTTCGACGACCGGAATGCCGGCGAACCGGCGACAGTGGCCGCGGAGGCGCTCTTTCAGCGCCGCGCGCGATTCGGCGATCGCGTCCGCGCCACCGATCTCGCGGATGCCGCTGCCGCCCGCCGCCTGGCCCGTGAAGCAGCGATCCTGATCGCCGCCGGCGCCTGTGACCGGTTCGGCCGCACCGGTCCGACCGTCGTTGCGGCCGAATGGCGTGCGGCTGCTCACGTGCGATGGCACGCACGACTGACCGGGCGCGCTGCGAGCCTGCCCGAGTCATCCATCGAGAGCGCCGTGGCCGACCTCACTTCGTGCGTCGACGACGGGATATCCGTCACGCTCGAGCGCGTTCCGGTCTTCGGCCGCATACCCTGAACCATGTGGAGGAGAAATCATGAATACTGTCGTCACCGAAGATGCCGTCCAGTCGTGGCTGGTGTCTCGGGTCACCGCGTACGGCAAGCGGTCTGACCGCGCTTTCACCGTCGACACCGAGTTCTCCGAGATCGGCATCGACTCGGTGTACGCGCTCACGCTGTGCGGCGACATCGAGGACGAGTACGGCCTCGAGGTGGATGCCGAGATCATGTGGGACTACCCCACCATCCGCGCGCTGGCCGCCCACCTGACCACGCTCGGCGCGCACTGACACCGCTCGCCCGACCGCACCGGGCGGGCCCGCGCACGTCAGCGGATCATCCGCGGCACGCCCTCACGGCCTTCCCATGCCGTAGTACGTCCAGCCTGCCGCGCGCCACGCCGCGGCATCCAGGCAGTTGCGTCCATCGACGATGACCCGCCCCGCCACGAGCTGTGCGGCATGTTCGGGGTCGAGTCCTCCGCGGTATTCGTCCCACTCGGTGACCACGATGACCGCGTCGGCCCCTCGGAGGGCTTCATCCCGGTCTTCCACGTAGTTGAGCTGCGGGTGCACGCGTGCCGCGTTGTGCAGCGCCTCCGGGTCGGTCACCGTGACCCACGCGCCGAGACCTCGCAGCCGGACGGCGACGTCGAGCGCCGGCGAATCCCGGATGTCATCGCTGTGCGGCTTGAAGGCGGCCCCGAGCACGGTGATGTTCTTCTTGAACATGTCGCCGTGCAAGGCATCGACGACGAGTTGGACTGCACGTTCGCGACGTCGCAGATTGATCGCGTCGACCTCCCGCAGGAAGCCCACCGACTCGCCACGGCCGAGTTCTTCGGCGCGCGCGGTGAAAGCGCGGATGTCTTTGGGCAGGCACCCGCCGCCGAAGCCGATTCCGGCGCCGAGAAAGCGGCGGCCGATGCGTGCGTCGTGGCCGATGGCATCAGCGAGCTGGGTCACGTCGGCACCGGTCACCTCGGCGATCTCGGCCATGGCGTTGATGAACGAGATCTTGGTGGCCAGGAACGCGTTGGCGGCGACCTTGACCAGCTCGGCCGTCGCGTAGTCCGTCACGATGAACGGCGTGCCCTTCGCGACGGCCGGGTGATACACCTCGCGCAGGATGTCCGCCGCGCGCGCACCCTCGTCGCCGAGGGGAACCCCGGCGACGAGTCGGTCGGGATCCACCGTGTCTTTGACGGCGAAACCCTCACGCAGGAACTCCGGGTTCCACACCAGTGTGGCACCAGTCGATGCGAGGCGCTCGGCGAGCCCGGCGGCCGTCCCGACAGGCACGGTGGACTTTCCCGCCACGATGTCTCCGGGTCGCAGGTGGGGGATCAGGGCGTCGATCGCAGCGTTGACATACGTCATGTCTGCGGCGTAGCCATCCTTCTGCTGGGGCGTGCCGACACCGATGAAGTGCACCTCCGCGCCGTCGGCCTGTGCCATGTCGGTGGTGAAACTCAGTCGACCCGACGCGATGCCATCGGAGAGTATCTCGGGAAGGCCCGGTTCGAAGAAGGGCGCCTCGCCCTGCGACAGTGACGCGATCTTGCTTTCGTCGACGTCGATGCCGACGACCTCGTGACCGATGGACGCCATGGCCGCTGCGTGGACCGCACCCAGGTAGCCGCAGCCGATGACCGAAAGTTTCATGTGACTCCTCAGAGAGCTCAGTGAGGTGGGTGCCGGCGGTCATTGGCGGCGTTGACTCTCAATCTTCCTATCAGGTGCATGTTTCGGGAATGTGCAGGCGCATCCCGGGGAACGCTCCGGGGCGAAGACCTGGCTAGGCGGTACCCCCGCAAGGCGAGGGCGCGTCGCAGCAGGCGGGCCACACCCTCCTGCACCGACCAGATCCGCAGAAGACCGGCTGCGCGGTAGACCGTGTCGCACAGGTGATCGACCACTCCAGGGGTATCACGCCGTGCGATACGACGCTGAACGAAGGCGAACACCCGGTTGTAGCCGGGTGGGATCACCACGAGCGGGTTCAGCTGAGCGGGTCGCTCGCCCCATCGCTGCTCGAGATCGGCGATCGCTTCCCCGCGCAGGAGGCACTCGCGCCGGTAGCCCCGCAGTCCGCGCTGGTGATGATGCTCGGCGCGAGCCGAGTCGTCGAAGACCCCTTCGGCACCCAGATCGGCCAGCCGCCAGCCGAGATCGAGGTCTTCGTTGTACTCCAGCCGTTGAGAGGGCTTGGACCGTTCGGCGCGCACATAGAGATCGCGCGGAAGGCTGAAGTTGCCCCCCCACAGCGACCGCAGGATGAGCTCTGACCCCGATCGACGCCAGACCGCAGCCTGAATCTCGTAGTCGCGGGCGTAGATGTACGTCGGTGCCGCGTCTCGGCGACGCCGCGGCGGGAGGGCGACGGGCATGTAGCCGAGGAGCACCCGGTCGCCGCCACCGAGATGGAAGCGTCGGTGCGCCTCGACCAGCCCGGGCAGCGGCGACACGTCGTCATCCACCGCGAGGATCATCTCACCGGTCGACGCCTCGAGCCCGGCGACTCGAGCCAGCGCGAGCCCGCGGTTCTCGGGCAGCTCGACGACACTGAGGCCGGGCTCCTGCACACGGGCGCCGAGCGCCTCGCGCCAGCCGTCGTGCGGTCCGTCGAGCACGACGACGATCTGGTCGGCGCCTTGCGCACGGTAGAGGTCTATCAGCCGCGCCAGCCTGTCCAGGCGCCGATACGACGGGATGACGACCGACAGCGAAGGCGCCGAATCGTCGGTCGTGTCTTCTCTCCGCGTCACGGGCGACCTGGGTCGGGCTCACCCGTCATGATCTCGTACATGCGCCCCACGACACGTTCCACGTCGGACTCGACCGGCACCGTGGCGCCGATGAAGAGCTTGCCGTCGTACAGCATGCCCGCGGCCGCAAGGCGGTCCGCGCCCACGCTCGCGGGGAAGGGAGTGGTCGCCAGGACCGCGGCGCCACAGAAATATGCCGTTCGGGTCACCCAGGGGAGCAGGGTCGAGTAGCCGATCAGTGTGCCCGTCGGTGCCCATCCGGCAGGTCGCGGCTCATCGCGCGCGTCGACTTGGCGACGGATGATCGTCATCGTCGTGTCGAGGTCATCGTCGGCGTTGGCAGAGATCTCCATGTCGCGCACGTGGTTGCGGATGTGCGGCTCTTTCGGGTTGTGGTAGGAGACCGGGAATCGTGCCCGCACGTCGCGCTCCGAGCCGTTCCATGCGCCCACCATCGCGGCCAGGAGAAGATCGCTCATCGTGCCACCGGCAGCACGGGCGCGTCCGTTGGCCTGAGCGGCATCCATCACCCGGTAGGACGAATAGCGAGGCGGCAGTGCAACGGCCCGGGCGGCCTCGCCGCCCCGCCCGTAGCGCACGGGAATGAGCAGCCGTGCCCCCACGCGGCGAACGCGACGGATGAACGGCTTGGCCCAGTACGCCTGCCAGGCCGCACCCAGCGACGGCTGGCGGTTCCACCACTGACGCAGAGCGAGCCACGGCAATTCGATTCTGCTCGGCGCTCTCACGCCTTCGAACGGATCGGACGGGGCGGGGATCGCGTCGTCCGGCTTCTTGTGGAACAGGGTGGCGGACAGCTTCATTCCGGACAGGCCGTCCGAGATCGCATGGTGCGAGGTCATCCCGACCGCGACGCGCCCGTCGACGAGCTCGGTGATGCGCACCCGCCACAGCGGATGCTCGAGCGGGATCACGCCGTCGTCCTGACCGCCGAGACGACGCAGGTCGGCGGTGGCAAGATCGACGATCTCGTCGGAGAAGATCACGTGCCTCGACAGATCGAAGCTCTCGTCCGGGACCCACGCAGGCGGGGTCAGCCCGAGAAACGAGCGCTTCAGACGCAAGCGGTAGGTTGCCGTCGCGGCGAAGACCCCTTCGATGTAAGCCAGGATCCGAGCCCGGTCCAGCGTGCCATCGGGCAGGCGGAGAGGCGATCCGTCCACGATGAAGTTCGACGGGATGTGCATCGTCTCGTGCGATATCCGGGTCGAGACGTAGCCCTCTTCCCAGATCTGCATGAACTCCGCATGCGGAGACTTGCGTCCGGCGCCGGTGGGCGGGCTGTGGATCGGGTGGGCGATCTCGGTCGCAGTCATGGCGGCCCTTCCGGAATTCGAGCGTGCGTGGGGCGTCAGCTGACGGGTGGAGGCGCGGCCGCGGCGAACCCGGTGGCGTGCACCAACGGCAGGCCACCGCTCTCGAGCGCCACGCGGACGGGCCGGCGGGTCACTTTGCCGGCGCCCGTGCGCGGGAGTTGCCCGAGGGGCACGAGGCCCACGGCGAGCGAGGGGAGGGAGAAGTACGCGATCAGCTCCTTCTGCAGCTGCGCGGTCAGCTCGGCGTAACTGAGGCCCGCGACCTCACGCGACTCCTCGTCGACCTCGCTGATGATGCCGATGGCGCTCGGGTGACCCTCCAGCTCGAAGGCGGCACTGATTCCGACGGCCTCCGACACCGTCACGGCCATCGCCTCGAGGTCCTGCGGGTAGATGTTGCGGCCGCGGATGTTGATCATGTCCTTGAGGCGTCCCGTGATGAAGAGTTCGCCGTCGACGATCGCGGCGAGGTCGCCGGTGCGCATGTAGGAGCCTTCGAAGCCGGGCACCGAGTGGCCGAACGTCTCGGCGGTGGCGTCGGGGCGCCGGTAGTAGCCGGGCGAGACGCCGGGCCCGGCGACCCAGAGCTCGCCGATGGTTCCGCCTTCGACGGGCTGGAGCGTCTGCGGGTCGATGATCACGACGCTGGTCGTCTCGGATGGCCGGCCGCACGAGACCATCTCGACACCGCCGTCACCCGTGCTGGGCCGCAGCAGACCGGTCTCACGGCTTGCGGCGTCGAAGGTCCGGATCACGACCTCGCTTCCGGCCGGCTTCGCAGAGATCACCAGCGCTTCGGTCGCTGCCATCAAGGGGGACACTGACGAGGCCTTCAGTCCCGCGGGCGCGAATCGCTCCACGAACGCCTGGACGGTCGCTGCGCGGACCGGCTCGCTCCCCGAGAACAGCGTGTCCACGCTCGAGAGGTCCAACTCGGCCACGAGTTCGTCGGTCGCGAACTGTGTGGCCAGAGTGAACGCGAAGTTGCCGCCGGAGCTGGAGGTGGCGCGGTGCTTGCTCATCAGCTGCAGCCACACCGCCGGGCGCTTCTGGAACTGGGACGTCGCGAGGATCACGCCCTCGGCGCCCAGAGAAATGGGTATGAAGACCTGCGTGAAGATGCCCATCGCGTGATGCAGCGGGGCCCAGCCCAGCATGACCGACTCAGACGAATAGCCGAAGAGACGTGAGAAATCGGCGACCGACGACATGATCATGCGGTGGGTGCCGATCACGCCCTTCGGGTCGCCGGTAGAGCCTGACGTGAACAGCAGCAGGGCCATGCTGTCGCCGTCGACCTGCGGCGGCATCCACGAGTCGGGGCCGCCCTCGGCGACCATCTCGTCGATCATCAAGGTCGACAGCTCGACGCCGGGCAGGCTGCCGCCGAGTGCCGCGTAGTCGCTGGGGGACGTGATGAGGACCCTCGCGTCCGCGCTGCGTGCGATGCCGGCGACGCGATGCGCCATCATGTCGGCCGATCCGTAACCGGCCACGGGTGCCGGTGCGAACGCCAGGCCGGCGTACAGGGCGCCGTAGATGGCTTCGACGCACTCCAGACCCCTCGCGAGTCCGATGATCGCGAGATCGCCCGGGCCGAAACCTGCGGCCGTGAGTCGGCTGGCGACGGCACGGGCGCGCCGATCGAGCTCGGCGAATCCGCGGTACTCCGACGAGTCGCGGGTGTGGTAATAGCGAAGACCCCGGGTGTTGCCGAAGGTCTGCGCGCTCTCGTGCAGCGCTTCGTGGACGGTGGCGGCGCTCAGGCTCATGAGCTTCTCCTCGGTGATGGGCCGGCAAAGCCCGACGAGCGGGTGGAGGGGAGGTGCAGCGGAAGAACGACGGTGCCCACATCGCGAATGATCGCGATGTGCGCTTCGGGCAGATCCGACGAGCGAGTCCGCGCCGGCACGTTCCAGGGCGGCGTGATCGTTCGGAAGTCGAGTGCGAGCCCGCGCCCATCAGCCTTGGCGAGGGCTTCTTTCGCCGTCCACAGTCGGGCCAGCGCCCGCCGGCGCAGTGATTCGGGCAGCCCTGTCAACCGGGCGAGCTCATCGGGATGGCACATGCGACGTACCAGGGTGCGGGATCCGAAAGCAGAGAACGGCGGGAGTTCGACATCGACCCCGATCATGCCGCCCGCGACAACCGCAACGAGAAGGGCGTCGCCGCTGTGCGAGATCGACGCATCGACGTCTGCGCCCTGCAGGTGCGGCCGATCCGTGGATGACGAGTGTGCAAAGCCGTTCCATCCGTCGAACTCGTCGGGATGCGCGCGGATGATGTCCTCGATCCACTCGCGTGCGACCATGCTCCGCTCCGACCGGTTCAGCTGCTCGGAGGCGCGGTGATGACCGAAACGCCAGCGAACCCGAACGGATGCATCGGCATCCGTTCCGCCTTCGGCAAGAACCAGCCACGGGCCTGCCGCGCGGGTGTGTGCAACCGGGGCGGTCGTGAGCATCAGGTGCCCCTGATGCTCGCGGAAAGGCCCGCTGCGAGGTCGTCCAGCGTCACGAAGTCGGCGAAGAAGGCGGGATCGATCTCGATCCCGTAGGTGTCTTCGATGTCACCGCACAACGTCATCACATAGACCGAGTCCAGCCCGAGCTCGGTCAGCGGCGAACTCGGCGTCACGACATCGGCGGTGTCGTAGAACGTGATCCGGCTGACGAGCCAGTTCGCAATGTCGGATTCGGTCGTGGCGGTCTTCTCACTCATTGGTTCCCCCCTACAGGCTGTGTGGTGACGTGGTGGACAGGCCGGGTGGGAACGACCCGTCGTTGCGGTGCGGTGTCGGGCGAGCCGAACAGCAGCGGCTTCGCGGCCGGATAGCCCTCGCGCCATTGGCGGCGACGACCCCAGACTTCTGCCCACGTACCGCCTCGGCGCCCCGCTCCCCGCTCGAGCAGCGTGCGCGTCGCGGCGCCGGCCACCAGCAGGGCAATGGCGCCGGCCGCGTACCGGGTGCGGTGGCCCGTGCGAAGAACGGTGGCCTTTCCGGCCATCACCATGCTCATCTTGCGGCCGCTCGAGGCGGTGGACCCGCCCACGTGATGGATGATCGTCGCGTCGGGAACCACGACGGGTCGCATGCCCGCCGACCGAGCGCGTGCCGAGAAATCGGCATCCTCTCCATACAAGAAGAAGCGCTCATCCATACCGCCGAGCAGATCCCAGTCCGCGCGCGAGATCAGGAGCAGGCAGCCGGTGATGATCGGCACTTCACGGACGGTGTCGCGCTCCCATCGGCCGAGCGATTCGGGATCGAACACTCGGGACCGTTTGAACAACGTGGACAGGCCCGTCGCAAAACACGCGAGCGACCACAGTGACATCTCGCCCCAGCACGAGCTCGGGTCGGTGGAGCCGTCACCGCGAAGGGTGCGACCGCCATAGAGCCGATGCTCGGGATGGGCGTGGGCGAAGGCGAGGAGCTCGTCGATCGCACCGGGCAGCACGATCGCGTCGGGATTGAGCAGCAGCACAAGGGGTGCGTGCGAGTGCGACACCCCGAGGTTGACCCCGGCGGCGAATCCGAGATTCGCGCCGGCCTCGATGACGGTCACATCGGGCAGCGCAGCGCCGAGCGCATCGACGCTGCCGTCGTGAGAGCCGTTGTCGACGATGACCACCTCGACCTGCGAAGAGGTGTTGGCGTACAGACTGCGCACGCATTCGATCGTGTCGTCGCGCGTGTTGTAGTTGACGATGATCACCGAGACGACGGGCGTCATACGGACACCTCCTCGTGCAGGGTCCCGTCGCTTCTGCTGCCGTCCTCATCAGGGGCTGAAGAGCCGCCACGAGAGCCGATGATCTTCGCGGGCACTCCACCGACGATTGAGCCGGCAGGCACATCGCGGGTGACGACGGCGCCCGCCGCGACGACCGCTCCGTCACCGATGGTGACGCCCGCGAGTACGACGCTGTTGGCGCCAAGCCACACGTCACTGCCGAGAACGACGTCCTGCTCGATCTTGGCCTGGTCCATGATGAACGCGCCGGGCTCGGTGCCGTAGTTCGACGCGGTGATGGTCACGTGGGGCGCGAGCAGGCACTTGCGGCCGAAGATGACGCGGCCGGTGGAGTTGCCGGCCCAGATGATGCTGTGCTCGCCGATGTGGGTGCCTTCGCCGATCGTGATGCGCTCCGCGTTGCGGAAGGAGACGTTCGGGGCGAACGTCACGTTCATGCCGCGGTCGAGCTTGCGAACCTGCTCCACATGCGAATACGACGCGAAATGAAGCAGGCGGAACGCCTGCAGATACGTGCGCGGGTCGATCACCGAACGAAGCGCCCCGGTGACCTTGCTCATGATGCCTTCTCCACGAGCTCGATCTGCACCGCTTCTTCCTGCACACCGACAACGGCGGGCGGGTGCTGGTCGGCGAAGATCAGGCTGTGCACCGGAATCCGGCGGGCGCTCCAGAGCCCCCGCCACATACCGCGCATGAGCGAGCTCTGGCCGTGACGTGATCGGGCGGATCGGATGCCGCGCAGATAGCGCACCGCTGAGCGGCGCAGCACCCGCGCGGTCAGGGCAAGGCCCGCGACGGGCGCATCGCGCAGCCACTTCGCGCACATGGCACCCAGCCCCAGACCGTAACTGCGGTTGAGAGCGACGTAGTCGAGGTCATCCCGCGTGTTGACGTGGCGAACGAAGGATGCCGGCACCCGGGTGATGCGGGAGCCGGCATGCAGCAGCCGGCACATCGCGTCGAGGTCTTCCGCGCCGCCGAAGTGACGACCCGCCCCTAGCAGGGGATCGAATCCACCTAGGCCGGTGATGGTCTCGCGCCGGAATGCCATCAGCGCTCCGTGGCCCGCATCCAGCCCGTCCTCAGTCCTGACGAGAGTCACCTGCGGCTCGTCGGATGCGCCGCGCTGATCGTGCTCGTCGCGCAGAAGGCCGGTCGTGGCGGCGACGCGGCGATCGGAGAACGGTGCGATGAGGGGTGCGAGAAACACCGGATCGAGTGCGCAGTCATCGTCGCTGAAGACGACGATCGATCGTGTCGCGTTCTCGAGTCCGATGTTGCGCGCGATCGAGAGTCCGGGCACGTTCGAGCGGACATACCGCACGCCGGCTTCGTTCGCGACTCGAAGAGTATCCGAACTTCGAGATGCGGAGTCGACCACGAGAACCTCGGTCTCGGCGGGCACGGCCGCGAGCACGGTCGCGAGCGCACGCGCCAGCATCTGCGGCCGGTCGCGTGTGCAGATGATGACCGATACGTCGGCCGACGACGGTGCGACCGCGTGCGCGTGATCGTCCGACTGGTCTGGTGTTGAGCGCAAAAGGAACATCCCCAACTTTGCTTATGCTCTCAATTCGAAAGCTCCCCAAATTCAGCGTCGCGTGCGCGCCATGCAGAGTGCAAGCGCACGGGCCCTTTCGGGGGAGTTGTTCTCATCCCTTTAACGCGCCCGCAACAATCGCGTGAGAGGTTGATGGTGGCGCATCTGGGTGCGTCGTTCGGGACTGACATCATTGGGGGATGCTGTCGCCGGTCCGAGAGACTGGCTATTGTGCCCTCTCCGACTAGGAACAGGCGATCGATCGCCTGGAATTTGGGGATGAGGACTGCTCATGGAGCAACCGACCTATCTGAAGCGTCTTCTCAACCAGAAGACTCTGCTCATCATCGGCGTATTCGTGGCTTTGATCGCCGCGCTGCTGGCCGGCTTCACCATCAAAGACGGCCAGATCGTCAGCAGGGTCGAGCAGACCTTCACGGCGACGAGCAACATCCTGCTCTCGGAGCCCGATCCCACGCTGTACCAGACGACGATCCCCGGCGACACGCAGGTGATCGCACCCGTCGACCCGAATGCCGAGCAGATCGTCGAAGGGCCGGATACCCCGGTCAATCTCACGGGCAGCGCCATGCTGATGGCGTACATCGCCCAGTCGGACGCGGTCGTCGACCGCGCCACGACGGCGGTCGGCGGGCTCCAGGACAACGAGATGATCACGGCCGTGGCCCGCACCACGCCCCCGACCGGAACCGAGATGTTCCCCGGGCGACTCGACCTGCCGATCGTTCAGGTGGTGGGAGCCGCGGCGTCCGCAGAGCGGGCGCTCGAGCTGGCCACCGCCGCCTCGACGGCGTTCAGTGAGGTCGTCGTCGAGCGGCAGGACCTCGAAGGCGTTCCGCCCGAGATCCGCCTCACTCTCGACGTGCTCAACGAGCCGACCGTCGGAGAGCCCGAGGGCAGCAACCCGGCCATTCCGATCGTGATCACCTTCGTCGCCGTCCTTCTGGTGTTCATCGCGGTTGCTCTGATCATCGAGGCGGTGCGCGCTCGCCGCAGGGCGAAGGAGGCGACCGCCGAGTCGCCGCAGCCGTCCGCCACGAGCGACGTCCTCAAGGAGTCGGCGGCCGACCCGTCCGACATCGATGTCTTCGAGCGGGAGATCGTCGGCACGCCGTCACGGCCGCGGACCACGCGACTGCGGCGCAGCGCAGACTCTCCGCTGCGTTCGCAGTCTGAGATCGTCGCGGTGCTCGATCCCCACGACGTCGACGCGTCAACCCGCGACTGACACGGAGTAGTACCCATCGTGGCCCTTGACACCTCGGCGCCGCCCGTGCCCAGCACGACAGGGCGTGGTCGGCGGATGACAGCCGACATCGTGATCGCCGTCGTGCTCGGAGCGATCGCGATCGCGTCGATCATCTTCCTCGATCCGCTCTTGGCCGGCGGCGCGCTGCTGGCCGTCAGCGCGCTCTTCCTCCTGCGCCGGTTCGTCTTCACCTGGCCGAGCATGCTCTTCCTGCTCGGCGGGGTCGTGATGTTCATCCCCATCCGGCGATACGCACTGCCGATCCAGGTCGGGTTCGCCCTCGAGCCCTTCCGCGCTGTGATCGCCGGGCTCCTGATCGCCCTGGCCGTGGCAGCCTTCGCGAGCCCCTCGTTCCGGTGGAAGCCGGTCGTGTGGGGATGGCCCATCGCCATCTTCCTGTGGACCATGCTCGCATCGCTCATGTTCAACGGGTCCGAGCTGGCGAGCACCGCGCTGATCGGCGCCGGGCTGTCGAACATCACGCAGCTGGCCTTCATGCTGTCGGTGGTCCTGATCGTTCGGCAGCTGCTGAGCACAGAGCGTCTCACCAACATCTTTCTGATGTTCCTGGTGATCTCCGGCGCGATCCTCGGCTTGCTCGCGCTGTATGAGCGGATCAGTCGCACGAATGTCTTCCTGCTGCTGGGCAACTTCCTCCCGCTGACGATCCTCCGCGACGACGCCGAGTCGCTGCGCGCCGGCGGCGCGCGCGCGTACGCCTCGTCGCAGCATCCGATCGCACTTTCGGTCGTCTTCTGCATGCTGATCCCGCTGGCTATCTACCTGATGAAGTTCGCCATCTGGCCCCGGTTCGAGATCTCGCGCCGCATCTTCTACACGGCGATGATCGGCCTCATGCTGGTCGGCCTGCTCGCCGCCATCTCGCGCACGGGTGTGGTGGTGATGGGCGTGATGTGGCTGTTCACGCTCGTGCTGCGGCCACGACTGGCGCTGATCCTGGCCGCGCTCGGTCTGCCGATGGTCGTGGTGGCGGGCCTGATCTTTCCGAAGAACATCGAATCGATGGTGCTGTCGCTGCTTGACATCGAAGGCGTCGTCGCGTCGCAGACCACCTCGGTCGGAATGGCGGGCCAGGGCAGACTGGCCGATCTCGGCCCGGCCTTTCAGGAGGTCGCGGTCAATCCCTGGTTCGGAACCGGCTTGGGCAGCCGCATCGTGGTGGGCGACAATGCGAACGCCTACATCCTCGACAATCAGTGGCTCGGCACGCTCATGGAGACCGGGGTGCTCGGCGTGATCGGCCTGATCGCGCTGCTGGTGTGGCCGGCGGTGCAGATGACCCGCTTCGCGCTCACATCGAACGCTCCGCAGAGCCGGGTCTTCCTCGTCTTCGCCATCGCGGCATCCACCGTCGGTTACCTGACGGCGATGTTCTTCTACGACGCGTTCTCGTTCATGCAGGCGCTTCTGCTCCTGGCGATCCTCTACGCCGTCGCCGCCTGGGCCATGACCGAGGGCGCCGAGACGTGGAGCGGCGACACGGCGCTCTCGCATGCGCCACCGATCCCCGCCGCTGGGACATGACCGCCATCAGTGTCGTCGTGCCTGCACATGACGAAGAGAGCCTCATCGGCAGCGCACTGCGCTCACTCCACGACGCGACCCGAGGTTCGATCGACATCGTGGTCGTCGCCAACGGCTGCCAGGATGCCACCGCAGCCCGCGCCCGTGAGGTCGACGGGGTGCGGGTGATCGAGATCTCCGAGGCATCCAAGATCCGCGCACTCAACGTCGGTAACGGCGCGGTGTCAGTCTCGCCCGTCGCTTTCGTCGACGCCGACGTGACCGTCCGCGGCGACGACCTGCTCGAACTCGCACGGCGCATGCAGAGGGATGCAGGCATCCATGTCGCATCGCCGAGAATGCGCGTCCAGTCTTCGACGTCATGGGCGGTACGGCAGTACTACCGCGTGTGGGCTTTGACCGACTACCGCTCCGCCGGTCACATCGGCTCGGGCGTGTACATGCTCGGCGCCGAGGGACGCGCGCGGATCGGAGAATTTCCCGACATCGTCGCAGACGACACATTCGTCCAGCGCATGTTCGCGCCCGATGAGCGCCTGACCCCCGACGATCTGTGGTTCGAGGTGCGCGCGCCCGGCTCACTGCGGGCGCTCGTGCATCGCAACTCCCGGATCGCGGCCGGAAACCGGCAGCTTTCGATCCTCTTTCCCGAGCTCGCCCCGCCCTCGGCCTCGGCCGGAGCGCGAGCGTTGCTCGGACGAGTGTGGCGGCGTCCTTCGATGTGGGCGGCATTCGTCATCTATGCAGCGGTCTATTCCGCCGCACATCGGCGCGCAGGTGCGCTGGCGCGCCAGAGCGGCGGAATCACCTGGCATCGCGACGAGACGACAAGGACGGTGCCGGCATGAGCGGGGCTCCTCACAATCTCGCGCAGCGCGCCAGCCGCGGCGTGATGGTGACCATGGGCGGGCTCTGGACGAGAGCGTTCCTGCAGATGCTCTCGACGATCGTGCTGGCTCGCCTGTTGACCCCGGCGGACTTCGGTCTGATCGCGATGGTCGCCTCCATCATGGGAATCGCCGAGTTGGTGCGCGACTTCGGCATGACCGGCGCGATCATCCAGGCCCGCGATATGAGCGAACGGCTGTGGCGCAGCGTGATGTGGCTGTCGATGGGCATCGGCATCATACTCTCCATTGCGCTCGCCCTGTGCGCGCCGCTGGTCGCCCTTCTGTACAACGAGCCCAAGCTCGTCGAGCTCACCCTGTTCATGGCACCCGGCCTGTTCATCAGCGGCCTGGCCATGCCGCTGCAGGCTCGTGCGACAAAAGAGCTGCGGTTCGTCACGCTCGCCGCGCTGGATGCCGGTTCCATGGCGGGCGGTGTTGTCGTCGGCATCATCACCGCGCTGCTCGGGTGGGGCGTCTGGGCTCTGGTTGCGATGGCGATGGGCAACTTCTTCGTGCGGCTGGTCGTGCTGTGGATCGTGGTCAAGCCGAAGTTCGGGCCGCCGAAGATCGTGCGCGAGACCTGGTCATTGGTATCGACGGGCGGAAGCATCTTCGGCGCCGAGCTGCTCGGGTACGCCGAGAAGAACCTCGACAACGTCATCATCGGCGCCCAACTCGGACCGGCCGCCCTGGGCCAGTATTCCCGCGGCTATGCCCTGTTCCTCCTTCCGCTGCAGCAGATGAACGGCCCACTCGGGCGCGTCGCTCTGCCGGTGCTGAGTGCTCTGCGCGACGATGCCGACCGCTACCGCCGGTACATCCGCAGTGCCGCCCTGGTGATCGGCTACCTCACGCTCCCGACCTATGCCGTGGCCGCAGGTGTGGCCCAGCCGCTCGTCCTGCTGCTGCTCGGGCCTGGGTGGGAGGTGGCCGGCACGATCTTCGCGCTGCTCGCGATCGCCGGTTTCGCCCAGGCGATCGGTCGGCTCCGCACCTGGCTGTACATCTCGCTCGGGCGCTCGCACCGCCAGTTCGTCTATGACCTGGTGGCTCGCCCGATCGTGATCGCCGGGTTCTTCTTCGGCATCTGGTGGGGCGGCATCTACGGACTGGTGCTGACCTATGGCGCGCTGAGCATCCTGCTGCTCGTGCCGGGATTCGCGTTTGCGATGCGCGGCACGTTCATGCGGGGTCGCGACGTCTACGCGCCCCTCATCAGGCCTTTCATCATGGCGGTGTTGGCCTGCGGTGCGTCGTACGGGATGTCGCACCTGATACCTGCTCCGATCGCGATCCTGGAAGTGCTCGTCGGCTGCGTGTCGGCGCTGCTGGCCGTGCTGCCGCTTCTGCTGATTCCGGGGTACCGCCGCGACCTGGCCCAGCTCGCCGACTTCGTCAAGCAGATGCGGGGCCCCAAGAACCCGCCCAGCGACCCCACCGACACCGAGATCGCCGACGAGGTGACCGCCGACGGTGATGTCGCCGCCGCGTTGGGCATGCTGACCACCGCCGAACCTGTCCGCATCGGCGAAGACGTCGCGGACGCGCGAGACGAGAAGGCTGATCGCCATACCCCGCGGGTCAGCCGGCGTGAAGCGGCAGCCCGGCGCCGTCAGAAAGCGGCTACCACGTCCACAGAGCAGTGAAGCTCGATGGCTCGTAGTCATCGAGCGTCTGCAGCGACATGATCTTGGCGGCATCCCACCCGGCGATCGACGCGTCGACCTGCCAGCTGCCCGACACGCTCGGCTGCTGGGCGTCTTGCGGGGGATAGCTGAGCGTGCTGTTGTGCACCTGGGTGAAGCCCATGCGCCCGACCGCACCGGCGACGATCGTGTCGGCGAGCCGCACGTCCATACATCCCCCTGCGAACGCATTCGGCTCGCCCTCGTAGTCGCCGGGGGCGAGTGGGTACACGGTCCACGGCAGAGTGCCGGCCAGGATGAGGCAGTTGCGGTACTCGGCGTACGTCACCGCGGTGTGCAGCAGTTCGGCAGCGTTCGACGAGCCGAAGTCGACGCAGTCCACGCTGGTGAGGGGACCGAACGGTCCGTTTCCGGTGCCCTCCATCTGGATGGTGTCGCAGTGCGCGCCCGAGCCGGCGGGTTTCACGGAGGGGCCGAAGAGACAACCGTGGCGTTGGATGTCGGTCATCTCGTACGCATCGGTGGGTCGCACGCCCGCGGTGTCCGTCTCGTCACGACGGAAGCCGAGCACGAGCTCGTAGAAGCCCATGCCTTTCACGCCCCGCGTGACGTTCAGTCCGCCCCATTTGCTCCAGCCCATCAACATGTTGGTGCAGAGGGTGAGGACGCAGGATCCGGTGCTGAGAAAGCCGAACAGCGCGAGATTGGCGCATTGATCGATGCGGATGCCGCCGGCCGAAATGGTGACCGAGCCGAAGCCGTCGCGCGGGCAGATGAGAACGTTGCGACTCCAGGTCTCGTTGCCGACGTTCTGCAGAACCGGACCCGCGTTGGACCCGGAGCCGTTGCCGGGGAGTTCCCCGGGCTTGACGCGGATGACCGCCCCGGCGGCGACCTCTTCGTCGGTCAGCTCTTCGAGGATCTGTCCGATCGAGCTCCAGTTGCATTCGGCGACGAACTCGTGGGTGGAGGTGTCGCCCAGCCAGGGAAGGTTTTCGGGGTAGTGGGTTCCGTTGGGTCCGTATGAGGCCTGCGTCGTGGGGGTGCCCGACCCGACTGCCGCCCCGGCGGTCGGTGTGGGAGTGCGGGTCGGCATCGGGGTCGGAGTCGGCCGGGGGCGTGCGGCCGGCTCGGCCGCACACGCCGCCAGCACGAGACCCGACGCCGACACCGCGAACCAGCGCAACGCGGCACGACGGCCGATCGCGGTGGAAGTGCCCTCTGAGGCTGGCGTCACTGGCGCACGCGATCGGGTAGGGCGAGGTCGAAGTGCGGTGCGGTGGTCGTTCGCACCGTCTGGCGACCGGCGTTGACGAGGTCACCGAATGTCAGGTTCGCAGGCGTCCGCATTGTCGCCAGGCCGCGCCGGTCGAGTTCACGCGCGACCTGGAACTGATGGTCGTCCACGTGCTCGCGATGCGCGACCTCGCGGGGGATGAGGATCGGGTGCTTGCCGAGCTCGAGCGCCGTGACTGCGCCCCCGACACCGGCGTGAGAGATAACGACGTCGGCCTGCTTCATCGCGTCCTTCAGCTCTGAGTACGGCAGGCTCACGCGTCCGGTGATGCCGAACTCAGACACGTCGGTGTCGCCCGTCTGATAAAGCACATCGTCGACCTGTGAGAGAAGCGGCGCGACGGCGCGGAACAGGCGGGGGAACGGGTACCCCTCCTGAGTGCCGACCGAGACGACCACTTTGCGCGGCACCCGCTCCGGGATCGGGTCCCCGGGTTCGTACTTGTCGAACGTAGATCCGCGGTACTGCCAACGGCGGCCGGCCCACGCCGGATACTGGCAGTACGTGTGGATGCCGGGGAATCGCGAGATCATCTTTCCCGTCATCGACGGACCGTCAGCGCGCGCCGCGCTTTCGATGTAGTGAGATGAGATTCCCGACATCGCAGCCAACGGCAGGAAGGCCACCGCAGGGCTCGAGCCGGTGCTGATCGCCGCTCTCAACCGGTAACGCTTCAAGATCTTCGGTGCCCTCGCCACCAGTTGTGAAAAGTGTCTGAGGTCGCGCGGCGCGGTGAACGGCACGTACTCCACGCGCCGGTCAGCAAGCAGCGATTCACTCAAGCCGTTGCGAAAGGTGACCCAGACCTGTTGTTCCTTCTCGATCCCGAGCCGGTCCGCAAACCCGGCAAGTTGACGCAGATGTCCGCCCCCAGAGCAGACGAAGAGCACGTCGCCGTCAGTGTTCATGGTGATTCCCCCAGTTGTTCTTCATTCGGATCCCAAGTCCGTGGATGCCGCGGGATCTCCCTCTCATCACTCCGCCGCGAGGGCGAGAATGTCGTGATGCCTGGTGATCCAGGCGTTTTCGTCGATGAATCTCAGGCGTTCGGCTTCGGGGGCCACCCCCAGTGCCAATGCGGCATCGAGTAGGTCGACGAAGTCCGACACGGTGTCGGCGAGCAGCACGCGCTCGCCGAAGTCGCGAACCGGGCGCAAGTCGGTCGCGAGCACCGGGCGCCCGGCAGCGAGGTACTCGTACACCTTGAGCGGACTCATTGCCTCGGTCAGCCTCGTCCGCCGGTGTGCGAGGAGGGTCAACTCCGCGTTGCGCAGCACAGCCACGACCTCGGCGCGACCGATCAGCCCGCGCACGTGGATGTTCGACGAGGCCTGCAGCGGCGCGATGTCGGCGGCGCTCGGCGCGGGACCGACGAGCACGATCTGAAGCTCTGGTCGTGCGCGGGCGAGTGTGATCAGCCCCTCCACGTCCAGGCGCGTGTCGAGTGTGCCGACGTACACTGCGCGCGGGCCCGTCAGCGCCGCGAACCATTCGGGCGGTTCGGGCTGCGTACTCGTCCATTCGTCGGGTGCGATCCCGTTGGGAACGACCCGATGAGGTCCGGTCGGAGCGATGCGGTCCATGATCTCTTCGGACACCGCCGCGACGGCGAGACCGGACTGCGAAATGCGGCGATACGCCTCCCGGTAGGCCGGCCAGTACTTCATGCGAGCAGGCGAGCTCAGCCAGTCGTCTCGCCCGTAATACACGGCCGGGCCGGTCCAGTCGAATCTTCCGAAGCCGGCGAAGAGCGGATTCATGGTGATCACCGCGGGGCGGTCGAGGCGCGCGCGCTGCGCCGTGCGACGCACGGCGTGCTCATAAGAGAGATAGGCCGCTTCTATCGCGTCCAGCGCGACCGGATCCTCCCGAGCGCGCCGCAGCGGGCGCGCGAACCGGATCTTCTCGGTGCTGCGGGGCGTGTGCTCGCGGTCGATCAGCTGACGCAGCCAATCGGTCGTCCAGGATCGATACGGGTCGGCCACCACGAGGCGACGCACCTCGGGCAGGGTCATCAGGGTGCTGACCAGGCGGTCGGGTGGCCGCATCATTCCGCGTTTGGCGGCATCGGCGAAGGACTCGTACGAGAAGGTGAAGACGAAGTCTCGCTCGGTGCTCGGGCGGTGCGGCGGATGAGAATGCGCCGCGTCGGTCAGCGTCATGGCAGCTCCCTGATCACTCGCGCGGGGATTCCCGCGACGACGGTTCGGTCTGGCACATCGGCGCGCACGACACTGTTTGCGCCGATGACGCTCCCGCGTCCGATGGTGACTCCAGGAAGGACGACGCAGTTCTGGCCGAGCCAGGCGCCGCGCCGGATGAGAACGGGGGCGACTTTCGCGAGCGGCTGATCTCGGATCGGCACATCGGGATCGTCGAAGCCGTGCGAATGGTCCGAGATGTAGCAGCCGCGGGCGATCGCGACCCCTTCCTCGACCTCGACGCGCGACACAGCGGAAATCGAGGTCTGATTCATCCGGACGCGGTCGTGAAGGACGATGTTGGGCCCGGGGTTGCGCTGTTCGGGAACGATGAGCCACGATCCGGCGCCGACCAGCACGTTGCGGCCCACGCTCATGTGCCGGGTTCCGCTCAGACGGGTCGGCAGAAGGATGCGTGACCCCGCACCGAATGCGGCGAATCCGCGGGCGGCGAACACGCTGAACGCGAGGTCGCGTGCGCGTTGAGCGCCGTTGATGATGTCCACGGTGTTCATTGCGGTGGCTCCTGATCGGAGCGCGGGTCGAGCGCGTTCGCCGCCGCGGTGAAGTCGTCGACGAAATCCGCCGGTGTGCGCTGTGCGTGAAGAGCGGCTGTGAGCTCATGCAGGCGCGCGATGTAGTCGGCCTCGCCGAGTCCGCGTCGTCGCGCCAGGCCAGGGTCGACACTCTGCGCTCCGGCCAGAGCCGACGCGATCGCGGCGGCGAAGGCTGCCGCGTCGCCCGCATCGACCAGCGCGGTCCCGCTGCCGGCGACGTATTCGTCGATGCCCCCGACGTTCGTCACGACGAGAGGGACGCCGGCCGAAATCGCCTCGATCGCGACGGTGCAGCCGGATGCGTGCCGATTGTCGGTGAGAGGCAGTGCCACCACAGCCGCACGCGCGTAGGCGCTCTCGAGCACCTCGCCCTGCATGAGCGAACGCACGGTGACGTTGGGGGGCCAGTCGACCGCTCGTACCTCGTCGCCGCGAGAGATGACCTCGAACGTCACCGTGGTCAGGAGCGCCGCGACGTGGCTGAGCAGCGACCAATCCCGATGCCGATCATTGCCGACGGCGAGTACTCCCCGTGGCGGCGGATCGGCGGCACCTGCGGGGCGCGCGAAGTGGGTGCCGAACGGCACGCGGATGACGGTGCGGTCCGGCACCGCCTTGAGCGAGACGTCGCGGTTGACCCGGCTCAGCACCACTTCGACCGCGTGCCGGCGAAGCAGGCGGGTGTAGAACGCGCGGCGCAGCGCTGACATGCTCGCCCACTGATCCCACAGCCACACCGACTGGGCGATGCTGATCGCGTGGTAGTGGTGCGGGCGCAGCAGGGCGAGCAGAGCGACGCCGAGGTGTTCCCGCTCAGTGTGCGTCCACACCGCGTCAACGTCTCTGAGCATCGCGCGATTTCGCCACACGTGCACCAGATCGAAACCCAGAACCCGGGACAGGGTGCGCCGCCATTGTCCGGCCAGCCGCGATTCGGGGTGGTCGACCGACCAGCTCAGCGATGCTGCCCGCGCGGCGAGGTCGTATGCATAGGGACTGGCGTCGACGACCTCGCCCCGATCGAACCGCTCGCGCCAGTTGACGGAATCGAGTCCATATCGGAGCAGCACAGCGATGCGCATGCTCCCCTTGTGCATGTCCCCGTCCAGATTCCCCGACATCCAGGGTGCCTCGTTCTCGGCCGCGCCCATGTCGGATGCCGCATATCCCGTTGACATCAGCGGCCCATCCCCCCGTCGAAGGCAGCCACGACCATGCCGTCGAGCTCGGCTTGGGCGCCCTCGAACAGGTGGCCGGTACCGTCGATGACGATCGCTTCGCTCCGCAGCCCGGCGTCCTGCCATATCTGGGCGGTGCGCTGCGACCATTCAGGCAGGGCGTCGTGGTCATCGCCGCCGTGAATGAGCAGCAGCGGTTCCGTTGCACGGTCGACGAACGTGGCGGGGGAGATGTCCGCCCAGTACTCGGGGGTCGTCCCGAACGGCTCGCTGCTCGGTTCGATCTCTGTCGAGATGAGATCGCCGAAGTCCGATGGCAGCGCAGCCAGGGCGATGATCATGTCGGACGAGCCCGGCGCGATCACCGCCGCATCGAGCGCGAGCAGCCCGCCCAGCGAGTGGCCGAGCAGGCCGACCCGCGTGGTGTCGACGGCCGCCACCTCGCCGTCGCGCACCAGTCGGAGCGCATTGACGACGTCCCATGCCATTCCCCAGTCCAGCACCAGGTCCCAGCCGAACGTCTCGACCGTCATGCCGTTCTCGGCATCGGCCGGGTCGGAGTCGGCGAACCCGCGCAGGTCGGGCGCGAACACGACGTAGCCGGCATCCAGCAGCGTCCGCTGCATGGCCAGCAGATCGCGACCGCTTTCATACGTCTCGGGGTTGACGCTGCCGTGGACGACGACGACCGCGGGAAACGGCCCGTCGCCGGCCGGAGTGCGCACGACTCCCGTGACGGTCGCCCCGCCGCTGACGTACGAGACCTGCATCGCCGTCTCGCCGACCAGGGCCTCGACCTCGCCGAGTTCGGTCAGAGTGGGGGTCTCCACGGGCGAGTCGATCATCGTGCGGAGCGTGCTGGTGTCGAGCACGGCCTCCGGGGTCGGCGTGGGAGTCGGTGTGGGGGCGACGACGTCTTCACCGGATGCCGCGCATCCGGTGAAGACGACTGCGGCGATCACGACCGCTGCCAGGGTCGAAGCCGCCCGCGCGGTTCGGCGCATTCGACGCCACAAGTCCCTCACGAGACGGTCTCGCCGGGGGCGAGCGCTGCGCGCGCTGTCTTGCACAGGATCAGGAAGTCGGCGAAGAGCGTCCAGTTCTCGACGTACGACAGATCGAGGCGCACGGATTCTTCCCACGACAGCGAGGATCGCCCGCTGACCTGCCACAGACCGGTCACGCCGGGCTTGACGAGGAACCGGCGGTGCACGTGATCGGCGTACTGGTCGACCTCGCTGCGCAGCGAGGGTCGGGGTCCGACCAGAGACATCGACCCGGAGAGCACATTGAACAGCTGGGGCAGTTCGTCGAGGCTGAACCGCCGCATGATGCGACCGATCGGCGTGACGCGCGGGTCGTCCTTCATCTTGAAGAGCACCTCGTTGCCCATGTTGCGCGAGTCGCGAATATCGTCAAGAAGCTCCTCGGCGTTGACGACCATCGACCGGAACTTCAGCATCCGGAAGGTGGTGCCGTGGTAGCCGACGCGTTCCTGCGCGAACAGGATCGGGCCATCCGACGACAGCCGGATGGCCATCGCCAAGAAGGCGAAGACCGGGCTGAGCACGATGATGCCGACGAGGCTCACCGCGATGTCGGTGGTGCGCTTGACCAGACGCTGCCCGCCGGTGAACCGCGGGGTCTCGACGTGGATGAGGGGCAGGCCCGCGACCGGGCGGGTGCTGAGGCGGGGGCCGGCTATGTCGACGATGCTCGGGGCGAGCACGAGGTGCTGCTTGCCGGCTTCGAGCCCCCACGAGATCTGCTTCACCTTGTCGGGCGGCAGCGCGTCGGTACTCGTGATGGCGACGGTGTCAGCCCCAGCGGCGGCCATCGCACGGTCGACCTGGTCGACGGTTCCCATGACGGGAATGTTCGTGCCGGCGATCGTCTCGGCCGCGGAGCCGCTGGGCACGCACGCGCCCACGACGTGATAGCCCGAGCGCGGATTGCGCTGCAGTTCCCGCGCGATCTGGTATACCGACGATCGCGACCCGACGAGCAGGACTTTCGCCGAATAGTCGCCACGGCTTCGCTGGGCCAGCAGCCACCAGCGCCACAGTGAGCGCTCGAACAGCAGGACCGCGACGCCGACGGGGAGGCTGATCAGCAGAAATCCTCGCGCGACTTCGACGTGCGTGAGGAACGCGCCGATGGCTATGACGCCGAACAGCCGCAGGCTCGCACTGGCGACGGTGCCGTACTCGCGCCAGCCCGACCCGATCACGCGGTCGCTGCGCGAGTCGATGAGCGACAGCGACCACATCCACGCGATGACCAGCGCCGCAGAGAACACCCAGTACGACAACGGGCTCAGCCTGCCGTCTTCGCGGATCGCCAGCTCGGCATTGCCGAGTCCGAACCACGCCACCTGTGTTCCGAAGACCACGCCCATCAGCACGAGCAGGTCGGTGGCCCAGAGAATCCGCGTGTAACGGTGCCGCCAGTTGCTCGTCGAGCGCGCTACGGAACCCACAACGACCGCCCCGGTGGACGTTGTGATGAGTGTCTGCGACGCCATGGAGTCCCCCGAACCTGGCCGCGTCAAGAAGCGCGGGACTCAGCGACGCGGAAGAATCCGTGGTGCCGAACCCACACTGCGACGATAGTCAGCGAATGTGACGATCGTGTTGCGTGATCGTGTCAGTCCGGTTGGTTGGGCGTGTACGAGTGGCCGTCGGCATCCGTCATCGAATGTCTGAGTACGCCCAGTCATCGAGCTCGGCCTCGCGGGCA
>WOYI011238547.1_pt1 | contig 29466 bp, 26 predicted proteins | sample 6423411 | NCBI WGS metagenome assembly WOYI01 (sample SAMN13441803, study PRJNA592873) | oil field metagenome | biome: oil field; feature: oil-well bore; material: oil-contaminated soil; isolation source: oil-contaminated soil from oil-well borehole | place: Germany: Wietze | collected 2016-10-18 ...
TAATTAAATCCGTCGGTTTCCAGAATTTCTATAATTATTATGGAAGTTTTGAAGATAATACCTATCAATTTAAGGAGGGTATTAATATTGTTAATGCCGATAATAATATGGGTAAATCCAAATTCTATAACGGTATTCTTTGGGTTTTGAAAGATACTGTATATGATTCGGATTTAAAAAGGATGGTTAGCGCTACTTCCTCATTTCAAAAAATGGCCTCAGGTAAAGCAATGAACGAGGAAACTAATTTTAGTATGGGTGTGAATATCACATTTGTTGAGAACAAAGATATATATTCCGTTTCAAGAATAGTACAGTTTAAGAAAGACGGTAACAATTGGGAAACTAATGAAAAGTTGAATATTCTGCAAACTATTGACAACTGTGATGTTCCTGTTCGGGATGATAGAGACAAGGATAAAATTATTAAAAAAATTATTCCTGCCGAATTGATGAATTATGCTTTATTACAAGGTGAATCGATGGAAGAGTTAGTGGATTTATCTTCACGTAGCGGTTTGTCTTCTACTATTGAAGCTTTGGCTGGTATTAAAAATTTGATTGAGATTTGCGAAATCAGTAAAGATTTATCTCAAAAGACAAAAAGACTTTCGAACGACAAAGAAAGAGAATTTAGCTCTGCCAACAATAAAATCGAAGAATTGATTCAAGAGAGAGAAACGCTTGAAGATCGTATTGATCGCACTACAACTCAGACTGAGAGATATAAAACAGAATTATCTGAAGCTAAAAAGAAAAAAGAAATTTTAGAGGCTTTTTTGCTTAATGCTCAAAATAGGGAAAAGTTCCGTGGAGTTCAAAAGACGCTACAAAATGAAATAGACCTGCTAAAAAAAGAAAAAAATAACAATGAGAAAAACATTACTTCGATGTTGTTTTCTGAAAATTCACCTTGGATATTGATGGACTTACAAGAACAAATTATTTTATTTGATAAGCGAAGACAGGAACTTACAGCCGAAATAGCGACTCAAAGGGCAATAGATAATCCAATTAAACTTCCAGAAGGTTCACCAGATATTCCTTCTTTGCAAAGGATGCTGCGTACAGAAATGTGTGAAATTTGTGGCCGTCCCGCACCAAAAGATTCGGAATTTTGGAAACATATAAAAATGGTGATGGAACGTCCTCAAAATAAAGAGAGTAAAAATAAAAATGATTTTTCTTCCTTTTACAGTGGTATTCAAACTACAGTAGGCTCATTTTCATTGAGTATTCCCCAAATTACAAATAGTATTCAGAAATATAGAGACAATATTGATAAATTGGAAGATCAAATTTCACAGAAAGAAGAAGCGCTGGAAAATGCAAAATTGGAATTTCTCAATGCAGGTGGTAGCGAAACTATCTCGAATGTAACTGATAAACAATATATATCAGATTATACGCTTGCAGAAAAGGATATAACTGGATATGAAAAACAAATAAAAGATGCAAATAGCTTAATCAATCAATGGAAAGCAAAAGGGAAACAAATTGATGATGAAATTAAGAGTTTTGACACAAATAGTGAGATTGAAAGTTATCGTCGATTCAAAGAAATGATGGTAAGTGTTGAATATATTTTTTATAATTCTAGAGAACGAATTTTTGAGGAAATTCTAAGATCCTTGGAAAAAAATGCCAATATAAAATATGAGGAACTTACACAAGGAAATTTGGCTGGTGGTGGTAAATTGAATTTTTCAAAGCAAGCAGATGGAACGGTTCAGGTTTCTATTAAAAATGTCAATGATGGTGAGCTTACAGGACTTGGAACAGGTTTTCAACGGATGAAACAATTGTCTATCATTATGGCAATTATTTCTTCAAAGATTGGGAATAAACGATTTGAGTATCCATTCATTTCCGATGCTCCGTTTTCTGAATTTGGAGATAATTTTATAAACAACTTCTTTAAAATTGCCCCAAAGGTTTTTATACAAAGTATGATCTTTATCAAAGAATTGTATGATCCCAATTCTGAAGACTACTTAAATAATTTAGGCAAGAAAATTCTGAAAAAAATGGAGGATGGTGAAATTCCAGGAACTTTTTATGTTAATGTTATCGAGGAAAAAGCCGATACAACAAATTTGATTACAAAAAATAAATGTTATAAAAGATGAAATTATGGATGGGGCTCAATTAAGGGATTTAATTGGTCAGAAACGACCAAGATATAAAGAACAATATCGTACATTAATAGAAAATATTTCTAAAAAAGGAGATATTAGTGGTAAAGGTGACTTTTCATCTTTTGGTGCATTTTACCAAACTTATATGTATGCTTTTATTGTTGGGTATAGATTAGGTAGGCAAAATTTTATTCAAGCAAATGAGAAAACAAGTGATTTCTTTATTTTTTCGCAATGGAACCCAATTTCAATCCGAGATTATATAGTCATGTTGTTACTCAATAAGTCGGAAGATTTTGGCTTTAAATGGATTGAATTGGAAAATGCAAGCTCTGAGGCAGTTGATGTCTTTGTAACGGAGTTTATCAGACAAATGGAAGGTTATGCTAATGCCGGTTTCGAATACCTGCAAAGTAAGTGGGATAACGAAAATATGAAATTTCATAGTCCCTTTGTCTTTGTTAATTTCTTAGAAGATTTGAATTCTGAATAAATGCACATGCCCGAAACTCAAAACATAGAATACAAGTCCTCATGGCACGATGATTATCTGAAATGGATATGTGGTTTTGCGAATGCGCAGGGCGGACGGATTTATATCGGCAAAGATGATGCCTGTAATGTCGTTGGTGTGGAAGACTACAAAATATTGATGGACAGGATTCCCAACAAGATCAAGAACAATATGGGAATTACGACAGAAGTCAATCTTTTGCAGGAGGGTGGTCGTTATTATATCGAAATTATTGTTCGTCCTTATTCTGTTCCCATTTCGTTGCGTGGCAGGTATTATTACCGTAGCGGAAGCGTGAAGCAAGAACTTACGGGAGCATCGCTCAACGAGTTCTTGCTTAAACGTGCCGGTCAAACCTGGGATGACATTATTGAACCCCGTGCCACTTTTGACGATATTGATGAAAGGACGGTCAATATTTATCTGAAGAAAGCGGGTGAGGCCGGCCGTCTGCCGGATATAGATGGGCTGTCTATTCCTGACTTGTTGGAGAAACTTCGTTTGGTTGAGGACGGACACCTTAAACGTGCGGCCATTGTGTTGTTTGGCAAAGATCCCGGACGTTTTTATCCGAACACATTTGTAAAGATCGGGAAATTTGAGGACGATGATTTCACCATCCGCTTTCAGGAAACGGAAGAGGGCAATATCATTCAAGTACTGGAGAAGGTCTTGAATACTCTTGACAAACTGACGGAATCGCATTCTTCTTATCCCCGTAATCCTGTACTTGCAGAGGCTTGTTTCCGTGGAGGTTACATCGATTCATGGGGAAGCGGTATTATGAAGATTGTGAATTCATGTAAGGTAGCCGGCTTGCCTGTTCCTATCCTGGAAGAAGATGGCGGCGGTTTTATTGTGCGGCTTTTCAAAGATATTTATTCCGAAAGAGAACTGAAGAATAAAGGGCTGAACGAAAGGCAAGTGGACGCGGTTTTGTTTTATAAAAATAAAAAATATGTTACCACTTCTGAGTATATGAAACGATACAATATTGCAGAAAGAACGGCAAGAGCTGATTTGTCTGATATGGTGGAGAAGAAAATATTTTATAGAGAAGGTGAAACAAAGGCAGTTAAGTACTTTTTTATAAAATAGTGTTGTGCATCATAGCTTGATTGTTGCCGAATAATTGCCGAATATGCCGAATAATTGCCGAATAATAGTAAGCATAAGAATTGGTTTGAAATAATAGTGGCTCAAAATGGGCTCAAGTGGCTTGTGATGGGTTCGTAATTGGATAAAATTGGCTATAAAGGAAAGTATCATATTAGGTATAGACCCGGGAACACGAATCATGGGATACGGGGTTATCCGCAAAAAGGGATCGAAAATTGAAACGATGGCCATGGGCGTTGTGAAAATGACGGCCATCAAAGATCCGTACAGACGGATGAGCCATATCCTGGAAAAAATGTATGAATTGCTGGATTGTTACCATCCAGATTGCATGGCAATTGAAGCCCCTTTTTACAGTAAAAACGTGCAATCTATGCTAAAACTGGGCCGGGCCCAGGGAGTAGCTATTGCTGCCGCATTGTCCCGGAACGTTCCTGTATGTGAATATGCACCCAGGAAGATCAAAATGGCCGTAACAGGGAAAGGTGCCGCTTCCAAAGAACAGGTGGCCGGAATGTTGAAAAGGATCATGGATATTGATATACAAGCCGAGTCTCTGGATGCCACCGATGCACTGGCCGTTGCCGTTTGCCACGCCAACCAGATGGAATTGCCCGGGAAACCTGCTTCTGCCGGATCCTGGGAAGCCTATGTTGCTAAGAATCCTCAGAGAATTGTGCGGAAATAGCGTATTTGCGCCATTTTTCCAGAACTTTTTCGAAATCATCCGGAAGTGGTGCCCTGAAATGCATTTTTTCCCGTGTGCGGGGATGTATAAATCCCAGAGTCATGGCATGAAGTGCCTGACGGGGCATTATTTCAAAACAGTTGTCTATAAACTGTTTGTATTTTGTGAACCTTGTCCCTTTACGGATGCGGTCTCCCCCGTATCGGGCGTCTCCAAAAAGCGGGTGTCCCGTGTATTCCATGTGTACACGTATCTGGTGCGTTCTACCTGTTTCAAGCCGGCATTCAACCAGGGTGACGTATCCAAAACGTTCTAGTACCCGGTAATGCGTAACGGCATGTTTTCCCGTTTTACCGTCCGGACAGACGCTGAAACGAAGTCTGTCCGAAGGATGCCGGGCAATATCTCCCTTTATGGTCCCCTTTTCATTTTCCATATCTCCCCATACCAGGGCATGGTAAACCCGGTCTACGGTATGGTCAAAAAACTGGCGGGCCAGGCGGAACTGTGCTTCTTCTGATTTAGCTACGACCAGCAAACCGGAAGTATCTTTATCAATTCTGTGAACCAGAACTCCCATGCGGGAATCATCCGTATTTACGGTGCCCCTTTCCCCGAAATGCCAGGCCAGGGCATTTAGTAAAGTTCCGCTGTAATTGCCGTGTCCCGGATGTACCGTCAATCCGGCAGGTTTGTTGATCACCAGTATGTCAGGGTCTTCAAATACTATGTCTAAAGGTATGTCTTCAGCTATCAGTTTGAATTCTTGCTTTTCAAAGGGAAGCATGATACGGATATCATCCAGAGGCCTGACTTTGTAATTGTTTTTTACAGGTGTTCCGTTAACCAGGATGTATTGGGATTCTGCAGCCAGTTGAATACGGTTCCTGGAAGTGGCTTCCAGTTTGGATGCGAGAAATTTATCGATTCGTAAAGGCGACTGCCCTTTGTCGACTGTTAAATGAAAATGTTCAAATAGTTCCTGCTCATCTATCATTTACATGCTGTCTTCTATCGGGGGCAGTTCTTCAGGTTTGAGCAATTCGGGGTCAGTGGTAAGAGTAAGATGTACCGATGTTCCCAAAGGCCATTCTGGTTGTTGCGAATATACGGGGGATTGCATGTATACCCTGGCAGCCAGGGTGTCTGCAGTGGTCAGGACTGTCTGATCGTAACGTATCTCGCCCACATTTAGGGAATGATCGCTCAGAATATCCAGTGCTGTTTCAAGACTTTTTCCCTTTAACAGGGGAATGTAAGCCAGTTCTTGATCCGGGGACAATCCCAGTTCCAGGTCAATGGAGCTGTAAATATCAATGGATGTGCCCGGTGCGATAGGTTCGCCCAGGTAAAGCTGTTCCAGAACGTTGTCGGTGGCGATATCGGGAACATAGATCAAACGACCGAGTTTCAGACCGCTGGATGCAAGTTCGGCTTTTGCCTGCCTGAGGGAGAATCCTACAAGCGAAGGCATGTTAACCTGCCTGGGGAGTACCGAATTCACGGTGAGTTCTATCCGGCGATTTTTCTTGACATGTTGTCCGGCAGGAGGAACCTGTCTGAAGATAACTCCTTTAGACAGTTTGGGTATATAAAGTGAATCGGTCACTTCAAGGCGCAAATCCATGGAAGAAACAACCTCCCGGGCTTCTTCCAGAGTCAATCCGGAAAGATCGGGGAGAATAAATCCTTTGCCGTGATGTGTGAAAAAATGTAAAAAAGTGTAGATGCTTAAAAAAAGCACCGACAGGAAAATCAAGATCCACAGTAAGTTCCTGAGGATAGGCTTCCTTATGGTTTTTTTGCCGGACACTTTTTAAAAACGATCTTCGTCGGATACGGTTAATTTTTTGCGTCCGCGCCTGCGGCGGGCGGCCAAAATGCGACGTCCGTTGGGATTAGACATACGCTCACGAAACCCGTGTTTGTTACGGCGTTTACGTTGAGAGGGTTGGAATGTCCTTTTCATAGATTTCTGCTACTTTAACTGCTTCTCAATAGGGGAGCGCAAAGGTACGAAGTTTGTTTGATTTCGCAAATTTTTTTAGTATCAAAGAAATCGTCACCAAGTCCTGGATACGTGTTTTTCAGCTCTGTTATGGTGAAACAGGATTCCGGAATACCCATTTTGCAGGAAGCTTCGTGTATTTCCGGGGTTAGATCTCCACCCTTGAGAAACAGGATCCGGCCGTCTTTTTTTATCTTGTTATGGGCCCAGGGAATAAATTTCACAAGACTGGCAACAGCCCGTGAAACTATTATATCGAACGACCCCTCAGGCAGGGATTCCACACGTGAAACAACAGGTGTGACATTGGTCAGACCCAGTTGCGAAGTGATCCCGGAAACGACTTTGATCTTTTTGGCCATGGAATCGCATAATACAAAATGGGTGGAGGGATGTAAGACAGCCAGGGGAATGCCTGGAAATCCGCCCCCGGTCCCCGCATCCAGGACTGTGACGTTTTTTTGGAAAGGATTGTTGTCAATGGCCTTTGAAAGAGCCAGGGAATGGAGTACGTGCTTCAGGTACAAATGTTCCAAATCTTTACGGCTGATCACATTGATTTTTTGATTCCAACCGGCATACAGTTTTCCCAGCTGTGTGAAACGGGTTTTTGCTGTTTCGTCCAGATCCGGGAAATACCTGAAAATCAGTTTTGCATCCATGCTTAATCTACACTTTCTTGTTCTATGATCTGTGCCAGCATAACTTTAGCGCGATGGATCCTGGTTTTGACCGTTCCCAGTGGAACGTTCAATGTGTCGGCGATCTCTTCGTAAGCGTAATGCTGCATATAACGCAGATGGATCACTTCTGCATAATCGGGCTTAAGACGTGATATTACCGATTCGATGGCTTGTTTCTGTTGCTCGGCTATCATGACCTCTTCTGGGTTAATGTCTTCGGTTTCCCTGGCTTCTTCCAGTGATACGAAAAATTGTTTGTTTTTCCTGAAATGGTCAATGCAGAGGTTTTGTACAATACTATACAGCCATGTGGAAAAAGCGTATTTGGGATTGTAGTGTTTCAGGTTCCGGAAAGCCTTGTCAAAGCTCATCAGCACCAGGTCCTCCGATTCAGATGGGTTAACTATGAGCTTATTGATAAAAGCCTGTACGCGGTCTTTATGCCTGACAAGAAGACGCGTGTAGGCTTCCTGCCTGTTTTCCATGGCCAGTCTGACAAGTTCCCGGTCATCCATATTATCCAGCGATACGCTCATATTATGAGGATTTGATATTCTTTATCAGGAGCACAATTAAAAAATAAAAATGTACAAAAGGAGAGATCATATCCCACAAAGGAGATGCCAAAGCCAGCCCTTTTTCGCCTAAATGTATACAAAACCCTATGTGGTGGATCCATACTGTGATCCATCTGAACAGTAACATACCTCCCAAAATACTTATGGTAACTATATCTGCGGTTCCCCTGAAAAGGAAAAAAGTTAGGAACAGGATCACATAAAAAGTGGCAGTAAGCATTTTATCTACTGAAAGCAATATATAGGGTCGTGCTTTTGTAAGGTGGAGCGTAGACAATCCTGCTGTCCTGACCATATGGTATTCCCGCATTCCCATGTGCCGGTTCATATACACCGTCCCTGCCGGATTGACACAGGCTGTCGCTTTGGTTTGTTTCAACACATGAGAAACAATGGCCTGTTCACATTGGTTGCAGGCGGTAGTTATCATGTCCATTTTTTCTCCGGTTAAAAACCTGTCAGCAGGAAACATCTTGTTGTTGCCGTCACAAGTATAGTCCATATTCAGGGAAGTGGTCGCCATAGCGTGAAGTTGTTGTTCCATAAGGTCGTAACGGATCAGCATATTGCTGCCTTTGAAAGATGTATATCCCAGGACGGTGGTTTTTTCGTTTTTCAGGGATGCCTCTACAAGTGTGGCAAGCCATTTTTTGGAATCCGGGAAACAGTCCGGTCTGGAAAAAACTACGTAAGGATACCGGGCAGCCCTGACTCCGATCCCCAGGGCCATAAGATTGTCTTGTCCAAACTTGGAATCGGCTGTCAGGGTCCTTATGGTAAGATTTTTATTGAAATGTTCCAGGGAAGCCAGAAGCACGTCTGTATTGTCCTGTGAGTTTTTATCTACCACAACCAATTCAAAGGTTTCATATTCCTGTTCTAGCAGGGCCGGCAACAAATTCACCAGGGTTTCATATTCGTTCCTGACACACACGATTATGGATACACCGGGTATAACGCCGGTCCCTGCTCGCGTATTCTCTTTTTTTGAAAAGGCCGGTTTGTAATATTGCAGGAACAGAAGCACTGTAACTGAAACCAGGAGAATGAAAGAAACCAGGATCCAATCTGTTAATACCATACTAATGCGCCTCCAGCCAGTTAGTTCCGAAACCTAATCCAACAGATAACGGGACGCACAGCGTCACCGAATGTTCCATGATGTTGCGTACCAGGTCTTCCATTTCTTTCTTTTCGGTAATATGGACATCGAAGAGCAATTCATCATGAACTTGCAGGATCATTTTGCTTTTCATTTTTTTATCTTTCATTTCACGGTGTACCATCACCATGGCTTTTTTGATGATATCGGCCGCTGTTCCCTGAATGGGAGCATTGATGGCGTTACGCTCTGCCAATCCCCGCCGCAATGCGTTGGATGCATTGATATCCGGCGCATAACGTCTGCGGTGGAAAAGTGTTTCCACGTAACCTTTTTCCTTTGCCATGGATATGATATTGTTCAGGTATCCCCTTACTTTAGGATAATGTTCAAAGTACCCGTCTATAAGTTCCTTTGCCTCTGAACGGGGTATTTTCAGACGGCTGGCAAGACCGAATGGAGAGATGCCGTATATGATCCCGAAATTTGCTGTTTTTGCTTTATTCCGTTGTTCGGGAGTTACTTCTTCTTTATTGCAATGAAATATCTTTGCTGCCGTGGCCGTATGAATATCGGCCCCTGCGTTAAAGGCTGCAATAAAATCTTCGTCTCCGCTCATATGGGCCATAATACGCAGTTCTATCTGGGAGTAATCGGCAGACATCAACAGATGATCTTCATCACTTGGAATGAAGAATTTCCTGATCTCCCGTCCTCTTTCTTCCCTTACCGGAATGTTTTGAAGGTTAGGTTTCTGTGAGCTCAGTCTTCCGGTTGCGGTTACCGTTTGATTGAAGGTAGTGTGTATGCGTCCGGTATTGGGGTTGATCAGGGTGGGCAGGCTTTCAATATAAGAGGACAACAATTTTTTCAAAGACCTGTATTCCAGGATCAAGGGCACGATCGGGTGACGTTCTGCCAAAACACTGAGTGTCTCTTCGTCTGTGGAATACTGTTTTTTCCCTTTCCGGGACCTGTCATCTATCTTCAGCCTGTCGTACAGCACGATACCCAGTTGTTTCGGTGAAGACACGTTCAGTGTGGGATCATCTGCGTAATTTCTGACCTGTTTTTCGATCTCCAGGGATGTGGCAGTGAGTTCCCAGCCGTATTCTTCTAAAGATCTGATATCTACCCTGACCCCCTGGTATTCCATATCGGCAAGCACTTCCATCAATGGCATTTCAAGGTCAGTGTAAAGTGAATGGGTCCCTTCTTTGTTTAGTATATCCTGCAACGGTTTTTTCAGATGGAAAGCTATAAAGGCCTCGCTGATCAATTGTTTAACAGCCGGGTCAGTTTGAGTTTGGGTTTGGAAAAGGTCCTGATCTTTAGTTTCAGTCTCATCCGGAAATAAATTCAGGTATTGAATGGCCAGGTCTGAAGGACGGTGGTTGCGTTCCGGATTGATCAGGTAATGCATCAGCCCCGGGTCCCATAACATACCGGCCATACTTTTTTGTTGATGTTTCAATGTAAGCAGCAGGTCTTTGATCCCGAATCCACATTTTTCAATTTCAGGGTCTGCAAGCATGGGAAGGACCCGGTCTGCAGAAGCTATATAGGTTTTTTCTCCCGTAAAAACAGCTACAACCGAAGGCTCGCAGGCTATGCCTACCCGGCCTTTACGGGATGCTTCTTTCAGCAGAGCCTTGGTTTGCTCACTGTTTTTGACTTCTTCAAAAGAAACAGGCGGCTTCAATTCAGGTGAAGCTTCATACGGTGAGTCTGTTTTATCCTCAAAACAGCAAAACAACTCTTCCAGCCTGGGAATAAGCCGGATCAGGGAATGAAATTCATACTCTCTGAGCAATTCTTTCAAGCGTGCTAGCTCGGGTGCACGGATCCTGAACGATTCTTCGTTCCAGGGAATATCCAGGCCGGTGCGGATGGTTACCAGGTCTTTGGAAAGTTTCAGCATGTCCCTGGAATGCGTAATCTTTTCCTGCATTTTGACAGGCAACTCGGCAATATGTTCCAGGATGTTCTCTACGGTTCCGTAGCGTGATACCAGGTTTTTGGCACCGACTTCGCCAATGCCCCGCACTCCGGGAATATTGTCCGATGCATCTCCCCATATCGCCAGGATATCGGTTACCTGGGCAGGTTCATTGATATTGTATTTGGCACAGATCTCTTTTTCTCCCAGTATCTCCCATCCGTCCCCGCGGGAATGGGGCCGGAACATCCGGATGTTTTGGGAAACCAGTTGGCCGTAATCCTTGTCGGGAGTCACCATGTATACCTGGAATCCTTCTTTCTCGGCACGTTTGGAAAGCGTTCCTATGACGTCATCGGCCTCGGCATTCTGAATGGTAATTACAGGGATGCGGCACGATTCCAGGAAATCGTGTATGACGGGCAGGGATTCTTTGATCACCTGAGGTGTCTCGGGCCTGTTGGCTTTGTATTCCGGGAATGCCTGGTGACGAAAATTCTTGCCTCCCGGATCAAATGCCACAAAAAGATGGGTAGGCTTTTCCTTTAGAATAATATCGAAAAGGGAACGGCAAAAGCCGTAAATTGCCGAGGTGTCAACACCTTTCGTGTTGAGCATGGGACGGTGAATAAAGGCAAAATACGCCCGGTAAACCAGGGCGTGCCCGTCTATCATGAATATTCTTTTCATTTCACCCATTCGGCAAAGGATGTGGGGGTTTCATACAGCCTAACGCTGTGCAGCCGGTTGGGCGGGGTTATCACCGGGTCCAATAAGCCAGCTATGTGTAATGTCAGTTGTTCACAGGTGGGCTGAAAATCGAAAACTATGACGTTGTCGTATGCTTTTGCCAGCTCCCGGGAAAGAGGAGCATCTTTTCTCAGCATCAGGGAATGATCCAGGGGATCCAGTACGTATTTGGATACAATTTTTTTCAGATCATTAAAGTCCATGATCATACCAGATTTGGGATCTCCCGGTTTGTGGGAGGGCTCTCCCGTTATGGTAACCATTAGTTTGTATGAGTGTCCGTGTATCTGGCGGCATTTCCCATCGTAATGGGTTAGTGCATGCGCCCCTTCAAAACGGAATTCACGGGTGATTTGCAATTGTGACATAAATCGCTTTTATTCGTACAAAAGTAGTATATTTCTTTGAGTAACCCTTATGGCTTATGATTTAAATGTTAATTGACTTTCCTGCTATATATTTGTCATATATTTTGCTTTATTGATTAAACTTTTTTAGTTTTGCTCCCGAAAAAGAAATTAAAATTATGCGAGACGAATCTTTAAATTCCATTATTTCTGATAACGCCAAAAATATGAGGCGTTCAGCCATCCGGGATCTTTTGAAAATGGCTACACGTCCTGAAGTGATATCTTTTGGAGGTGGCTTCCCCGACATTACTGCTTTTCCTGTAGATCAGCTAAAGGAAGTAGTCACGGAAGTCCTGGAAGAAAATGCCCTGCAGGCATTGCAATACGGTGAGACTTTGGGAGTGAAGGAATTGCGGGAAGTATTGGCACAGCGTTACCGTGATCAGGGGATAGATGTTACTTATGAAAATTTCATAATAACAACATCGTCGCAGCAGGCAATTGATATGCTGAGTCAGCTGTTTATTAATCCGGGGGATACGCTGGTCTGCGGACTTCCTTCCTACCTGGGAGCCTTACAGGCTTTTTATGCGCACAGGGCTAATCCGGTGGGGATTCCCAAGGATGAAGAATTGCATTCTGTAGTCAGTGCCCTGGTAACAGCCGGGAAAAAGCCCAAATTCATTTACGCCATACCTGATTTTCAGAATCCTTCCGGAGTAACCATGGATATGGTGCAACGCTACAATGTGCTGGAAGTAGCCCGTGAATTTGATCTTCTGGTAGTAGAAGACAGTCCTTACAGGGAGATCCGCTTCAGCGGAGAACCCATGCCTTTGATCTATTCACTGGATAAGGATGAGCGTACAATATTACTAGGGACTTTCTCCAAAACATTCGTACCCGGTTTCCGCCTGGGATGGATGATGGCTCCGGTAAATATTATTGAACGGCTGGAGATCGTAAAACAATCCACAGATCTGTGTGCACCGGTTTTCAACCAGTACATAGCTACCCGGTTTATGAAGAAGGGGTATTACGATAAAAATATTGAGCGGGTCAAGATCAATTACCGTAACAAACGCGACAGTATGATAGCCGCATTTGAAAAATACATGCCCAAGGGGGTAACCTGGACCAATCCCGAGGGCGGTCTTTTCCTCTTTGTTACACTGCCTGAAGAGTATGATTCCGCCGAACTGTTCAGGATAGCGATTAAAGAAAATGTGGCCTTCGTCATAGGAGAAGCTTTCCACTGTGACGGATCAGGAAAAAACACCTTGCGGATCAACTTCTCTTATATGGAAGAATCCCGTGCCGAGGAAGGGATCCGTCGTCTGGCTGCTGCCATTGGAAGAATGATGGAAGACAAAAAGGTCAAAGGTCAATAATCAGTTCATTCAACGAGCGTTTGGGTACATGATGTGTCCCATGCGCATCTCTCCAATATTTGATGTTTTCCCCGGCCGGGAGGTCGGGGTTTGTTGTTTCCAACACTACCTTTTCTGCCGGTTTTCCCAGCGCTATTACATACAGTATTTCAAACCTGTCTGGAAGAGCCAGGAATTTTGCCAGTCTGGGCCTGTTGACAGAGGCGAAGATGCAGCCTCCGTAACCCAGACTGACAGCCTGTAACAGGATGCTTTGCATGGCAATTCCTGCATCACAATAAATATTGGGGTGAACAGATCTGTCGTGCAGCAGGATTATGTAGGCAGACGGTTTTTCTCCTTCGGCCGGACCGTCCCAATCTTTCAGATATCCGGCCCATGCCAGGCATTCAAATATTTCTTTTCCCAGGGGAGAGCTCTCATTGTTGCAGAGCATGTATTTCAACGGTTGCCTGTTAGCTGCGGATGCGCTAAGACGGGCAGCCTCTATCATAGACTCCAGTTCCCGGCGGCTGACAGGTTCGTTCTGAAAAAATTTTCTATAGGATCTGTTCTTCTTAATAATTTTCAGGATATCCATAATATATTGAATTTAAATTGGTTAGTATAGCCGGTCTATGATCCCCCGATCTTTCATTTCAGAGGGAGTCCCGCAGAACATCTTTTTATCGGGCGTCATTATCCAGAACAGGTCACAATATTGCATGGCAAGGGAGAGATCATGCGTGGAAAACAGGATCCCCCTGTTCTCTTCTGCGGCAATCCGTTGAAGCAGTACTAAGGTGGATCGTTTATTGGCAATATCCAGAAAGGCCGTCGGCTCGTCCAGCAGTATCAGCGGAGTGTCCTGTACAAGGGCTCGTGCTATAGCCACACGGTGAAATTCCCCGTCAGACAGATCGGCGCTGTTTCTGGTGGCCAGGTGTGCGATTCCCGTTTTTTCAAGGACTTCGGCAATTACCTGTTTTCCTTGAGGATCCTCAATACCCAGCCAGTTTGTGTACCGGTATCTTCCTGTACTGACGGTATCTTCAACAGAAAAATTTGACGTACGCCATGGTTGTGCCGGCACAAAAGCACACAGGTCCTGGTCTACGGGGAGATTCTGTGGTATAACGGAACCTTTCAGGGGGGGCAGTAACCCGGCTATTGTTTTTAATAAGGTGGATTTTCCGATGCCGTTCGGTCCCAGAATGCCGGTGATTTTTCCGCAATACAACCGGAGAGTAATGTCTTCAAAAAGGGCTAGTCTTTTGGAGTAACCTATGGTTAAAGCGGATATGTCCAGGCAGGGTGTCATAATTTAACGGCTCTGTTTTTGAAGATCACATAAATGATCACGGGAATTCCCATGAGGGCGGCTACGGTATTGACGGGTAAAACGCTTTGTGAACCGGGCATCTGGGAAATGATATCGGCCAGGATCATCATGCCGGCTCCCAGGATGGCAGAGGCTGGAATCAATACGCGGTGGTTGGCGTTATTGAAAAGCATACGTGCAATATGGGGAACGGCTATACCAACAAAACCGATGGGACCGCAAAAAGCGGTAACGCTTCCGGCAAGCAGGGTGGTAGCCAGAAAAATGCGATTCCTGACACGCGACACATTAATGCCCAGGCTTTTTGCGTATTGTTCACCCATGAGCAATACATTTAAATCTTTAATATTGATAAAAGAGATCCCCAACCCGGTAAGACAGAGAACAGCCATAACGGCCAGACTGTTTCCAGTAACATTCCCAAAGCTGCCCATGGTCCACAGTACATATGTCTTGAGAGCGGCAGCTTCCGAAAAATATTGGATGAGTCCTATCAGCGCGGAGCCGGCGGATCCTATCATTATTCCCAGGATCAGCAGGGTCATATTGCTTTTCAATCTTTTAGAAGCCGCTATAATGATCAGCATGACAACCAGGGCTCCCATCCACGCGAAAGCTGCAGTGCCCAGGTTGGTAAGCCAGGAAGGAGCACTTCCAAGGCCCAGCCAGGAAGATCCCATGACGAAAAAAGCCACGCCAAGTCCTGCCCCTGAACTGATCCCAAGAACATACGGATCTGCCAGTGGATTCCTGAACAAGGTTTGCATTTGTGCCCCGCATACTGCAAGTGACATTCCTGCCAAAAGTGCTGTGATCATTTTGGGAACCCTGAAATTCCAGATTATTTTATATACGTAGTCCGAAGTATCCTGTCCCAGCAATGCGTTCAAAATATCCGGAAAAGGCAGGTTTACCGATCCCAGGAACAAGTCGCCGGCTATGAGCAGAATCAGGACAAAAGGGATCCACAGCTTTTTCATCAACACAAAGATAAACGAAAAACGGCTGGAACTAAAAAACACTTATCTTTGCGGGGTTCTAACCCAAATACATTTAATTTTGAAAAGGTCTTTTCTATTCATTTTCTCTTTTTTAGCTTGTTACGTTTTGTTTGCCCAGGGGGTGGAACGTGAAATACCGTCAGCTATTGATACGTTAGCCACAGAAGATAAATTCACCAGGATCATATTATTGGAAGATTTTACCTGGAAATACCTGGACCTGGGGAAACCCGTCTTTGATAAAACGGAAATGTATACGGGGTGGGATACGTCATCCATTCATGCTTTCAAGGAGCTTAAACTGGAAGAGTTTCCCGAAGAGATCACCTTGGTCCTGGCCGATTCCCTAAAGGGTTTCTGTTGCCCGATTACTGAGGAAGTACGTTCCCGGTATGCATTCAGAAGAACGCGTGACCACCGGGGCACGGACATAACGTTGGATAAGGGGGATTCCATCCGGGTTGCATTAAACGGGGTGGTACGGGTAATGGAACTATCACGTTACACAGGAGGATACGGCAATCTTTTAATTGTCAGGCATCCCGGCGGACTTGAGACGTATTACGGGCATTTGTCAAAATTTCTGGTCAAACCGGGAGAGATTGTTAAAGCGGGTGAAGTAATTGGCTTGGGAGGGAACACAGGCAGAAGCACGGGCGCTCATCTTCATTTTGAGACCCGGTATAAAGGAAAAGCATTTGACCCGGAACGTATCATAGACTTTGAAAAAGGAATTTTGAGGGATTCCGTGTTTGTACTCAGGAAACATTATTTCAGCATATATTCACATTATGGGCAGACGGATGAAGAATCCCTGGCAGCTTCCCAAAGAATAATTCATACCATAAGATCGGGAGATACTTTAGGAGCATTGGCCATAAAATACGGAACGACTGTACGGCAGATCTGCGCGTGGAACAATATATCTTCAAAGACAGTTTTAAGGATAGGCAGGCGGTTGATAGTCAGGTAGGAAAAGGAATTAGCCGGGTGTTATGAAATAGTGGTATACAGCTTTTTGCAGCCATTCTGAGGCCTGTTCCAATGAGGCTCCCGGCGGTGTTACGGAAATACATTTGTCGAAGACGTTGAGCAATAACGTATCTGATTCCGGTGTTACACTGCCACAAAATGAGAGGATCTTTTTATTGTATTTCTTTGCCAGGCGGGCAACTCCTGCAGGTGCTTTTCCCATAAGGGTCTGGGCATCCATCTTTCCCTCGCCTGTAATTACCAGGTCTGCTTTCCTGATCTCATTTTCCAGTCCAATGGCATCCATGATCATACCGGCTCCAGATTCCAGCCGCCCGTTCAAAAATTGGAGGAAAGCATACCCCAGACCTCCTGCAGCACCAGCACCCGGCACATCTTTGTTTTCATGTGAAGCGGGAACATTGGGGTATTTTCTTGCGACCACTTGCGAAAAATGATATAATCCATTGTCCAGGACAATAATATCATTGGGTGAGGCTCCTTTTTGTAGTCCGTATACAAATGCGGCTCCCTGAGGGCCGCAAAGCGGGTTGGTTACATCGCAGGCGATCCGGAATGTACATTCATCCAGTAAAGGATGTTTGTTAATGGCATTTATGGACGCAATGCGTTCCAGGTCTTTCCCGCAAATACCTGCTTCCCGCCCCTCAGGATCCAGGAACTCATACCCCAAAGCAGTTAGCATCCCAATACCGCAGTCGTTTGTTGCGCTGCCCCCGATCCCGATCAAAAAATTCCGACATCCTTTGGATAAGGCGTGAAGGATCAATTCTCCCACTCCGTATGTAGTTGTATATAAAGGATTTCTTTCTTTTTCGGGAACAAGCCATAATCCGGCGGCAGCAGCCATTTCTATCACAGCAGTAAGTGAATTACCCGGTCCGGGAATGATGCCGTATATGGCTTCCACCCTGGCTGTGAGAGGTCCCCTCACTTTTACGGTCCTGTATACACCTCCCATTCCCTGGATCAAAGCCGTCACGGTTCCTTCGCCCCCGTCGGCCAGGGGAAGTACCCTGATTTCGGGGATCTCGCGCGACTTATACCTGTAAGCTTTTTCAATTCCTCTTTGTACGGCATGCCCCGCCTCCCAGGAGGTCAGACTCCCTTTAAAGGAATCCATGGCAATAACGATATTCACGTCTGTGTTATTTTATTTGTTCTTACGTATAAGACGGTATTCAACAACACACTGTATGATCTCGGTCACTGCATAAACAAGGAAAAATACACCTGCAAAAATTGTAAGCGTTACGGCGGTGTTGAAAGGATTCAGCAAGATCACAACGGCCAGAATAATCACAAGTACCGGGTTCAGGTAAATGAACCAGGGAAGGGCAGAAGTATTGATCTTCCGGAAATGAAAAATATTAGTAAGCTGCAAAATGCCGGAAAGTAGCAGGATCAGACCGGCTATGAACATGGTCAGACCGGTGAAAAATTTGGGAAAGAACAGCAACAGCAAAGCAAAGATCAAAAATACAACAGAAGATAAATAAAGCATTCGCTGAAGTCCTTTGTCTTGTGCTTCGTTTTTCCATGCAAAGTAAAGGGAGAAGAAACCTCCTACAAACATAATGGCTGCCATTATCCTTACCAGTGTGACTACGCTGCCTTCCGGTTTTATAAGCAGGAACAACCCCAGAACAATGCCCAGAAGACTCCTTAAAATACCATAACGAATATTTGATATGCCTTTCATGACTTTTGGAATATTAATCGTATAAAGATAATAATTTTTACATTTGCTGCTTACCCGAATCATTATGGCGGCATTTCTACAGGCGGAGAATCTTTCTAAAACATACGGGGACAAAGTCCTTTTCCGGGATATCTCATTTCACATAAACCGGGGAGATAAAGTAGCCCTGGTGGCTACCAACGGAAGCGGAAAATCTTCTTTGTTACACGTCCTGGCCGGTGGGGAATCCCCGGAAGGGCAGGGAAGTATTAAATATATGAAAGATATCCGTGTGGGGTACCTGGAACAGGATCCGGTATTGGATCCCGTTCTGACGATCATGGAGCAGGTACGGATGGCCAACCAGAGGGTCTGGCAGGCTGTAAAAGCTTACAACCGGGCTGCTAACGGCAACGATAAGAAAAAGCTGGAAAAGGCGATTAACGATATGGACCGCCTGGACGGGTGGAACTACGACAATACGGTCACCCGGGTTTTGACCCGGCTGGGTCTGACTTTCCCGGATAAAAAGATCGGTTCGTTATCGGGAGGCGAACGAAAGAAAGCAGCTTTGGCCGGGTTGCTTGTACAGGAAGCTGATTTTCTGATCCTGGATGAGCCTACTAACCATCTGGATGTGGAGATCATAGAATACCTGGAAGAATTCTTGGCAAATTCTTCCAAAACCATGCTGATGGTCACTCACGACAGGTATTTCCTGGACCGGGTCTGTAACCACATCTTTGAACTGGATAACGGCCGGTTGTTTACCTATAAGGGCAATTACAGCTATTTCCTGGAAAAAAGGGAGGAACGCCTGGCTAACATTGAAGCCGAAACCGATAAAACCAGGAACCTTTACAGGAGGGAGCTGGAATGGATACGGAATACTCCGTGTGCGAGAACCGGAAAATCAAAATCCCGGATTGAAAGCTTTAAACAACTGAAAACTAAAGCAGAAGTCCGCCGGGACGCAAAAAAAATGACTATTGATCAGGGCATTGCGCGTCTGGGTGGGAAGATTATTCATTGTAAAGGACTTTCTTTCCGTTACGGAGAAAAATGGATCGTTAAAGATTTTACGTACAATTTTGCACGTTACGAAAAGATAGGGGTCATTGGCGGGAATGGTGCAGGAAAGAGCACTTTCCTGAAATTGATCACAAGGGATACGGCACCCGTTTCCGGCACGCTACAAACCGGGGAAACGGTGCGTTTTGGTTTTTACCGCCAGGAGGGAATGTTCTTCAATCCGCAGGATACGGTATTTGACGTGGTGCATAATATTGCCGAGACGGTACTTATGGCTGACGGAACGCGGGTGCCCCTGAATACCTTTTTAAACCATTTTCTCTTTCCTCCGCATACACATCAGATCAAAATGGAAAAATTGAGTGGAGGAGAAAAAAGGCGTCTCTATTTACTGACTATTTTAATGAAGAACCCGAATTTCCTGATCCTGGACGAGCCTACCAACGATCTGGACATTCTAACGTTGAACGTGCTGGAAGAATACCTGGAGCATTTTAAGGGTTGTTTGCTGATCGTTTCCCACGACAGGTATTTTTTAGACAAACTGGCCGATCACCTGTTTGTCTTTGAAGGAGACGGCATCATAAGGGATTATCCGGGCAAAAGCAGTGAGTATTACAAAACCAGGAAATTGGAAACAGCCCCGGCTTTGGAGAATGAAAATCCCGGCAAAGCAAAACCCGTCAGCAAGGAGCCCGGAAGCGAAAGACCTGCCGGACCAAAAAAACTTACTTACCGTCAAAAGAAACGCATGGAAGCACTGGAAGAGAGTATCCAGGAACTCGACCGCGAAAAAACGGAATTGGAAAAGATCCTCTCCGATCCCGGAAGGTCTTTGGAAGAGATCACCCAGGCCTCGGTGCGAATGGGCGAAATACTCAGCAAACAGGAACAGCGCTGGGAGGAACTGCTGGGCCTGGAAGATCAGTCGGAGGGGTAATTTTTCAGGAATTCCGGATAGATCTTCATATTTTCATTCGCAGTTCCGCTTTGGTTAAACAATCCACCCCATCGCGGTGAAGTGGCTTCCCAGATGAAAGTGCCCAATCCCATGTTTCCGGGAACTTCACGCACTATCTCGTTGACTTCCCGGCGGTGTTCCTGATACTCAACCACAATAACGGGTTTGTTGTAACGGGCCGCCAGATCGTTCAGGTTGTAGCGCAGATCATCAAGGGTCCCGTGCCACTGCGAATAATAGGATTGTCCTATTACATCAAATACCACATCCCGGCTGAGGATCTTGTCAAAGAAATATACCGATTCTTCATTCTGTCCACCACAGGCTATGTGAACCATAACCGGTATGTCCGGGTCTGCAGCACGGACACCGGCCGAGGCGCAGCGCAACAATACGCCAAATGACATGTAGGAATCATCTATTTTTCCCTGCGGCCAAAGCATCCCGTGGTTGATCTCGTTCCCGACCTGTACCATGTCGGGACGAACACCTTCTTCCATGAAACGTTTGATCACTTCGTTTGTATAGCGATAGACCTGTCCTTCCAGTCCCGATCCGTGATACTCTTTCCAGGAAGCGGGGGTGTATTGCTTGCCCGGGTCGGCCCAGTTATCGCTGTAATGAAAGTTCAGCAGCAGTTTCAGGCCTGAGTTTTTAATGCGTCTGGCCATTTCCAGCGTTTTTTCCAGTTCGCAGTAGCCTTCCCGGGAATACCCGTTTTCGGCGGTAGGGTCTGTGAACAAACGCAGACGTATCCAATTGAAACCGTTGTCTTTGAGTATCTCAAGAACGTCTTTTTGCACGCCTTTGTCCGAGAATACCGTGCCCCTGTCTTCCTGCTGCTGTACCCATGAAATGTCGGCTCCCACTATCGGTCTGTCAAAGGTCATGGCCCGGGTTATCGGGGGAAGGGCTTGAGGGCGGGTTTGTGCGTAAGACTCGGCAAGGTCCCGGTATATGTTCAGGACGTCGTCAGAAGCCTTTCCTTCAGGGAAAAGGACCCGCGCGGGCTCCCAGGCCATTGTCCCGTATCCGAGTCCGCCGGGAACGGACCGTACGATGTCGTTGATGCGTTTGATGTTTTGTGCGTTGGCACCGTATTCACAGACACAAATGGGTTTTTTATACCTTGTTGCCAGATCGAAGAGATTGGCCTGAAGATCGCGGTACGTACCATGCCATTGTTCGTAATAGGAGAGTCCTATGATATCGTATCCTGCTTCGTACTTATCCATGTAGTCCAGGAATTGCCGGCACAGGGTGTTTTGTCCTCCAAGGGCCAGGTGGACCATCAGGCGGGCATGGGGCAATACTTCCCGGACTGCTTTTTCTCCGGCTTTGTAAAGTCCCATAAGAGATGCCCAGTTTTCTTCTTCTGCATTATCGTCAATATATCCTTCCGGCCAGACCATGCCGTGATTGATCTCGTTGCCTATCTGGATGATCTGCGGGGCCGCATCCGCTTCTTTCATGGCCATAAGGACATCCCGGGTGTATTGGTAGAGTGCATGTTCCAGTTCCTCTCCGGTAAAATCTTTCCAGGCAGACGGTTTGAATTGCTTGTCAGGATCTGCCCATGTGTCGCGGTAATGAAAATCCAGGGAAAAAGTCATTCCGGCGGCTTTGATGCGCCGGGCCATGGCTATGGTTTGTTCCAGTCCGCAAAAACCCTCCTGTGAATACCCTCCTTCAGAAGTCGGGTCAACGAAGATCCGCAGGCGGATATTGTCAAAACCGTTTTCGGCCATGATGATACATATGTCTCTTTGAACACCTGCAGTATCTGAAAAGGTTAATCCCCGGGATTCAAACTGGGGGATGAAGGAAATATCGGCACCCAGGCTGTGGTGTGGGTTTGCAGAGTGGCATCCAACGGAGAGAACAGCCAATACCAGGGATACTACAAGCCCTGCGATTTTGATAGCTCTTGTTTTCATAGATCTACCAGGTTGTTGAGGATGGCGTATATGGTCAGTCCGGAAGGGGAATGGATTTGCAGTTTGGCGGCTATGTTTTTACGGTGTGTTATTACCGTATGGACAGAAATGAACAGTTTGTCTGCTATCTGTTTGTTCGTCAACCCTTTGACTACTTCAACAATGATGTCTTTTTCGCGATTGCTTAATTCTTTAGGAATGTTCTTGTGCTGGTCTGCGTTGAAGAGTTTGATGATCTTGTTGCGGATCTGTTCTGCCGAGTCGTAGATGGATACCGAGTCGTCGTAATGTTCCAGGGTATGGCTGTCTGCCAGGGAATGGAGCAAAGCCACGGATTTCATTTTGTTGTTGCCGCAGAGGGTTCTGACCCTGCCCGAAAGGTGCGGATCAGTAGCCGTAGGATTGATAATGAACAGGTCCGGGGTGTACTTGCATAAAACACACTCAAGCTGATCTGTATTCGCTATCTCAATGATGTAAATATCCAGGGCGTTTATGCGTTTGAGCACATCAATGATTCCTGCACGAAGAATTTCAGATGGTTCGGCTATGGCAACACGGATCTTTTTGCTCATTGTTTTTTTACGTTGAGTTCCAGTTGAGATATCATAGGAACAAAGAGGTTGTCCTCAATAAAATTGTGAGAAGCCAGGTCAGAGGCACAGGCAAATATATCGAACAGAACACTGTTCAGTTCATCCACATTTCCCGGAGGGTAATACTTGATCAGGATGTTCTTTAATTCGGAAAGTTTTGATTCAATGTTGTCGTGTTGCCTGCAAAATACCCGAATGTTGTAATCGCCGCGTTTTATGCCGGAAAGGAGCGATCTGACATAAGGAAAGACGGTGGTTTCTTCGTATTCCATGTGTGTATGCACCTGGTCCACGTATTGGTCGTAAAAACGGATGATGGCTTTGGCGGCATTGTCTTGATCGGGGCCTATGACAGAGAGAAGCTTATTCCGGATGGAGGGAAGGCGGAAATCCAGGAAATAACTGTGGGAATTGTGCAGGTAATCCAGCAAACATTGGATGGATCTGTTCCCGAAGTTTTGGGGTTCCTCCCTGTTTTCGCTGATCAGCAGGTTAACCACAGCCAGGAATGTCTGTTCATCCACTTCGTTCTGACGGCAAACTTCCCGAATGGTCTTTTCACCGAAGCCCAGGGATATTCCAAAACGGCTCAGAACCAGCAGCATGGGATAATTGTTGCAGATCAGGTCACTCATGCTGTCTGCAGGTGTATATTTTCCCAGTTTGTAGATCTTTTCTGTCATTTCTGGCAAGTCATGTTGTTTAGGACAATAAAGATAAGAAAAAAGTTCAGGCAAATAAAATCAGGCTCAGGGCCATAACGGCCATTCCCGAGATCAGTCCGTACACGGCAATGTGATGTTCTCCGTATTCGTGCGCACCGGGCAACAACTCGTCAAATGAGATAAATATCATGATCCCGGCCACTACGGCAAACACGCAACCCATGACAACCGGGGAAAGGAAAGGCATGAGGATGAGATACGTTACTAAAGCTCCCAGGGGTTCTGCCAGGCCGGAAAAGAGTGTAATCCAAAAAGCTTTTTTTCGGCTTCCGGATGCGTAGAAGATGGGGATGGATACGGCGATGCCTTCCGGGATGTTATGGATGGCAATAGCCGTGGCGATGGCAATACCCAGGGTAGGGTTTTCCAGGGCCGCCATAAACGTGGCGATGCCTTCCGGAAAATTGTGAACGGCTATGGCTATGGCAGTCATCACGCCCATTTTCATTAATTTGGGCTTTCTCATACATGCAGAGTCGTGTAATCCATGCTCTACTTCTTCCACCATATGAGCTTCGTGGGGATTCCCGAAGGAAGGAACACAGCGGTCAATAATCGCGATCAATGCCATTCCGGCAAAAAAGAACAACACGGCAACGAGTAATCCTTTTTGTTGTCCCATGTTTTCGGCAAGTATGAGTCTTGCTTCGTTAAAGATTTCTACAAAAGCTACATATACCATAACTCCGGCCGACAATCCCAGGGAAAAGGAAAGCAATTTCCGGTTGGTCCTTTTTGCAATGAATGTTATGACAAAACCTATAAGAGTGGCCAGGCCTGCGAATAATGCCAGTAAAAAAGGCAGTAAAATATTAGATTCCATAATTTTTCTAGATCAAGTGCAAAGGTAGTTACATAAGTTTTTTCGGAAATACCCAGATTCAGGTATTATGTAATCGTTGGTTTCCTTTATCTTTGCAGCTTCAAAGATGAAACACAGAGACTGCAGAAACAAGATAATCACGTTCATACTGGCACTATTCTTTTTAGTGTATTATGCCGGGACTTCCATGTGTTATCACCAACATAGTGATAATGGACGGGAAATTTCACATTCTCACCCTTTTTCTTCCCGCACCCATACCCACACAAACAGCCAGTTACAGCTTATTACCTTTTTGTCTGTGGTCGTGATAGCACTTCCTGCAACAGCCGGTGTTCTGACACGCAACAATTATCTTACAGCGATCTTTCTTAGTCCGGAAATCTTTACGCTATCAGTGGCAGATCGTCCGGTTCGCAATCTGAGGGCTCCCCCCGTAATGTAATTATTTCCCGTTTTTTTGAAATAATTATACTTACGTTACAAAGATCCATGAAAAAAATACTACTGACCTTATTGCTGCTTATTACCGTATTTTCTGTATCCGATGCGCAGCAACGACAACACAGAGAAAGAGAAAAATCAAAGAGGGGAGCGACCCTTACAGGATACATTTCCGATGCTTCAACAGGTGACAGCCTGGGATACGCTTCCGTAGTGCTTCACGGCACCACGTTAATGGTCGTAGCCAATGATTCCGGCTATTACAGGCTTCAGCATCTTCCGGAAGGATCACATACCATTAGGGTTTCACTGGTTGGGTACAGTCCGGCCTCCTTTACCGTACAGCTTAAACAGGATGAAATGACCATGCAGGACATAAAGCTGGTTCCCGATGTGGTTGCATTGGACCAGATAGTCATTTCCGCCAGCCGGACAGAAGTTGTCAGGCGAAACAGTCCGGCACTTGTTAATGTAATGACTGCCGGGTTGATTGAACAGACCAACGCCGTTTGCCTGGCAGATGCATTGCCTTTTCAGCCCGGGGTACGGGTAGAGAACGATTGCCAAAATTGCGGTTTTAACCAGGTGAGGATCAACGGTCTTGACGGCCATTATTCCCAGATCCTGATAGATTCGCGCCCGGTATTTTCTGCCTTGGCCGGAGTTTACGGACTGGAACAGATCCCTGCCAACATGATAGATCGCGTAGAAGTGGTCAGGGGTGGGGGATCGGCCTTGTACGGGTCCTCTGCCATCGGCGGAACCATCAATATCATTACACGTGATCCTGTAACCAACGATGCCGAGGTGGCACATACGATCACTTCTATTGGAGCGGGAAAGGCCTGGGACAACAACACGACTTTCAATGCTTCCATGGTCACGGGGAACGGAAAGGCCGGATTTTTGGCCTACGGACAAAAACATTCCCGTCAGGGGTACGATCACAACGGAGACGGTTTTACCGAATTGCCCGAGATACAAAGCAATACCATTGGCTTGCGCACCAACTTCAAAACCGGGCTGAATTCAAAAATCACTTTGCAATATCACGGGATAGGAGAATACAGAAGGGGAGGCAATGCGCTGGATCGTCCCCCGCATGAAGCGGATATTGCAGAACAGACCGAACACCAGATTCATGGCGGAGGTGTTTCTTACGATCTCTTCTCGTCTGACTATAGCAACCGGCTGAATATGTTTGCTTCCATGCAATATATTGATCGAAAAAGTTATTACGGGGCCGGACAGGATGCTCGTGCTTACGGGACCACTCAGGATATGACTGTGGTTTCCGGATTGCAGTATACCCGCAAATGGGAGCGTTTGTGGTTTATGCCTGCCGAGTTTGTTGCCGGCATGGAATACAACTACAACGGGTTGCATGACCGGTCGTTGGGATACGATACGGACACCCGTCAGATCATTTATGATGTCAGCGTATACCTTCAGAACGAATGGCGCAATGACAGGTGGGGATTTCTGGCAGGGGTCAGGGCGGATAAGCACAACCTGATAGATCACGTAATCTTTTCCCCCCGGGTAAATGTTCGTTTCAACCCCACACGTAATGTGAATTTCAGGGCTTCCTATTCCACGGGATTCCGGGCTCCCCAGGCTTTTGATGAGGATTTCCATATTGCGGTAGTCGGGGGAGAACGGGTTGTTACCATCCTGGCTGATGACCTTAAAGAAGAAAAATCAGATAGTTTCAGCTTTTCTGCTGACCTGTACCATTCTTTCGGTAAAGTTCAGACAAATCTGATCGTGGAATTATTCCACACCCGTCTGCGGAATGTTTTTGCTCTTAGGATGCTTGAACAAAAGGACAAAGACGGAAACAGCGTATTGGAGCGTTATAACGGGTCGGGAGCTGTCGTTCAGGGAATGAATGTAGAGGGGAAAGCCATTTTTTCCGGCAGTTTCCAGCTTCAGGCAGGCGTTACTTACCAGAAGAGTAAATACATGGAACCTGAACAATGGAGTGAAGATCCTGCGGTAGAGGCCGTAACGCGTATGTTCCGCAGTCCGGATCTGTACGGATACATGACTTCCACCTTTACATTGTTAGATAATTTCAATATTTCCGTGTCGGGAACTTTTACCGGTCCCATGATAGTACAGCATTTTGCCGGGTCCGGTACGGCCGTGGATCAGGCGGTAACCACTCCTTCCTTTTTTGATATGGATCTGAAGCTGGCCTATGACATCAGGATCAACGGGAGAACCGGTGCCCGGATCAAAGCAGGGGTGAAGAATCTATTTGATTCGTACCAGGATGATTTTGATACCGGCCCCGACAGGGACTCGGGCTATATCTACGGACCCATGATGCCGCGGAATTTCTTTGTGGGACTGAAGTTCAGTTTTTGAAACGGCATCCCACCGCGGAACGAGGTTTCCCTTATCAATCGTGACAAATAAAAAACCCTGCAGAAAAACTGCAGGGTTGATTTAACAGCAGCTGTCTGCTGCAAAGCCCTTCCCTAAGGGGAAACTGTCTTGTACCAGTAAAAGAAAGCTTCCGGGTTTGTTTTTTTGAGCTTATTCAGCTTGTTATATGATGGATTGGAGATCGTCCAATCTTTGATTTGCATAGGATTATCAAATTTTTCGATTTCTGTCTTATCTGATAAAATCAACACGGAAAGATAAGAGGCTTTGGATGCGGATACAATGGCTTTCTCAATATGGTAGTTTTCGGTAAAGATGAATCCGGCAACCCGCCTGATACCTGCCTGTAATTCCTCAAAATCTCCTTTTCCCAATTCGCCTCGACTTGTTATGCAAAGTGCAGTTTGAAATATATCCTCTATCACATCTGTTTCAGTTTTTTCGTTTGCTTTCCTGTAAGCCAGCTCTGTTCTTGAAAATCTGCAGAAAGTCTCTTTCACGATTTTTAAATTTTCACTTCTATCAAACAAGTTTCCAATATCGTACAACTGCTTGATGATTTCCATGCTCATGCTATCTTCGCCCTTGTAGTAAGGGATTCCTGTACTGTTTGGAGCAAAGGCAGTTAATTTGTCTCCTAACAGATCTTCAATACAAGGAACTTTGACCATTATGGGATCTTCTTTCACAGGCGTAAAGAGAGATACAATAGGAAGTTCTGTTATTTGAGCATATAATACTTCTTCAAACAGGATATCCAGTAAAATATAATCTTCCTCGTTTGCCGTTTTGTGAATTGGTGAATAGAAAAACTTGTAATGGGCCTTTTCTATACGACTTTGTGTGATACGATGTTGTGGTTCAAAACGGATAAATCCCTGTTTACTTGCCACGCTGCTCAATATTTCGTCATGAAATTTCATTTTCTGAGCGACAATGATATCAACATCAATAGATAATCTTTTTGAAGAGTTGAAATGCAACATCAATGAGGTCCCCCCCTTGAAAACAAAGGGTATTTCAGATTGCACCAGACCTTCCAGTAACAGTAATGCCCGGATGACTTTTTCGACCAGGATCTTATCTGCATTCCTGTTCAATTTTGAGACCTTGCTGATCCATTCGATGTTTAGCTGAGTTGTGTCAATCATTTCAATATTCCGGCAAAATTCGATCCTTATTGCCGTTAATTTGATTTATCATTTTCTCTATCTCGTCCTTTTTCCCCCTGCGCGATGCATATCTCAACAGTTTGTTATTGTTAATCGTGTATTTCGCATAAGCTTCTTTGAAAATCCTTTTTTTCTCCCTGCCCTGGTAAAACTGAAACAAATCCTCATCGCTAAATAAATCGACCAGTATCTTTTCAATGGTAGTTGTATTGATATTACTGTTAGATTGGAGAGGAGCTTCAGAAATCAGGGGTTGTACAATAATGGGAGTTTTAGAATTGAAAACGTATTGTTCCAGGATGCCATTGTTGGGATTTAAGAACACCTGGTTATATTTATCCCTTAGTGAATAGAAAATGGATTCCAGGCTCTCTTTATCAACTTCGATCAAAGTAAGGTTATTGTTGGAAATATGTAACGTGAATTCATTCAACAACGACATATTCCATACACAAATTGTACTGTAAGGAAAATCCGAAAGAATTTTCTTGTAAATAGATTTGGTCTTGTTATCTAAATCGGGAACGAAAACAGTAGTTTTGCCAATCTTGAATATTCCACGCCCTTTGCGTTCAAGGACACCTTTTGAAACCAAATAATAGACTCTCCAATTAATCGTTGCTTGTTTTAAATCAGGCTCAAGGCTTCTATAAAATTTGGCAATGTCATCAGTTTTGAAGTATTCCTGGTCTCCAAAACAGTCTTTTAACTTATTGATATGTAATCTGTCTGATGCTATAATGTTGTCTGTTTAATTATACAAATATAAATCTATATTTTGGCAAAAAGAAATAAATATTGCCAAAAATTTGATTACTCTGCAATCTTTTTGAAATCTTAACGCCGTTGTTGTAGCCGTTGCACGCATTGAACGGGAAACACCTCCCAGTTGCTAAAGCAACCGTGTCCCTCCCTCCGCGGGACGAGGTTCCCCTTATCAATCGTGACAAATAAAAACCCTGCAGTAAAAACTGCAGGGTTGATTTATAAGCAGCTGTCTGCTGCAAAGCCCTTCCCTGAGGGAAGGGTTTGGGAAGGGGTCAGAAATGAATGCGGGTGTACCCGCGCAGGCAAATAAAAACCCTGCAGTAAAAACTGCAGGGTTGATTTATAAGCAGCTGTCTGC
>WOYI010274135.1_pt1 | contig 29441 bp, 34 predicted proteins | sample 6423411 | NCBI WGS metagenome assembly WOYI01 (sample SAMN13441803, study PRJNA592873) | oil field metagenome | biome: oil field; feature: oil-well bore; material: oil-contaminated soil; isolation source: oil-contaminated soil from oil-well borehole | place: Germany: Wietze | collected 2016-10-18 ...
GCTTCGGACTACAGCTTAATCTACTGTCTCAAATTCGGGGGCCACTATAGTCGCGCGCCAGAATGGTTGGCATGTCCACGCGCACGCGACCGCGCAAGCCACTTGCCAGCGGCTGAAACATCGACTGCAATTGTTCGGCATCCGCCAGCAATTCCTTGCAGCGTTCCAGAAACTGTTCGCCATCTGGCGTAAGCCTGACGCTGCGGGTGGTGCGCTGCAGCAGGCGCGCACCGACGTCGGCTTCCAACTGCTGCACCACCGTCGAAACTCGGCCTTTAGTGATACCAAGTTGATCGGCTGCCTGGCTGAAGCTTGCAAGTTCGGCGACTCGGGAAAAGATGCGCAGATCATCAAGTTGCATGGTCGTATTGTTTTCAATGGAAGAACAGTGCGTTCGATTTATCCCACTTTATTCGCCATGTCCAGAACTGTAAAATACTGAAACCAACCTAGAGAAGGATAGACTCCCTACTTTCTGTTTTTATTGATATTTTTCTTAAATGTTGACGCCAATCGACGCGGATGGATAGCCAATAAAAATTACACGTTGAACAGGAAGTTCATCACATCGCCATCCTGCACCACATATTCTTTTCCTTCCACACGCATCTTGCCCTTCTCCTTGGCACCGGCTTCGCCGCCGCAGGCGATGAAGTCTTCGTAGGAGATGGTCTGCGCGCGGATGAAGCCTTTCTCAAAGTCGGTATGGATGACGCCGGCCGCCTGCGGTGCGGTGTCGCCCTTGTGGATGGTCCAGGCGCGCACTTCCTTCACACCGGCGGTGAAGTAGGTTTGCAGGCCGAGCAAGTCGTAGCCGACACGGATCAGGCGATTCAGGCCAGGCTCTTCCAGGCCGAGGTCGGCCAGGAATTCTTTTTTGTCCGCATCATCCAGATCGGCCAGCTCCTGCTCGATCTTGGCGCACAACGCCACCACCGGCGCGCCCTCTTTGGCGGCGTGGTCGCGCAAACGATCCAGATACGGGTTGTTCTCGAAACCGTCTTCCAGCACGTTGCCTACATACATCGCGGGCTTGATGGTGAGCAGACACAGCGGTTTGATAAGATCGATCTCCTCGTCGCTCAGGCCGAAGGTGCGCGCCGGTTTGCCTTCGTTCAGGTGCGGCAGCAGCTTTTCCAGCAACGCGACCAACTTGATTGCGTCCTTGTCACCGGATTTGGCTTTCTTGCCGTCGCGGTGGATGGTGCGTTCCACCACGGCCATGTCTGCCAGCGCCAGTTCGGTGAGGATGACTTCGATGTCGGAGATGGGATCGACCTTGCCCGCCACGTGCACCACGTTCTCGTCGTCGAAACAGCGCACGACGTTGACGATGGCATCCGTTTCGCGGATGTTGGCGAGGAACTGGTTGCCCAGACCTTCGCCCTTGGAAGCACCCGCCACCAGACCCGCGATGTCGACGAACTCGACGATGGCGTACTGCATGCGTTGCGGTTTGACAATCTTGGCCAGCTCGTCCATGCGCGGATCGGGTACTTCAACGATGCCGACGTTGGGCTCGATGGTGCAGAAAGGATAGTTCTCCGCCGCGATGCCCGCCTTGGTCAGGGCATTGAACATGGTGGATTTACCCACGTTGGGCAGACCGACGATACCGCATTTGAGACTCATGGTTGTTTCCTTATAAATGCAGGATTTAGGAGTCTGGATTTAGGATTTAGCTGCCTCCACCCAAAATCCTAAATCCCAGTTCCTAAATCCTAGTTACTGTGCAGCTTCAACATCGCCGCTTCCAGATTGCCTTCGATGATCTGCCCCGCGACATCCTGCGCGCGTTGCATCGCCTCTTCGATCAAACCCTTCTCTTCCTTGCGCGGCGCATTGAGCACGAAGTTCACCACTTCCGCGCGGTCGCCCGGATGGCCGACGCCGATGCGCAGGCGCCAGAAATCTTTGCTGCCCAGATGCGCGATGATGTCCTTCAGGCCGTTGTGTCCGCCGTGGCCGCCGCCCAGTTTCAGCTTGGCGCTGCCCGGCGGCAGGTCGAGTTCATCATGCACCACCAGTATCTGCGCCGGAGTGAATTTGTAGAACTGTGCCAGCGCCCCCACGGCGCGTCCGCTTACGTTCATGAAGGTCTGCGGTTTGAGCAGATGCACCTCGTGCCCGTGCAGATTGCTTTTGGCGACCAGACCGTGGAACTTGCTTTCGGTCTTGAAGCTGGCGTTGTGCATACGTGCGAGTTCGTCCACCCACCAGAAACCTGCATTGTGGCGCGTGGCTTCATATTCCTTGCCGGGATTACCCAGTCCGACAATAAGTTTGATCGGCTCGCTCATATGTATTTCCGACAATCAGTAATGAAAAAACCCGCCATGCACCGTTAGGACATGGCGGGTTGTTTCTATTGCGTGTTATTTTTTGGCAGCAGGTGCGGCGGCAGCGGTAGAAGCTGCGGACGCGTCCGCAGCAGCGGCAGCTTCGGCAGCAGCTTCGACGTGGCCGCGCGGCACTGTGACCGTCGCCACGGCATCGGCAGCATGATGATGGGCGGCCACTTCAACGCCCTTGGGCAGTTTGACGTCGGAGATGTGGATGGAATGTCCCAGCTCCAGACCGGACAGATCGATCTCGATCGCTGTCGGCAGGTCTTTCGCCAGACACAGGATATCCAGCTCGTTCAGCACGTGGGTGATGATGCCGCCGCCCTGCTTCACGCCCGGCGCAACATCGGCGTTCACGAAGTGCAGAGGCACCTTCATGTGCACCTTCTTCTTGGCGTCGACGCGCTGGAAGTCAACGTGTTGCACTTGCTGGCGGAAAGGGTGCATCTGGAAGTCGCGCAGCAGCACGGATTCCTTCTTGCCGTCCAGCTCCAGAGACAGCACCGAAGCGTGGAACGCTTCGTTCTTCAGTGCGAAATAGATGGTGTTGTGATCGAGTTCGATCATGACTGCATCGCCGGAACCGTACACGACGGCGGGGACGCGATTCGCTTTGCGCAGACGGCGGCTCGCACCCGTTCCTTGCACTTGGCGTTTTGTTGCGCTGATTTCGATAGACATTATTACTTCTCCACTTCAATTGAAACGCTCCGCGACCAGAGCATTCCGGGTTGTGTGATGACCGACATGGTCGCCACTAAAATCAATCCACGAACAGGGAGCTGACGGACTCTTCCGCGTTGATGCGGCGCAGTGTCTCGGCCATCAGTTCGGCGATGCTGAGCTGACGGATACGCTTGCAGTTGCGTGCGTTCTCCTGCAACGGGATGGTGTCGGTCACGACCAGTTCGTCGATGGCGGACTTCTCGATGCGTTCGATGGCCGGGCCGGACAATACGCCGTGGGTACAGTAGGCCAGCACGCGGGTTGCGCCCTTCTCTTTGAGCGCATTGGCGGCTTCGCACAGGGTGTTGGCGGTGTCGACCATGTCGTCCATGATCAGGCAGGTACGACCGGCCACGTCACCGATGATGTTCATCACCTTGGCCACGTTCGGCTTGGGACGGCGCTTGTCGATGATGGCGAGGTCGGCATCCAGTTGTTTGGCCAGCGCGCGCGCGCGCACCACACCGCCGACGTCGGGCGACACCACGATCAGGTTGGGGTAGTCGCAACGCCACACATCGGACAGCAGGATGGGACTGGCGTAAATGTTGTCCACCGGAATATCGAAGAAGCCCTGGATCTGGTCGGAGTGCAGGTCCATGGTCAGCACGCGGTCCACGCCGGCGCTGCTCAGCATGTTCGCCACCACTTTGGCGGTGATCGCCACGCGCGCGGAACGCGGACGGCGGTCCTGGCGGGCATAGCCGAAATATGGGATGGCGGCGGTGATACGGGCGGCGGATGCGCGGCGCAGGGCGTCGACCATCACCATGACTTCCATCAGATTATCGTTGGTCGGCGCGCAGGTGGATTGCAGGATAAACACATCCTTGCCGCGTACATGCTCAAGGATCTCCACCATCACTTCGCCGTCGGAGAAACGGCTGACGGTTGCGCGACCGAGATGGATTCCCAGATGCCGAGCTACGCTTTCCGCCAGCTTGGGGTTGGCATTGCCGGTGAAAACCATCATGTCGCCGGACATCGGGAGCACCTCTTTGAGAAAAATGAAAAGGGCGCGAACGCCCGTCGATACATCTTAAAACTGGCTGGGGAGGTAGGGATCGAACCTACGAATGTCGGAATCAAAATCCGATGCCTTACCACTTGGCGACTCCCCAAAAACTTTATGCAGCGAATTCCCTGAGAGGGTGCTGTTGCAAACCGTGCGCGACATATCCGCGCATATCCGTCGGCAACTGCTGCAATACCGCTTTTGCTTCCGCTTCCGTTGCAAACTCGGCAAAAACACATGCGCCCGAGCCTGTCATCATTGCCGGGGCGAACTGCGCCAACCAGACAAGATATTCCGCAACTTCGGGGTACAACTTGCAGGCCACGGCCTGTAAATCGTTGTTCAAACCGGCTTGTCGTCCAGCCCGAAATGCTTGCCCATTCGGAAGGGCGCGCATTGTCATCGAAATCGTATTTCGTGTCAATTCAGAATGCGTAAAAATCTTTGCGGTCGGCACATGCACCGGCGGACACAGCACCACATACCATGCTTCGGGCAGTTCGTACGCCTGCAGACGCTCGCCGACGCCTTCGGCAAATGCGTTGTCGCCGAACACGAACACCGGCACATCCGCCCCCAGCGTCAGCCCCAGCGCCATCAGGCGCTCGCGACTCAAATCCAACTGCCACAGCCTGTTCAGCGCCAGCAAAGTGGTAGCCGCATCCGAACTGCCGCCGCCCAATCCGCCGCCCATCGGGATGCGTTTCTCAACCTCGATTTCCACCCCGAGTGTGCAGCCGGTCTCCTGCTGCAAAAGACGCGCCGCCAGCACGCACAGATCCTGCTCGGGCGGCACGCCTTCCAGTGCATTGATCCGCCGCACTTCGCCATCGTCGCGCAGCGTGAAATACAGGGTGTCGTGCAGGTCGATGAAGCGGAACAATGTCTGCAGCAGGTGATAGCCGTCGTCGCGGCGGCCGACCACATGCAGGAACAGGTTCAGCTTGGCAGGCGCGGCACAGGTTAAAGTGGTCATAACAAAGCCACTTACCACGGAGACACAGAGACACCGAGGAAGACGAAAACAATTTCAGCAAAACCTATCCCGGTTTTTGCTTTGGTGTTCTCTGTATCTCCGTGTCTCTGCGGTAAAGGGTTCTTCTTCATCGTGCCTCCCATTCGTCTATCAGCACGCGCACTTCCATGCCCGCGCGCTGCAAACTCAGGCGCAGCGGCAAAGCATCACGCCCCTCATCGGCATAACGCGTGTAATGAATGATCCAGCCCCGCTGATACAACACCGCCATCCTGCCTTGCGCATCCTGTTCGCTGCGGAATTCGCCGCCCGGGGCGGGCAATGCCGCGACCCAGTAACGCAAGCCGGAAAGCGGCAGCTGCCAGCCCAGCAGCTCCTGGGTGAGCGTCTCGGCATCCTGCGCCGCATGTGTCTCGCCTTCCGCCTCCAGCGTCACGCCTTGTGCATTGGAGGTGATACGCGCCACGGCCTGCCCCAGCGGGGCCAGCAGCAGCACTTCGTCGGAAGCCGCGTCATGCGTCCAGCGCAGGCCGGCACTGTCGCGCCGTTCAGGCTGGATGATCACGATACGGCCATTGAAAGCGAAAGGGGCATCGACTGCGGCGGGACGCTTCAGGACTGTGGGTGTGCTCGCGCAGGCAGTCAGCAACAAAGACAACAGGACTATGCGGCGCATCGAATTACGGCAGGAACTTATGGATCACATCGCGCAGCATCGTGTTGTCGGGATGCGCTTGCTCGCTGGCGCGCCAGACTTTCTGCGCGGCTTCGCGCTCGCCCTTCACCCACAGCACTTCACCCAGATGGGCGGCGATCTCGGGATCGGGATTGGCCGCGTATGCACGGCGCAGGAATTCCAGACTCTTATCCAGTTGCCCCAGACGGTAGTAGCCCCAGCCCATGCTGTCGATGATGGCCGCATCGTCCGGTGCCAGTTGGTAGGCTTTCTCAACCAGCTCCATGGCTTCGGGGATGCGGATATTGCGCGCCAGCCAACCGTAGCCCAGCGCATTGTAGGCATGCGCATTGTCCGGCTCGACCTCGATCAGCTTGCGGATCAGTGTTTCGAAAGCCTCGTGCTTATCCAGCCGGTCGGCCTGCAATGCGGCCTGATAGAGCAACTCCGGTTGCGCGGGGAATATTTTCAGTCCGCGCACAAGCACCTTGAAGCACTCCGCATGCTGGCCGGCTTCGCGCAGGAACTGCGCATCCACCATCACCAGTTGCACGCGCTGTGCATCATCCTTGGCGGCTGTCTCGGCCAGCGTCTTGCGTGCCGCAGTCAACTGGCCCTGCTTGTTTTGCAGATAAGCGATACGCAAGCGCGCGGCATACAACCTGTCCCCGCCCTTGATCTGTTGATAGTGTTGCAGGGCGGCTGGCCAGTCCTGCCTGGCCTCGTACAGTTGACCAAGATAGAAACGCAGCGTGTCGTTGTCGCCCCCTTTGCTGGACAGCGCCTGACGCAGTTCCTGTTCGGCACGGTCCAGTTCGCCCATCTGCAGCGAGATCATGGCAATGGCGAATGCCAGTTCGGCGCTGCCCGGGCGCTGTTTCAACAGTTCGCCGAACTGCTCGCGCGCCGGCTGGTACTGCTTCTGCTCCAGCAACATGCGCGCATAGAACAGACGCACCTCGTTACGCTCGGGATGCTTATCCAGAAAACCGGACAACATGGCGAGCGCACGCTGCGGTTCGCTGTACTGCGTCTGCTGCGCGACCAGCATCACCGCCAGATCCCAGTCCGGATTCAATTTGAGCGACTTGTTCGCCTCCGCCAGCGCCAATTCCTGCTTGCCTGCCGAGAGGGCTGTCTGCGCCAGCGCCCAATGCGCCTCGGCAACTTCGGGATAGGGTTGCGCCACTTCGCTCAGCCAGTCCAGTATGGCTGCCTTGTCCGGCACACGCGCCAGCAAACCATACAGACTCATGAAAGCCCGCCCCTTCTGCGGTTCGGTAGCCAGCATCTCGGCCACGAGCGGGCGCGCTTCTTCCAGTTGCCCGCCGGAGAGCAGCAAGGAGACAAGCATCTGTTTCGCCAGCGGCGAAGAGGGTTCTAGTTCCTGCCACAGTTTGAACGCTTCCAGCGACTGCTGGTATTGATGCGCCTCGAACGTGAGCTGCGCGGCGCGGCGCGCCACACGCGGATCGCGGGTGGTGCGCGCCAGATCGAGATAGGCTTGCGCGGCCAGTTCTGGACGGCCGCGCTGCGCGGCGATGTCGCCCAGCAGGAATTCGTACAACATGCGATCCGTCAGTGCGACATCCGGCAGTGCCGGTTTGGGCTCGGGGGCGATCTGCTCCAGACGGCCATGGGGCGACGCATCGTCGGCAGGCGCTTCGGCAGAGGGTTTCTGCGGCGTGTTCGCGCAGGCTGCCAGCAGCAGGATCAGCGGCAGGGCAGGGTTTCGTGTCGGAAAGATCATCTATGGCCCGGGTGTTTTGATGCGAGCCTACATATTAGGTTATATTCGTCACAATTCAAAACCGCACAACACCGAATGCACACGCCCACCCCAACCACGCTTTCCGCCCGCAATCTGGTGCGCTTTCACGGCAAGCGCCGGGTGGTGGACGATGTGTCGCTGGAACTGCGCCGCGGCGAGGTGCTGGGCCTGCTGGGACAAAACGGGGCGGGCAAAAGCACCACGCTGATGATGCTGGCCGGCGCGCTGCAACCGAACAGCGGCAGTGTCGAAGTGTGCGATTTCGATCTGGCGCGGCGCGCCGATCTGGGCAAGGCCTGCCTGGGTTTCCTGCCGGAACATCCCCCGCTTTATCGCGACATGCGCGTGGACGACCAGTTGCTGTTCGCCGCCCGCCTGCACAAAGTGAACAAGGCACAGCTGGCGGAGTATCTGGAACTGAGCAAACGGCGTTGCGGCCTGCTGGATTGGGGGCAGCGCCTGATAGGCGAGCTTTCCAAGGGTTTCCAGCAGCGCGTGGGCATCGCGCAGGCGATCATCCACCAGCCCGCCGTCGTCATTCTGGACGAGCCCACGGTCGGCCTCGACCCGGCGCAGATCCGCGACATCCGCGAGCTGATCAGCGAACTGGGCGACAGCAGCAGCGTGATCCTGTCCACGCATTTGCTGCACGAGGTCGAACAGGTGTGTGATCGCGCCGTAATCCTGCGCGAGGGACGCGCGATCTTCAACGGCACGCTCGACGAATTGCGCGCGCACAGCGACATCGAATCCAGCTTCCTGCGCCTGAACGCCGATGCCTCGCAAGGGGAACACGCATGATCCGCACCCTCGCCCGCAAAGACCTGCACACCCTGTTCAGCGCGCCATCGACCTGGATGATGCTGGCGCTGCTGCAATTCATCCTCGGCTGGTTCTTCCTTGCGCGTCTGGACGATTACCTGCAAGTGCAAACGCAACTGGCGCAGATGGACGACGCGCCGGGCGCGACCATCTCCATCGCCGCGCCGCTGGCCAATCTGCTCGCCCTGTTGCTGCTGATGCTGACGCCCTTGTTCAGCATGCGCCTGATCGCGGAAGAACGACGCAACCAGACCTGGCTGCTGCTGGCGACTTCCCCGCTCTCTTCCGCGCAGATCGTGCTCGGCAAGTTCGCCGGTCTGCTGGCCCTGCTCTCGCTGGTCATTCTGGCTGCCGTGGCGATGATGGCGCTGTTGGCGCTGGGCACGCGGGCCGATGTCGGGCTGATCTTGTGCAATCTGCTCGGCCTGTGGCTGCTGGCCGCGGCTTACGCCGCACTCGGTCTGTACTTTTCCGCCGTCAGTCGCCAACCGGTGGTCGCGGCCTTTACTGCGCTGGCCGTCTCGGTCGCGCTGTGGCTGCTCGACATGGCAGACGGCCTGTTGCGCGCCTTGTCGCCCAACACGCATTTCCAGAATCTGAACTCGGGCTTGCTCAGCAGTGCGGACATCGTTTACTTCGTGCTGTTCTGCGCCTTCTTCCTGATGCTGACCATCCACCACCTGCGCCGCGAACGGGGATGCCATTGATGCCCCGTCCCTTGATCTACCGCAGCCTGTTCTACGTCGGCTTGATTGTGGCCTGTATCGCGCTGTACCAACTCGCGGCACGTTTTCCCTTGCAGCGCGACTTCACACAGAACGAATTGAACAGCCTGCAAGAAGGCAGCGTGCACATCCTGGCCCAGCTCGACCAGCCGCTGGACATCACCGTCTACACCACCGGGCAGGATGCAAAACAAGGCGACGTGCGCAAACTGGTGAGCAATTTCGTCGCGCTGTACCAGCGTTACAAATCCGACATCCGCCTCACCTTCGTCGACCCGCTGAAAGAACCGGAGGCAGTGCGCAAATCCGGCATACGCGGCAACGGCGAGATGGTGGTGAATTACGCCGGCCGCAGCGAGCATCTGACCACGCTGAACGAGCAGACGCTGACCAGCGCCTTGATGCGTCTGGCCCGCAACCGTGAACAATGGGTGATGTATATCACCGGCCATGGCGAGCGCAAACTGGACGGCAACGCCAACCACGATCTGGGCGAATTCGGTCGCAGGCTGACGCAGAACGGTTACCGCGTCACCTCCCTCAACCTGACCGTCGCGCAGGAAGTGCCGGACAACATCAGCCTGCTGGTCATCACCCAGCCGCAACACCAGCTGTTCAAGGGTGAGAGCGCGAAGTTGCTGCGCTTTGTGGAACGCGGCGGCAACCTGCTGTGGCTGCTGGATGCCGAGCCGCTGCGCGGACTGGAGAGTCTGGCCGAGCAACTGCATGTCGACCCGCTGCCGGGCATGATCATCGACCCTGCCGCGCAAGAGATGAACGCTCCCAAGGACTGGACGCTGGGCGGCGGCTACCCGCCGCACCCGGTCACGCGCAACTTCGATCTGATCACCGCCTTTCCCTATGCCACCGCGCTGAACGCGAACGACAGCGAGGGCTGGACGCATCACACGCTGGTGGAAGGTGCGGCCAACGGCTGGGTAAGCCAGCGACACGACATGCGCTTCGATGCGGCGCAGGATGTGCCCGGCCCGTTCAGTCTGGCCCTCGCCCTGCAACGCAGCGGCCCGGAACATGAACAACGCATCGTGGTGGTCGGCAGCGGTGCATTTCTGTCGAACGCGTATTCGGGCAACGGCGGCAACGTGGACCTCGGCATGAACATGGTGAACTGGCTGGCGGGCGACGAGCAGTTCATCACCCTTGCACCGCACACCGCCAAGGACGGCACCCTCACTTTCAGCAAGCAACAACTGACCGCATTCACCTACGGCCTGCTGCTGGCACTACCGCTGCTGATGATCGCCATCGGCGGCTGGCTGTGGTGGCGCAGACATCGCGCTGCCTGATGCCCGAATTACCCGAAGTCGAAACCACGCTGCGCGGCATTGCACCGCATCTGCAGGGCGCGCAAGTCACGGATGTGGTCGTGCGCCATGCGCAACTGCGCTGGCCGATTCCCGCCCTACTGCCCGCGCTGTTGCGGGGCCGCGAGATTCTCGACCTGCGGCGCCGCGCCAAATATCTGCTGATCGCTTTCGAGCACGGCACGCTCATCCTGCATCTGGGCATGAGCGGCAGTCTGCGCATTTTGCCGCACGGCACGCCCCCGGAAAAACACGACCACTTCGACCTGATCCTGAACAACGGCAAGCTGATGCGCCTGCGCGACCCGCGCCGCTTCGGTGCCGTGCTGTGGCATGAGGGCGATATCGCCGCACATCCATTGCTGGCGACGCTCGGGCCGGAACCGCTGAGCACCGCTTTCGATGCGGACTATCTGTATCGCTCCACCCGTACACGCAACATCGCGATCAAACTGGCGCTGATGGACAATCATCTGGTGGTCGGCGTGGGCAACATCTACGCCAACGAGGCACTGTTCCGAGCGGGCATACGACCGCAACTACCGGCGAAACGATTGTCCCGTGCGCGATGCACGGCACTGGTGCAGACCGTGCAGGAAGTATTACGCGCCGCCATCGAGAAAGGCGGCAGCACGCTGCGCGACTTCATCCATAGCGACGGTTCCAGCGGCTACTTCCAGCAACATTACTTCGTCTACGGACGCGGCAACGAGGCCTGCCTCAAATGCAGAACGCCTGTCCGCATCATCAAACAAGGACAGCGTTCGACCTTCTATTGCCCACACTGCCAGCATTGACTTATCCAGGGGGGGGCTAGCCCGTTCTGGCCAACACACTGCCCGATAAATCGAGTATGTTTCGCCGAATAATAAAAACGTTGCACGCCTTCACCGAACCGCAGACCACAAGGGGGAATCATGGCGCTCATGTCATGGACGCAGGATCTTGAATCGGGCATCAAAGTCATCGACGATCAGCACCAGCGCATCATCCAGTTCATCAATGAGCTGGACGATGCCTGCCGCACCGGCAACACGGACGAAACCGGTCATGTGATGGAAGGCTTGCTGAATTACACCATCACCCACTTTGAATTCGAGGAAAGTCTGCAGGAAAAGGCGGCCTATCCATACCTCAAGGCCCATCAGCGCATCCATGAATTGTTCATGAAGAAGGTCGCCGCGCTCAGGGAGCGCGCCGGCAAAGGCGAAGACGTCGCGCCGGAATTGCTGAACCTGCTCAAGGGCTGGCTGGTGAGCCATATCAAAGGGGAAGATCGCGACTACGTCGAATCGGTCCGTGCCCTGCTCGACAATGCCGATCAGGAAACTTCCGGCTGGCTGAACACCACGATGAAGAGGTTCTTCGGCTGAAGCTCGGTCGCCATGGGCGGGCACCGCCCGCGCCATGCGCAAACGCAACACTTTCTTGTTAAGATGCGCGGTATGACATCAAGCACGCCCAAGCGGCGCATCATCCTCGGCATCACCGGCGGCATCGCGGCTTACAAAGCCGCCGAACTTGCCCGTCTGCTGATCAAGCAAGGTCTCTCGGTGCAAGTGGCGATGACCGAAGCCGCAACGCATTTCATCACCCCCGCCACCCTGCAGGCGCTCACCGGATCACCGGTGCTGCTCGACCAATGGCAGGATGACAAGGGCATGTCGCACATCCACAGCAGCCGCGTGGCCGATGCCATCGTGATCGCCCCGGCCACGGCCGACTTCATCGCCAAGCTGGCGCACGGACTGGCCGACGATCTGCTGTCCACGCTTTGTCTGGCGCGCGATTGCCCGCTGCTGGTCGCACCGGCCATGAACAGGCAGATGTGGTCGAATGCCGCCACCCAACGCAACGTGCAACAGCTGGCGGCTGACGGCGTGACCCTGCTCGGCCCAGTGAGCGGGCTGCAGGCGTGCGGCGAGGAAGGTATGGGACGCATGCTGGAAGCCGGGGCGCTGACGCAGGACATCATCCGCGCCCTGTCCGCACAGCGCAGCAGCGAGCTGGCAGGCGTGCGCCTGCTGATCACCGCCGGCCCGACCTACGAAGCCATCGACGCGGTGCGCGGCATCACCAACCGCAGCAGCGGCAAGATGGGTTACGCCGTCGCGGAGGCCGCTTTGGAGATGGGGGCCCAGGTCACACTGGTTTCAGGCCCGGTCCCGCTCACCCCGCCTGGTGGTGCACAAGTGGTGAATGTCACTTCAGCAGCCGAGATGTTCGCAGCAGTGCGGCAGGCCGTGCCGCAGAGCGATATGTTCATCGGTGTGGCGGCGGTGGCGGATTACCGTGCGGCGCAACCGAGTGAACAAAAGATCAAGAAGAGCGATGCCAGTTTGACGCTTGAACTGCTGCCCAATCCGGACATCCTGGGCTGGGTCGCCAGTCAGCCAGACGCGCCCTTCTGCGTGGGCTTCGCCGCCGAGAGTGAGAAGCTGCGCGAACACGCCACAGCCAAGCGCAGGAAGAAGAACATCCAGCTGCTGGCCGCCAATCTGGCGCAGAGCGCCATCGGCACCGAGGACAACGAGCTCGTGCTGTTCGACGATGCGGGCGAGCATGTCTTGCCGCGCACCGACAAATCAACGCTGGCAAGCGCGCTGTTGCGTCATGCCGCCATGCTTTACAAGAAAAGGAGCAACTCATGAAGAAAGTGGACGTCAAGATTCTCGACCCGCGCCTGCACGACCATCCGCCGCTGTATGCCACACCGGGTTCCGCCGGCATCGACCTGCGCGCCTGCATAGACAGCGCGATCACCATCCGCCCCGGCCAGTGCGAACTGATCCCCAGCGGCGTCGCGCTGCATCTGAACGATCCGCACTATGCGGCGATGATCCTGCCCCGCTCCGGCCTCGGCCACAAACATGGCATCGTGCTCGGCAATCTGGTCGGCCTGATCGATTCGGACTATCAGGGACAGATATTCATCTCGGTATGGAACCGCGGCTCGCATCCTTTCGAACTGATGCCGATGGAACGCATCGCGCAGATGGTCATCGTGCCGGTGGCACAGGTGCAGTTCAACATCGTGGAAGAATTCCCGATCAGCCATCGCGGCGCGGGCGGATTCGGCAGCACCGGCAAACACTGATATTCAGTAACCGCAAAGCAAAAAACCCGCATTCATGCGGGTTTTTTGCTTTGCGGGAGGCAAACCTCACTGTTTCAGTTTTATCTTCAGTTCTGTGCGATCACCGCGACGCACCGAAACCTTCTCGCTGCTTTTGGCATATCCATCCAGCTCGAAACGCAGCTGGTAGATGCCCGCAGGCATATCGGCTTCCAGCGGCGTCAGACCGTAGTAGACGTCGTCGACATACACCTTGACGTTGGCGGGCTCGGAAGTCAGCGCCAATTTCCCGGTTGCGGCGTCCGGCTTAACAAACGCCGACGGGGCCACTACCGGAACCGGCGTGTTGGCGTAGACCGTCACGCCGGGCACCACTTTGGCCACGCCTGCCACGCCGAACAATTCCGGACGCGTCGCCATCAATACCGACAGGATGGATTCGCTGGTCTTGTGGCTGATCGTTTTCAGGCCGTTCTTCAGGAAAGCCGCGACATCGCCTTTACTGTTGCCCATGACTCCGGCATAGCGCTCTTTCTTCTCGGCAACCACACCGGACCAGATGACGCGCCCGCTGGCGGTTTCGGTCAGGGTCGATTCGACCACGATGTTCAGATAATCGCGTTCCTTGATGTCCACAGACAGCGCTTTGACCACGCCGCCCAACTGGAACTGCGCCTTGTCGTCCTCGACAAATTGCAGGCCATCGTCGCTCAAGCGCTTCTTCATGGCGGCACCAACCAGCTTCGCCACCTCGCTATCGAGCATGATATCCCTGCCTGTCATGCCCAGCACGCGGGTGGTCGCCGTACCGACCAGATGCGGATCGGACACATTGCGCGCATCTTCATATGCCGCAAGGCGAACCAGTACCGGATATTTCTGCTGGCGGGCATTGGGCGAAGCCGCATCGTCCATGCGCATGTAGATTGCGTTGCCGGGCTCCTTGGTTCCCGCACACCCCGAAAGCATTGCAACCAGCAAGACACTTGAAAACAGCCACTGAGATTTAGACATAATTCGTTCCTTGTACTGTGTTACCGACAGGCATAAAAGCGGATGACCGGGATTATTGTTGCGCGATGACTGCTTCGATCTCGGTGAAAGTGCTCGCCAGTTCGAAGCTCTGCACTTGCGCCCCCAGTTGGCGGGCGATCTGGGTGATGGAGAACAAACCACAAACAGTCTGCTTACCATCAGCAGAGCTCGAAGCCACCAGCGAATGCTGGCGATGCGCCGCTTTCAGCGTCATCACCACATCACCCACCTTGGCCTGCTTGATGTCCTCGATGTTCAACACTTCCATCTCGCGCTGCGTGGTCATGATGTCGCGCACCATGATATCGGCATGCGTACCCCCCATGTTCTGCAGGAATCGCATCGGCTTCTCGCCCAGCACATCGGTGGCGGTGAGCAGACCGGCGATCTGCTCGTTGTCATCCAATACCAACAACATACGCACGCCATACTTGATCATCTTTGCGTTGGCCTTGTCCATCGATGTCTTGGCACGCACGCTGACCACCGACACCTTGGTCAAGTCGGTCATGACATCCGTTGCAGGATCGCTGAGTTTGACGTGATCCGGCAAGGCCTGAGTCGGACGTACAAAGGAAGAACCGGTCTTCAAAGGTGCGGATACCAATGGCTTGTACTGGGTGATCATGATTCCTCCTGATTGATATGAACGACTGCTATTTTTGGGTTGCAAAATGCTCCTGACAGCGCAACGCCGGCAGATAACGCACCAGTTCGTTGAGCGCCAAACGATACACATCACGTTTGAAGTCGATCACGGTGTCCAACTCTATCCAGTACTCGGTCCAGCGCCACGCGTCAAATTCGGGATGGCCGGATGCGCGCAAAGACACATCGCAGTCCCTGCCAACCAGACGCAACAGGAACCAGATCTGCTTTTGCCCCTTGTAGTGCGAACGCGACTTGCCCCAACTTTGCGGCACATCGTAACGCATCCAATCCCGGGTCCGGCCCAATATCTTCACATGGCAGGCATGCAGGCCCACTTCCTCGTGCAGCTCACGGTACATCGCCTGTTCCGGCGTCTCGCCGTGCTGAATGCCCCCTTGCGGGAACTGCCATGCGTCTTGCCTGATTCGTTTGCCCCAGAACACCTGATTCTTTGCGTTGGTCAGAATGATGCCGACGTTCGGGCGATAACCTTCACGGTCTATCATGATTCGCCCCATACATTTTTCGATGGCCGGATTGTTCCACATTTCGGCCCTACAGGAAAGACGAGACTGGCTGCTTGCAGTAGAATCGCGCCCTCTTAATTACGCCCCGCGAGTCAATAACATGCGCGTTTCAAAATTCTTCATCTCCACCCTCAAGGAAGCGCCTGCCGAGGCCGAACTCCCAAGCCACCGTCTGATGCTGCGCGCGGGCTACATCCGCAAGCTGGCCAGCGGTCTCTACACTTGGATGCCATTGGGACTGCGCGTGCTGCGCAAAGTGGAAGCAGTGGTACGCGAAGAGATGGACAAGAGCGGCGGTATCGAACTGCTGATGCCTGCCGTGCAGCCTGCCGAACTGTGGCAGGAGACCGGACGCTGGGACGTGTTCGGTCCGCAGATGCTGAAGATCAAAGACAGACACGACCACCAGTTCTGCTTCGGCCCCACGCACGAGGAAGTCATCACCGACATCGCGCGCCGCGAAGTGAAGAGCTATCGCCAGCTACCCTTGAACTTCTACCAGATCCAGACCAAGTTCCGCGACGAGGTGCGTCCCCGTTTCGGCGTGATGCGCGCGCGCGAATTCATGATGAAGGACGCCTACTCCTTCCATGCGAATTTCGAGAGCCTAGAACAGACCTATCGGGTGATGTACGACACCTACTCACGCATCTTCACCCGCCTTGGTTTGCAGTTCCGCGCAGTCGCAGCGGACACCGGCGCCATCGGCGGTTCGGGCTCGCACGAGTTCCACGTACTGGCCGATTCCGGTGAGGACGGCTTGGCCTTCTGCCCAAGCTCGGATTACGCCGCCAACGTGGAACTGGCTGAGGCGCTTGCGCCTTCAACGCCACAAAATAATGACAACCTTCTGCCGTTGGAAAAGGTCAGCACCCCCGGACACAAAACGATAGAAGAGGTTGCTGCTTTTCTCAACGTGCCGCAAAGCCAAGTGCTGAAAACCATAGCAGTAGTGGATGGAAAAGAGAATTTTGCTTTATTACTCATGCGTGGAGATCACCAACTCAACGAAATCAAAGCATCAAAGGTGCTGGGCGAATTCCGCTTTGCCAGACCTGATGAAATTGAAAAATACATGAATTGCCGTCCAGGTTATATCGGCACTGTTCAGATTGAAAAATACTTACCTGAGATTTTCGGAAATGCGGCGCCTTATCCTGTAACTGTTTATGCAGATCGTGCTGTTACAGTAATGAGCAATTTCGTTTGCGGGGCAAACGAGGATGGTGTTCATTACATCGGAGCTAATTTAGGCCGTGATGTGTTTATTAAATCAGAAAACGTGCTTGACCTCCGCAACGTGGTCGCTGGCGACCCATCACCGGACGGTAAAGGCACACTGGAACTGTGTCGCGGTATCGAAGTCGGACACATCTTCCAACTGCGCACCAAGTATTCCGAAGCGCTTGAAGCAACCTATCTGGACGAGAACGGAAAGACGCAGATCATGGAGATGGGCTGCTACGGTATCGGTGTATCACGCATCGTGGCCGCCGCCATCGAACAGAACTTCGATGCACGCGGCATCGCACTGCCGGCCGGCATGGCGCCATTCCAAGTCGCCATCGCACCGATCGGCTACAAGAAGAGTGAAGCGGTGAAAGCCGCTGCAGAAAAACTCTACACCGAGTTGCAAGCAGTCGGTATCGAAGTGTTGCTGGATGACCGTGACGAGCGTCCCGGCGTGATGTTCGCCGATCTGGAACTGATCGGCATCCCGCACCGCATCGTGATCGGTGACCGCAGTTTGAAAGAAAGCAATGTCGAGTATCAGGGGCGTAAAGACGAAGCCGCGCAGGTCGTCGCCTTGCAAGATGTGCTCAGGCTCGTACAATCGAAACTATGAAAACAGGATTCTGGATTCGGGACTCGGGATTCAGGGTCGGCACCATGTCGACCCGCGGCTTCGCGGCTTCCAGAATCCTGAATCCCGCATCCTTGATCCTTGCTTTCGCGCTCTGCCTGCCCTTCACTGCCCAGGCCGGCGCGCAGAAACAGGAAAAACTCTCCGCCAGCGTGCGCGCCATGCTGCAGCGCGCCGTGTCCGACCAGGCCGCACCAAAACTGGCGTTCGCGTCACAACAGGAAGCGCAGGCCTGGCTGGACGAGATGTCGCGCCGACTGGAAAAGCGCATGCCCGACGCGAACTTCCGTTTTGATTTTTTGAGTACCGTGCATTACGAGGCGACGCGCGCCGGACTGGATCCGCACATGGTGCTGGGGCTGATCGAGGTAGAGAGTCACTTCAAGAAATATGCGGTTTCAAAAGCCGGTGCGCGCGGCTACATGCAGGTGATGCCGTTCTGGACCAAAGCCATAGGCACACGCGACCAGAACCTGTTCCATCTGCGTACCAACCTGCGTTACGGCTGCACCATCCTGCGCCACTATCTGGATATCGAAAAAGGCAATCTGTACCGCGCACTGGGCCGTTACAACGGCAGCGTGGGCAAGTCGAAATATCCCAATCTGGTCAAGTCAGCCTGGCAGAAGCACTGGCAATCACCCTTCAGTACCCCGCGCCACAACGGCTGATCACTGCCGGCTCTTGATGTAGGACTCGACGCTGCCGCGCGTCAATGTGCCTTCCTGATAGCTGACCAACTCGCCCTTTGGGTTGAACAGATAGGAAGTGGGCAACACGTTCACTTCGCCCACTTGCGCGGCTTGGTCATAGTCACTCACCGCGACCGGATAGCCGATGGCGAAGCGTGCGACAAACTCGCGCACCGACTTCTCGGTTGAGTCCAGCGCCACACCGATCACCACCAGATCCTTGCGCTTGTGTGATTCATGCAGATCGACCAGATCAGGGATCTCTTCCAGACAGGGCGGGCACCAGGTCGCCCAGAAGTTCACCAACACCCACTTGCCTTTGTAATCTGACAGGCGCTGCGCTTTGCCTTTCAGGTCGGTGAAGGCAAAGGGCTGCGCCATCGCCGGCAGCACCAGGCAAAGCGACAGCACCGCAACGAACAGTCGCCCCCGCATCAATGCCCCGCCTTTTCCTTGCCGCCCTCTGCCGAGTGGCTGCCTTCAGAAGCATGCGTCCAGTACAAGGCCAATGCCACCAGCGCTATGCTGCCGCCAAGGTAGAGCAAGTCCATCGGCGTGGCGATATGCATGGTCATTGCTTCCTTGAACAGGGTCACGATCAGGATCATCAGGATCACCTTGGCCAGCTTGGACTTCAGATCATCCAGGCTGTTGATCACCATGATCTTGCTGGCCGCCTTGCTGCCGTGCGCCTGATCGATGTCGCTGATGAACAGTTCGTACAAACCCAGCGAGAAGATCAGCATCACCGTCGCCAGCAGATAACCGTCCACCACTTCGACGACGTGCGCGATCGTGCTGTCATGCAGCAGCTTGCGCGCCTCGATGGTCAGCGATGAATCCGCGTAGTGCAGGGCATGCTGGAACAGGTAGATGACATCGACGGTAGCCATGTAGAAGATGGCGATGCCCGCCAGCAGGCTGCCGACGACCCCCGTGAGCACCACAAAACGGCTGTTCCATAGTGCGCCTTCGAAAAGTTTTTCCAGTATTTTCATTGCTTCACTCCCAAGTTGTCCAGGCGATAATTCAAAACGGCGCGCATTAGAACCGAAACGGCCCAGCGCGGCAACTGCTCAGATGCGGGTCGCCCATAAATCGCGCAAAGTCTGCTGTGCCGGCTGATGCATGCGCTGCTCCAGCGCCGTGAACCATGCCGCGATATGCGGGTCGCCCGACTGTTTCGGCAGGATCGAAGTGTCCAGCAGGAACAGGCGTATCAATTCGGAAACCTCCACATATTCCGGCGCACGCACCATGCCCCAGCCCTGATCCGACAATTTGCTCACCACCTTGGCGTCGCTCAGTTTTTGCAGGATCCGCTCGACCTCTTCGTAGCCGATGCGCAGCTGGCGGGCCAGACCGTGCAGCACCTGCACCTCCCCCGTTTTCAGCCCCTCATCCATGAATTTGAGCATATGCAGCGCTAAGTACAGTTGCGTCGCCTGATCTTTCCTGATGGCGTGTTCTCTGCGCCAGTGCGGGATGGCCGCGGAGATGATGGCGCCGAACAACACCATCAGCCAGGACAGATAGATCCACATCAGAAAGATGGGCAGGCTGGCGAAAGCGCCGTACACCAGCTTGTAGGTCGGAAAGTGGGTGATGTAGTAAGCGAACGCCAGATTCATGGATTCGAAGGCGAAGGCCGCGATCACGCCGCCGATCAGCGCATGACGGATCGGCACGAAACGATTGGGCACGACACTGAACAATAAAGTAAACGCTGCCGCGGTCAGAAGTACCGGGAAAATTTTGAGCAACTCGATCCCGCCAAACGGCACATGTTGCGCATAACCGGCTGACAAGGTGGCCAACCATGAGGTTATGGACAGACTGGCACCGACCAGCAAGGGTGCGAGGGTGATGACCGCCCAGTACACTAGGATGCGCTGCACCAGCTTGCGCTGCCTGGAGACGCGATAGATACGATGGAAGGCATTATCTATGGTCATCATCATCATCATCGCGGCAATGCCGAGAAAGGTGATGCCCATCGCCGTCAATCTGGAGGCGGATTGCGCGAACTGCTCCACATAGCGCGTGATCATCTTGCCGCCGGTCTCTGGCAGCATGTTGGAAAGCACATAGGACTTGATCGCGCTCGACATATCGGCAAATACGGGGAATGCGGAAAACACCGTCAGCATGATGGTGATCAACGGCACCAACGACAGCAGGGTGGTAAAAGTCAGACTGGCCGCCATTTCCAAACAGCGGTCATCGCGCAGGCGCAGGGCGACAAAGCGCAGAAAACGCAGCGCATCCAGTACATCCTGTTTTAAACGTTCCATATTCATGCCCGACTCCATACAATGGGCGCATGATAACCGACAAAGTCACTCCGCAAGACCACGGCCGCACGGCACGCCTGTTGCTGCGTGCCCACCGCTATGGCGCGCTCGGCACGCTATCCAAAAAATTCGACGGCCACCCCTTCACATCCATCACGCCGTACATGGTCGATCACGACGGCAGCCTGCTGATCCTGATCAGCGGACTGGCGGAACACACCAGGAACATCCTCGGCGATTCGCGCGTCAGCCTGATCACCCACAACCAGGATGACCCGCACATCCAGACGCAGGGAAGAGTCACCGTAGTCGGCCATGCCGTGTTCCAGCCGGACAGAGCACGTTGCGGCAAGCGCTACCTGCGTTACTTCCCCGAAGCGCAGACCTACTTCGACATGGCGGACTTCAACTTCTACCGCATCACCCCGCTGGCGATCCGCTACATCGGCGGCTTCGGCGACATCCACTGGGTAAAATCCGAGAACTACCGGGTGTCACAGCATGCGCTGATGGAAGAGGAAGAGGCGCTGCTCGCGGAGCTGAACGCCCAAACCGCCGTCACGGCCAAACAATGGCTGGGTGTGGATTGCGACGGCTACGATTTTAAGATTGACGGCAAGACGGAGCGCCGCGCGTTCAAGGAAAGTGCGCTGACGGCCGAGGCTGCCAGAGCGGCCATTGCGGAAAGCAATAACCAGCCGCGCGCACCCTTCAATTCCGGAGACGGAGACTCGCTGGTCGGCACTTGATGCCGGACGGTTCTCGATAAATTGCACCGCTTTACCTTTGCCGACCTTCTCAGGCTTTGGACTGGGGACTTTCTCGGCAAGCGGCACCGCCCCTGCTGTTGCAGCAGCAAAAGCCAGCGCCAGCCCGAACATCAGGGTCAGGCGACAGCTTCGCTTGCCCGCCGCAGTCATTCATTTCAGACTTGCGGATGCGCCCGCTCGGTTCCGGTATGCAGCTTGTTCAGCGCGTTCAGATAGGCCTTGGCCGAAGCAGTCACGATGTCGGTATCCGCGCCCTGTCCGTTCACCACACGCCCGCCTTTGGCCAGACGCACCGTCACCTCGCCCTGTGCGTCGGTACCGCTGGTGATGTTGTTCACCGAGTACAACAACAGCTCGGCTTTACTCTTGGCGATCTGCTCGATAGCCTTGAAAATCGCATCCACCGGGCCGCCGCCTTGCGCATCGGCCTGCTGTTCTTTGCCGTTGACGCTCAGCACCACGCGCGCCACCGGCAGCTTGCCGGTCTCGGAATGCGCGCCCATGGCCGTCAGGCGGTAATGCTCGCTCACCTGCATGGCCTCTTCGTCGCTCACCAGCGCCTGCAAATCTTCGTCGAATATCTCGTGTTTCTTGTCGGCCAGGTCCTTGAAGCGCGCGAAGGCGGCATTCACCGCCTCCTCACCGTCCAGCACGATGCCCAGCGCCTGCAAACGGGCGCGGAACGCGGCACGGCCGGAGTGCTTGCCCATCACCATCTTGTTCGCGCCCCAGCCCACGTCCTCGGCGCGCATGATCTCGTAGGTCTCGCGGTGCTTGAGCACGCCGTCCTGATGGATGCCGGACTCGTGCGCGAAGGCGTTCGCGCCAACGATGGCCTTGTTCGGCTGGATCGGATAACCGGTGATGCTGGACACCAGCTTGGAAGTCGGCACGATTTGCGTGGTATCGATGCCCGTATCGCAGGTGAACAAGTCGTGGCGGGTCTTGATCGCCATCACCACTTCTTCCAGCGCCGCATTGCCCGCACGCTCGCCCAGACCGTTGATGGTGCATTCCACCTGACGCGCGCCGTTCATCACCGCCGCCAATGTGTTGGCGGAAGCCATGCCCAGGTCGTTATGACAGTGGGTGGACCAGACCACCTTGTCGCTGTTCGGTACGCGCGCGATCAGCTCCTTGAAACGCTCGCCCCACAACAAGGGGATGCTGTAGCCCACGGTGTCCGGCACGTTCAAAGTCGTCGCGCCGGCCTGGATGACCGCATCGAAGATACGCACCAGAAAATCCATCTCGGAACGCACCGCGTCTTCGGCGGAGAACTCGACATCGTCGGTGTATTCCAGCGCCCATTTCACCGCCTGCACCGCGCGCTCGACCACCAAGTCTTCGCTCATGCGCAGTTTGTGCTGCATGTGGATGGGCGAGGTGGCGATGAAAGTGTGGATGCGCCCGTGCCTGGCCGACTTGATTGCCTCGCCTGCCGCGCGCACGTCTTTCTCGCTGGCGCGTGCCAAAGAACACACCGTGGAACGCTCGATGATCTTGGCGATGCTGTGGATCGCATCGGCATCGCCCGGGCTGGCGGCCGCAAAGCCCGCCTCGATCACATCCACGCCCAGCTTGTCCAGCTGGCGCGCGATGCGCAACTTCTCTTCTTTGGTCATGGATGCGCCCGGGCTCTGCTCGCCGTCGCGCAAGGTGGTGTCGAATATGATTAATTTGTCAGTCATGATCTGGTGCTCCATCGCAATTGTTCATCCACGGCTCACGCCAACCGAGCCGCCTGCTTTGATACGTGTGGGGTAAGGTTCAGTATGCGCGCGAGCGCAGCTTCAGCGCTGCCAGCAGGCTGAAGGTGGAATGCAAAAGCGATATGTGGCGGGAGAAATGCATGGCCCGCAATATAGCGGCTTTTATTGGGGGCCGCAACCGATGCCAGCCAGCATGGCGTTATCGGGATGTTTGTGCACATCATTCCATAAGCGCGGCGCGCTCTGAGCTTGACATACCCCCCCCCCCCCTCATACAGAATCACGCCAATTTTTCGTCGTACGGGAAATTAACTTTTCAACTAATGGAGAACTACATGCCAAGTCACATTGTTTCCCGTGTTGTTTCGAGCATCGTTTGCGTACCCGATGAGAACGACCCTAATAAAACGAATACGTACAACATCGTCGTAGATACAGACAAAGGCACCTCCGTAAAACACGACGGAAAAGTAGTCAACGTAGACGCACTTCAATTACCCAAAGACAAAGCATTTATTGAGCACGAAATATTGCAAATCACTTTTGCGATTCAAAGCATCAGCAGCAAGTAACTGCAAATTCAATTAATCACTTAACTGAAGGGGATAACTAGATGGCTGCTCAAACAGTAACTTATAAAGGCAAGCTCAGCATGCTGGGCAACTCTCGGCAAGACCGAGGCGGAACAGTTTATTCCGTCATCGAAATCGGCAATGACACCATTGAAGATGTACATTGCCTTGATAAGCTCGACAACTATTTAAATCGTGCTCTCGATCATTCGGGAGAAGTAGAGTTGGAAATTGACCCAAAGCCAACTAAAAGCGATGTACTTAAACTTTTCTTTGGTCCAAAGGCGATCATCACTTATGTTGTGATTACAACCATCTTGATGATGGTGTCCAACTTCTTCGTTGTTGTTATTTTGGCTATAGCCCTAGGCTTTATTATATTCGGAACTCTCAAGGCTCCACGTTACGCAGTGGTTGATGCCATTTCAATTGATGGAAAGCGTTACGCAAACTAATCCATCTCGCCTTAACCACAGTAAAACGTCCAACGCAGTCACCTGCCTTGGACGTTTTATTTCATGAATACGACTTTTAGAATCGCCCACTGCTGCGGCCACTGCTCCATCGGCAGGCGCTTGTAGCCGCTCTTGCCGAACTGCTGCCAACGACCGACCACATAGCACAGCAACAGATCGGCATGTGCGCCTACATCAGCATCCGCGGACAATCTGCCCTGCGTGGAGGCGATGCGCAGCGATTGCTTGAGCGTGGTCTCGACGCGATCCAGGAACTGGTTGATGCGCAGTTGCAAGCGCTCATCCTCGTTCACCAGCGCATCGCCGATCAACACGCGCGTCATGCCGCGGTTCTTCTGCGCGAAGCCGAGCAGCAACGCAAGGACGCCCTCCACCTGCCGCAACCCGTCCTGCTCTTCCGTGACGATCTTGTTGATCAGACCGAACACGGTCTGCTCGATGAACTCGATCAACCCTTCATACATCTGCGCCTTGCTGGCGAAGTGACGGTACAGCGCCGCCTCGGACAGTTGCAATCGCCCCGCCAGGGCGGCAGTGGTGATCTTTTCGCCTTTGGGTTGTTCCAGCATCTCCGCGATGGTTTGCAGGATCTGTAGCTTTCTTTCACCCGTTTGCTTGGTCGCCATCATTCTTCCTTTCTTAAAGACGGTTCATCATGCGCGGCAATTCCAGCACACCGCTTATCTTCACGTCCACAAAGCGCGGCGTGCGCGGCGCGCGGCTCACCCATACGGTGTGCATGCCCAGTTGTTTGGCTGTGCGCAGGTTCTCCGCGCTGTCTTCCACCATCACGCACTGCGCGGCGTGCAGCCTGTGTTTGCGCAACAGGCGGCGAAAGCCGGCCGCTTCCGGTTTGGGCCGGTAGCGCGCATGCTCGATGGTGAACACATCATCGAACAGATCGTCCACCTGCATCAGTTTCAGCACTGCCCGCGCATAGTGTGCAGGGGCATTCGAATAGACCAGCTTGCGTCCCGGCAAACGTTTCAACACCCAGCGCAAACGCGGCTCGCGCAGCACCATCTCGGGCAGTTTGGGGAACTGGTGGGTATGCCACAGGAAATGGTCCGGGTCGGTGCCGTGATGTTTCATCAGGCCGGTCAGCGTCGCACCATAGCGTTGCCAGTAATCGACGCGCAGATCGTTCGCCGCTTTCGCACTCAACTTCAAATGCTCCTGCAAGTAGGCCGTCATGCTGCGGTTGATGTGCGGAAAGATATGCGGCGTCGCGTTATGCAACGTATTGTCCAGATCGAAGACCCAAACGCGCTCGCTCACTTGCTCTTGATCAGTGTGCCGACACCTTCGTCGGTCAGGATCTCCAGCAGCAAAGCGTGCTCCACACGCCCGTCGATGATATGTACCGCCTTCACGCCACCGCGTGCCGCATCCAGCGCCGAGCCGATCTTGGGCAGCATGCCGCCGGACAAGGTGCCGTCCGCCACCAGCTCGTCCACCAGCTTCGGCGTCAGGCCGGTGAGCAGCTTGCCGTCTTTGTCCAGCACGCCCGGCGTGTTGGTCATCAATACCAGCTTCTCAGCATTCAGCACTTCCGCCAACTTGCCTGCCACGAGGTCGGCGTTGATGTTCAGCGTCTCGCCGTCCGGTGCCACACCGATTGGTGCGATGACCGGGATGAAATCGCCGGAATCGAGGAAGGTGATGATGGAAGGGTCGATCTTGCTGATCTCTCCGACCTGGCCGATATCCAACAACTTGCCCGGCTCGTCGTTACTCTCCAGCATCATCTTGTCGGCGCGGATGAATGCGCCGTCTTGCCCGGTCAGACCGACCGCCTTGCCACCATAGCGATTGATGAGATTGACGATGTCTTTGTTGACCTTGCCCAGCACCATCTCGACCACGTCCATGGTCTCGTCATCGGTGACGCGCATGCCTTGGATGAATTCGCCCTTCTTGCCCACCTTTTGCAGCAGGTCGTTGATCTGCGGACCGCCGCCGTGCACCACCACCGGGTTCATACCGACCAGTTTGAGCAGTACCACATCGCGCGCGAACCCCTCTTGCAGCTTGGGATCGGTCATGGCGTTGCCGCCGTATTTGATGACGATGGTCTTGTCGAAGAAGCGCTGGATATAGGGCAGCGCTTCGGACAGGGTGTGGGCTTTTTGCGCGGCGGTGGCGGCGGACAACGGCATGGCGGCTCCTTGAATAAAGATGCGAGCAGGCATTCCACCGACCGGCGAACACCCGCAAAAATTGCCGAGAATTCTACTCCAGACGGAATGAAAACGGGCGGCAAAGCGCCGCCCGTATGCATGATGCTGAGGAATCTTACTGGATGACCAGTTTCTTCGCGCTGACCGTAACCTTCTTGGGTAGCGTCAGTTCCAGCACGCCATCCTGGTATTTCGCCTGCGCGGCGTTCTCATCCACCTCCTGCCCCAGCGTGAAAGCGCGCGACACACTGCCGTAATAGCGCTCGCTACGCAGCACTTTCTCGCCTTCCTTCACCTCTTTCTCGTTCTTGACCTCCGCGCTGATCGACACCTGGTTGCCGTCGATCTGCACATGGATGTCCTCCTTTTTCACGCCCGGGATCTCGGCGTGCACCTTGTACGCCTTGTCGTCCTCGCTGACGTCCATCCTGATCTGCACCTCCTGCTGCCCTTCCAGGCGCACGGGTTGCATGAAGAAACCCCGGAGCAGGTCGTCCAGGGCATCGCGGGTCGGGTTGTATCTGCTGATGTTGGCCATTTTCGTTCTCCTTGAATGACGTTTACGGACAAGCGGGTTGCCCCGCCTGTCTGCAATTTATGGTCATGCGCAGAGATTTCAAGAGCGTGAAAAAAGGCGGCTCAGCGCCGCCTTTTTTATTGCAAAGCTGATACGTTACTGATGATCCATCACGGCCGGATCGTTGTAGTGCTTGTAACTGAGCTCAAGCTGCCGCACTTCGGCCTCGGCCCCGATCATGCGCACTTTGCCGCCGACCGAGAGCTCCAGCGTCACCGGCACACGCTCTCCCACATTGAGCGGCTGCCTGAGCCCGGTCAGCATCAGGTACAAGCCGCGTTCGCCGAACAGGGTGTTGCTGTGCCCATCCAGCTGCAAGTCGCGCAAAGTGCGCTGCTGCATCTTGCCGCCGCGCTTCATGATGTGGCGTATCTCGCCGCCGGCCGCCAACGGACTGCTGACGCCCAACAGCTTCGCATCTTTGGTCACGTACAGATTCAGTTGCACGGTGGCAGCGGTCTGCCCGGGCACGCTCTCGCGCATCCACACCTTGTCCACGATCACATCTCTGGCCGCGAATGCCTGCGGCGCCATCAGCAATGCCAGGACAAGGAACAGGGATCTGCGCATACCGCCCTCCGTTATCAATGCTGCATATGGTTGTGCATATTTCCCATGTCATGTCCGGCAGCGGGCATGTCGTGCATGGGCTTGCTGGCACTTTCGTTCAATGCCTTCGCCGGCGCTTTGAACTTCACGTTCCGGGTCTTGCCGTCCTTGTAGCGCAGCGTGAGAGTCAGCTGGATCTGCTGGCCTTCCTTGATCTGCTGCTTCAGTCCCATCAGCATCAGGTGGTATCCGGCCTTGCCCAGATCGACCGCCTCACCGGCGGGCAGATCGATCACCTCGACCTGACGCATCTTCATCATGCCGCCCTCATGCACCATGCTGTGCAGCTCGGCTGTCTGGGCACAATCGCAGGTGACGCCGACCAGCTGCGCCGCCTGCTGGCTGGTGATGACGGCCTGCACCATCGCGCTGTCCTGCCCCGGTGCAGTGGCACGCGTCCAGGCATGGACGACTTCCAAATCGGCCGCCTGCGCCGCAAACGACAGACCGAACAAGACTGCAAAAATAAGCTTACGCATTGGATACTCCTTGTAAATGAAGCGCCGCATTTCAGCGGCGCACTATTCTAGCCCCGATTCCGCATCAGAAAGCGAAATCACCTTTCAGCCACAGATTGCGACCCATCTCGTTCACACGCGTGGTCTGCGTGTAGCCTGTCACCATCGTTCCGGCGCGGCTGATGTGTTCGGCGTAGGTCTTGTTGAACAGGTTATCCACGCCCGCGCTCACCTTGAACGCCTGGTTCGCATGCCAGCCGCCGTTCAGCGAGAACACGCCGAAACCGCTCGAAGCCGCGATGTCCTGACCGGCGATGTTGCCCTGATTCACCGCCACACGATCCTGCGCAGCCACGGCACGCAACAGCGCGCCGAACGACCACACCTTGTCGTCGTAGTTCAGGCCGACACGCACTTCCAGCGGCGGCATCTGCCCCAGCGCGGTGCCGTCGGTATCGTTGCTGCCGTGCACATAGGCCAAGCTGCCGTCAGCCTCCCAGGTTTCGCCCAGCGGATAGCTCACCCCCGCTTCCGCGCCGTAGGTCGTGGCGTTCACGTTACGCGTGACAGTTACCGCGGTCATGCCCTTCATCACATTGGACTGGATCAGATTGAAGTCGGTGATCTTGCTATAGAAGGCCGACACCGAACCGGACAGATCACCGGCGCGGTAGTTCATACCGACATCGAGTTGTGAAGTCTTCTCGCTGCGGGTGTTGAACGAACTGGCGGTGGTCAGGCTTTCCTTGTTGAACAGTTCCCAGTAATCCGGTGCGCGCGAAGTGCGCCCTGCCCCGACATACCAGGTATGGGTCGCGGAAGTATCCTGCTCGTAGCGCAGGAATCCGCTGGACAGCGTTTCCTTGCGCGTCTGGTTGGCGGTGGGGTTCATCACCGAGCTCATGCCGCGCATGATCATGGTGCGATAGTCGGTCGCCTGCCAGCTGTCGGCACGCAGACCGGCGATCACGCGGCGCGTGTCGCTCACATCCTGATGCCACTCGCCGAACACGCCGAAGTTCTTGAACTCGGCATCCTTCGTACGCGCCTTCAGCGTGTAGTCGCCCGTATAGCCGGGGGCTGCACCGCTGCGGTTGGTGTGCACATTGTTCTGCGTATCCAATCCCAGTTTGAGCTGGCTGTCGTCCGTCAGTTGCAGCGTGCCGACTGCACGTCCGCCGGTGGTTTTGCGATCCGGATTCATCGCCGCCATCATCGAAGCGGGGTTGCCGCTACGCAGTGTGTAGACATCCATCACGTGATCGACATAGTTGTAATAGGCCTGCGCCTCGACCGCTTCCAGCGTGCCGCCCAGATTGCGCTTCTCGAACTTCGCGCCGAAGTTGTCGCGCGCGAATTTGGAACCGTCCACGCCACGATCCGCATAGGCTGCTTCGCCGTCGCTCTTGGCCAGCGTCACTTCTGTGCGGGTATCCGCATCCGTCGTCCAGCCCAGCGCAGCGTTGCCGCTCCAGCGGGTATAGGAAGAATGCACGGCCACACCGCTGCCGTCCTGGTAGTCGTTGGCATGGGTGCGCGTCGCATCGGCGCGCACATAGTATTTCTC
>WOYI010226491.1_pt1 | contig 29436 bp, 27 predicted proteins | sample 6423411 | NCBI WGS metagenome assembly WOYI01 (sample SAMN13441803, study PRJNA592873) | oil field metagenome | biome: oil field; feature: oil-well bore; material: oil-contaminated soil; isolation source: oil-contaminated soil from oil-well borehole | place: Germany: Wietze | collected 2016-10-18 ...
CTCTTATTGGGGCTGGGCTCTGTTACAGTAGTGCTGTACAGAATGAAAGCGTTCAAAAGGAAATAGGTGTCTGTCTACAGGTATTCCACTCTTTCGTACACAAGGCAGCTATGCCTCCACTCCCCTGTACAATCTTTGATACGTGCTTTTCCTGCTTGTTCCAAAAGAACAACCTTGACTTCAGCATAATCGTCCAATACTCTAGAAATATCTCTATCAGGGCAATTGTATTAGGTGCATACAATTCCCAGGTTTTTGATTACAGACCAAAGGAGTAAAGATGAGGATAACAATCGCTAAATTAAGTATTTGCTTTACATTGGCACTCGTACTGCTGAGTTCTTGTGCATCAACTTTCAAACAAGCTGGAATGGCCTTAGAGCAAGGAGATTACACCACCGCAATAGTAAAATCCTTGGAATCAATTGAAAAAGGTAAGGATGTGGCAGAAGCTGAGCGAGTGCTCAAGGAGGCATGGCAACGGGCAAATGCTGAGTGGAATGCACAGATTGCTACCATTGAGAAAGCCACGACTTCCAGTGAATTGACCAAAGCTATCCCCCTGTACAATAAACTGCTTGAAATACACAGAATTATTGCTGCTACAGAAAGAAGTAACCTTAACCCTACATATGATTTGATCCACGAAAGAGCTATGCAGACACAACAACGACTTGCAGAAATGCATTACAAAGAAGCGTCTGCCACCCTGGCATTAGGCGGAAGAGAGAACGCACGCAAAGCTGTACTCCAATATAGGAAAGTTAAGGAACTCTCCCCTGAGTACACTGCAATAGACTATATCATAGGAGAAGCAACAAAACAGGCAACGGTCAAGGTCTTTGTCTTGACAGGACCTGATTCAAACTTCTCTTTAAATGGTATAGAGATGATACCGATGGTAGAGAGAAAACTTGCAGATATGGAGTTTGTCGAGGTAGTACAACCCCCTAACCGCTATGCACCGCCGATAGGAGATGACCATAATGCAAAGGATTTTGCCCGAGGACATGGTGCAGATATCATGGTGCATTTCCAGCCAAGCACTACGTGGCAAGTTGGAATGAAAAAAGAAACCCGCCCAATCAATGGCTCTGTTACTGCAGCACCCGACTGGAAGATTGAAAAACTCTACATGGAAGCCTCAGGTGAGTGCGAAGTCACATACCTAGTCATAGATCTTACAACTGAAAAGACTTTGGATTCTGGAACCTTCAGTGTAAGAGATGCTACTGATTTTGGCTTCTCTGTAAGATCAATCCTCCATACAGGAGGAAAGGCCAATGTCCAAATTGGGAATATGCCCAAACCAGAAGTATTGTTGAAGAACAACTTGGCACCAGGAAAAACTGAAACGGAGCTAGCAACCCAATTAAGCTTCTTTGAAAAAATCGAACTGCCCAGTTGGGGATTTGAGACAGGGATATCCCCAGCCCGTTATGGTACCTTTGAACCGATTGACTTCAACAAATACAGCACTCCAGATGAATTAGCCAGAATCCAAGACTTGAAGGGGCATGTGTTCTTCAACTTTGAGGTCATAGAAGCCACTAGCGTATATGGAACCGAAACGGTAAAGACCTATGTAGGCCCCTACGGAGAATACCTAGGAGAGGGATTCGACGGAAGGATTAAAACTGCCCGATTTGACATGAATGTCTATAAAGATTTGCAAGCCTGGATGTCAAGCAAGAAGACCAGAACAGCAGCACAAGAAGCATTCCTGCCGAAATTCTACAAAGAGACCATTCCCAGCAAGGTTGCTCAAGAGGTCTCTTCAGCATTGTAGACACTCTTTCAATATCTACATACATGCCCAGTTTCCAGTTGATGGGTACTGGGCAGTTTTAGTTGGCTAGAAAAAATCGATTTCACTGTTTCTTATTCCTTGACAACTGGGAAATTCAGTATATACTACACTACGTAAGCGTTTACGTAACTACTACAAGGAAGTACTAAGATATGTCCGTTACTATTCAAGAAGTGGCCAAAAAAGCAGGAGTATCCATAGCCACAGTCTCACGGATCATCAACAAGCTTCCGGGTTACTCAGAAAAGACACAGGTACACGTTGAGAAAGTTATTGAAGAGCTTGGCTATTCCCCAAATGCCATGGCAAGGAGCCTCGCCAACAATAGGACCGATGTGATAGGAGTGTTGCTTCCTTGTGTTACCAGCCGTTTCTCAAATGAATTGTTACACGGGATTGAGAGGATAGCACAGAGTAAGGGTAAAAGTGTCATAGTCTGCAATACAGATCGACATGGGGAAAGGACCATGGAATATTTGAAAACCCTCAGAGAACAACGAGTAGATGGCATTCTCTACATAAGTGAATGGCTTACCGATGAGTATGGCTCCTTCCTTAAGGATATGGGAATTCCAGTAGTCTTGGTTGCTACCCATAGGGATTCCTTCCCGTTCTCCTATGTGAAAATCGATGATAAGGCAGCTGCAGAAACCGCCACAAAATACTTGATAGACAAAGGACATACTAAAATCGGATTGATTACAGGCACACCTGATGACCTCATTGCCGGTAAGCCAAGAATCGAAGGATACCAAAAAGCCCTTTTTGAATCTGGCATACCTCAAGACCCTACCCTCATCGCATATGGGGATTTCCATTACTTCAGCGGGATAGCTGCAATGGAGGAACTCTACAAGGCCCATCCCGACATAACCGCTGTATTTGCCACCAGTGATGAAATGGCTTTAGGTGCACTAACCTGGATGCACAAGAATGGGATACAGGTTCCTGAGCAGATCTCTATCATTGGATATGACGATACCCTTGATGCCCAGATTGCTTATCCAGCCCTGACTACCATTCATCAGGGAATTGAGGAGCTTGGAACAGTATCTATGAAGCTACTATCAGAAAATCAAAGGGAACAACAGATCATCCTGCCCCACTCTGTTAAGGAGAGGGATTCTGTCCGGGATAGAAGTGAATGAGTTTTTTTTACAGTGTTACGTAAACGCTTACGTTAGAAGTATTGAAGATATATCGGAGGATTCATGAAACAGTTTGACAGGGACAGCCTTCTTGCAATGCAAAAAGATAGTATTGAACTTTTGCTTACTCACCAGCATCCATCTGGGAGTTTCATTGCTGGCCCTCACTTTAGCCAATATACGTACTGCTGGTTACGCGATAGCGCCTATATAGCGTATGGCCTGCTGCTCGCACATGAGACCGAATCAACAAAACGGTATATTTCCTGGGCCGCTCAGATACTCGAGAACAATGAAGAGAAGATCAAAAGGTTAGCAACTCTGATCTTACAGAATTCTCCATTGGAGGACCGTGACTTGTTGGGAGCCCGCTTTTCCCTTGAGGGCGAAGATGACCCGACAGATTGGCCAAACTACCAACCTGACGGATACGGGTCTTTACTCTGGCTTATAACCCAATACCTAGAAGCCACAAACAGACAAGCAATCCCTATAGAATGGAAAAAGGCAGTATCCCTTACTGTTCAATACATTGTGCTTGTCTGGGAATTGCCATCAAGTGATTGTTGGGAGGAATTCCCTGACAAGCATCATGTATCAACTCTTGCCTGCCTTGCGGGAGGACTACGTGCCATTGCACCTTTTTTGGAAAGAGAAGAAAAGGAAACAGCTCGCACTACAGAAACTGCTATCCGTACCTATATTCTCTCTCATGCTGAAAAAGAAGGCTATTTCCCAAAGTTCATAGGCAGTTCATTAGTTGATTCCAGTCTTGTTTGGCTTTCCACACCCTATCACGTGTTTGAATCGGAACATCCATTCATGGAAAAGACACTAGACCTGATCGAAACAGATTTGTTACACAAAGGAGGTACGCAGAGATATACAGAGGATACGTATTACGGAGGAGGCCTTTGGTTGCCTCTTTCCGGGTTTTTGGGATGGCATTACCTTGAGACAGACCGTCTGGAAGAGGCAGAGAGCCTTCTTGAATGGATGGTAGCCCAAGGTGACCATCTAGGCCATTTGCCAGAACAAGTCACGACTTTTACCAACAACCACTCGATGATTTCACCATGGGAAGAACGTTGGGGAGCTATTGCTTGTCCGCTGTTATGGTCACATGCCATGTTTTTGATCTTACATTTCAAGATTTTGCAGTATAATTTAAAAGGAGAGAAGAAGTATGAAAAAGAAAACGTATCTAGGTAAGTTGTCGGTTCTGATAACACTGCTCGTGGTGATTTTGCTTCCCTTAGGGGCCCAAGGCGCAAAGGGAACACAAGACAACATCAGCTATTTCTCAGGTAGGGTTGAAACAGTCGAGTGGGATACCCAACAAGTTGAGAATTTCGAAAAACTCAATCCTTCCATCAAGGTGGAGTACGAATTCCAGAAGGATGCATCAAATGTCATAAAAGTTAAGATAGCATCTGGCCAAGTTCCTGATATATCCACTGTAGTTACCCAGGATTTCATTGACACCGGTTTGTATATGGACCTTTCGGACCAACCCTTCTGGGATCGCATCCTTCCTTCGGTAAAGGACCTGTGTACTGATCTCAAAACGGGAAAACAGTATAAGGTCGCAACTAACATCACCATGGGAGGCCTTTTCTACAACAAGCAACTTTTTTCAGAGCTGGGGCTCAAAGATGCCCAGAACTGGAAGGAATTCGTTGCCAATCTTGAGGCTATCAAAAGAGCCTACCCCGACAAGACTCCCCTGTTCCTTGGAGGAAAGGATTCGTGGACCCTTGGACATCTGATTGAATTCTGGGCTCATGGAGTTGCAAAGCAACAACTGGGGATACCTGGTTCAAGACAGGCCTTTTTGGATAATGCTGTCAGGTGGGATGCCCCCAATGGAATTATGGAGAATTTTGCCAAGGCGTTGCTTGAACTGAGAGACAAGCATCTGATCAATGCTGATGCCATCACAGCAACGTACGATAATCAGAAGGAAGCATTTGCCAGCGGTGAAGCTGCCATGATCAACCAAGGCATGTGGGTTGTCGGAGATATCATCAAGTTGAACCCAAAGATGGAAACCAATATCGGGTTCGGACCCTTCCCTTCTGTCGTCCCCGGACTCAAATCCATGGTCCTTTGTGCTGAGGATTCAGTGTATGCTGTCTCTGCAACAACACAGTCTCCTGATGCAGTCTTTGCATTCTTGGAGTATCTCTTCCAACCGGAAGTGCAGAAGTCCTTCAGCGAAACCAGAGGTATCCCTTCCTCCTTTATTGATGTAGAGGCAGATTGGAGTCCAATAAAGGATGATGCGACCAGACTTGTAAACAGCTATGTGAACATCAACTTCTCCACAGAAGCACCTTCAGGCCTTTCTGTAGATGACACAGGAAGACTCATCCAGAAATTGCTACACGGTGACTATGCTTCTCCTGCACAGTTCGCAAAAGAGTATCAAAAGATTTGGGACAGTGCATATGCAACCAGCAATTAACAAGCATCGGTTTTTGCATCCCAATACAGGGTCTTGGCATCGCTATATGGCGGTGCCAGCCCTGGTATTGTTCTCACTATTCTTTCTATACCCCCTCTCAAGGGGGGTATGGACCAGTTTTACAGCTTGGGATGGTTTCTCTACTCCCAAGTTCATCGGCCTGGCCAATTACAAGGAATTTTTCCAAGACAGCAGAGCCTTGAGGGACATCCAGAATACAGTACTTTTCGCCCTGGGGAGTGCCCCCTTACTAAACATAGCAGGACTTCTTTTAGCCCTCCTGCTAAACCGCACATTCAAGGCCCGGACAACTGTTCGATCTCTGCTGTATTTGCCAGCAGTGATAAGTCCTATGATCATGGGGTCAATCTGGTATCTTCTACTCCAACCCAGGCGTGGTCTTCTGGCAATCCTCCTGCAACAAATTGGTTATGGATCCACTTCAAACTGGATGTTATCCGGATCGAGTGCCATGATTGTCATAGTCCTGGTCAATGTCTGGCAATATGCGGGAATGACTATGATAATCTATCTTGCAGGTCTACAGGCAATACCTATTGAGCATTACGAAGCTGCTGAATTAGAGGGAGCTTCAAGGGGTAATATATTCAGGTTTATAGTTTTACCCCAGCTTACCCCTGCCCTGAAGATCAATGTGATCACCAATATTATCGGATCCCTTTCAGTTTTTGATGCAATCCTTGCCCTTACAGATGGAGGCCCCGGCTATGATACAGAATCACTGAGCATATACATCATGAGAATGTGTTACGGGAACAAGACAGGGTACTCCACCGCCGTTGCCCTGATTCTCTTTCTCATAATCCTGATTCCAGTCCTTTTCTCCCTACAGTTCTTCAATGCAAAGGAGAAGGCATGATGAAAAAACGAGACGCCCTTACCTACCCTCTCTACCCTGTTGTCCTGGTCATCGCACTGCTGGCACTAATACCCTTTTTCTTCTTATTCGTCCTAGCCTTAAAGAATCAGGAAGGGGGCCTTTCTTCCATACGATTGATTCCAGATTTCAACTGGACGAACTTCCCAAATGCCTGGAAAGCTGGCGACCTTGGAAAGGCAATGATGAATAGCATCATTATGACCGGAGGAGGAATTGCAGTCCTGATAGTTTTTTCCGCTATGGCAGGCTATACGATCGCACGTTTTCCCTCTGTACTCAATAGAATCATATTTGCCATACTTCTTGCCTGCATGATGATTCCAGGCATCATCAATACGGTGCCGCTCTATACGCTGCTCATCCGACTTCGCGGGATTAACACCTATTGGGCAATGATCTTTGTCATGGCCACAAACGCCTTGCCTTTCTCCGTCTTTCTCTATTCGTCTTTCATACGTTCCATCCCCGTCTCCCTCGAAGAGTCTGCAATCATTGACGGGTGTTCTTGGTTTGGCGCTTTCTGGAGAATTACCATGCCCCTTCTCGGTCCGGTCACCTCCTCTGTTGTCATATTGCAAGGAGTCGGCATGTGGAATAACTATGCCCAAGCAGTATTTTTCTTACAGGACAAGGCCCATCGGAACATTCCCTTATCAATATCCCTCTTCTTCCAACAATATGGAGCAAACTGGCCTCTGATGGCTGCGGCAGCCACGTTAGGGTTACTCCCTGCGGTACTCATGTTCATATTCTTCCAAAAGTTTTTTATCTCTGGGATCACAACCGGATCAATTAAAGGATAATTCTTATGGGCAACAACCTACAGCTTCACTTCTGGCCTCTCATACCCCGTCTATCTGCTGAAGACAGATCCATCCCTTTGATGATAGAGGTGTCTGGGATAGGGTCCTCTCCTGATCTCTGTTCTTTTGTTCTTTGCATTGACCGTCTCGGTCATGAGCTGCTCACAATACATTGGGAAACATACCTTACTGCTACTGCAAGCTCTGACATAGTCCGCTTTGAACATACCATCGCATTGCCTTCGAAGAAAAACCCAGAAGGCCAGCAAGCTGGATTGGGCCTCTTCCTTTCAGTCATCACCTCAGAAGGACATTCTGCCCAAGCTAAAACAGCAATCGATTTTGGGATACATACCGTACGGTATGGGTTCCTGTGCAATTTCGCCAGCAAAGACCTGACAACCAGAGAATCCAGTGTTGACTTCCTCTTACAACAACACTGCACGCATATCCAATTCTATGATTGGTCCTACAGACCGCACAAGTACCTACCAGAATCCAATGAAAGTGATGGGCCCTGTTTTGCTGACCTTATGGGAAAATCTATAGACATCAATACGGTAAGGGCCGCTATCTCCTTACTTCACACCAGAGCAATGTATGCCCTTGCCTATGGGGCTGTGTATGCAGCCTCCCAGGAATATCTAGAAGGCCATCCAGACCAGGGCCTGTATGATATCAACCAAAGGCCAATTGACCTTATCAAACGATTTTTCATCATGAATGTTTCTGCTGGGAACCCTTGGAGGAATTGTCTCTATGAACAATATGCAGATGCCATCAACACCCTCAGCTTCGATGGCATCCACATGGATACGTATGGGTACCCTAAGATTGCATTCGACTATGCAGGCAAGAGAGTATACCTTGATAAGGAATTCGTTTCCTTGATAGATGATTGGGCAAAGAACAATAGCCGAAACATCTTCAATAATGTGGGAGGCTGGCCATCAGATCTCACAGAGGCCTGCACGCAGGAGGCAATATATCTAGAAGTATGGGATCCCCATACAGAATACAGACACCTTAGGCAATTGGCTCTTGAACATCAGAGGTTCAAGAAACCACGTGTATTTGCAGCCTATTCCCTTTCCTACAAAGATGTGGATACCCAAGATTCTTCCCGTGCTTTGGCTTCAACCTGTCTCCTTATGGCTACAGTCTATGCTCATGGATCTACCTTACTGCTCTTTGGAGAGGATGGTGGCATCCTCACCCAGCCGTATTATGTGGACCATACAGTTCTCAATCCCAACGACAGAAGAATCCTCACCCAATATACCGACTTCTCCGTCCAATATGGGGAATTGCTCTTTGGTACGTCTCTAGTCGATATAACAGAGAGCTTTGCAATAGGGGAAAACCGTGAATTTTCCTTCTTTATCCATGAAGAGGGGAAAAGAACGCCTACGACGAGGGTTTCTTGTGATGGGCAACCCGATACCCTATGGCCCATAGTCCACATGAACAAGAAGCGGATTGTCATCAATGCTCTCAATCTTTTGGATCAGGACAATGTTCGGTGGAATGAAGGGAAGAATCCTTTCAAAGGAGGAGTATCCGTCACCATACAAATCCCCCTCTACTCACGAGCGATGAACGTGTTCACAGCCTCCCCTGAAGTGGACGATGGGAAGGCCCATCCCTTGGAATGGAAAGAGACAACCGGTATTCGGGGACCTTCTGGTGAAATGACCTTATCTTTGCAATCTTTTTGGACGTTGGTATGGGCAGAGCTCTAAGGGCTCAAAGATAGGAGTGAATACTTGGCAAAATTCACTTTGGGACACTAATAGTTCACAACCCTTACAGCAGATGCTTCCTTATCAAGAAGGGAGAGATCATACAGGAATATCGTGACACCCAAAAGGTCTGCACACCCACCACAGCTGATCCTCCTCTCGGTGAAAACCCTATCCAACTCTTCGATAAGCTTCATGCCATCCTCTGTGAAGGCTCCTCCTTTCTGAAGGATATGGTGAGCACTCATCTGGACATACTCGAGGGTCTTTGCACCGTGGCGGTAGAGCACATTGGTATCGGTGACATTCGCCATAAGGGCGAGCAACACCTGAAGGCGTGCAAGATTGGGATCACGGCCCTGTCTCAGGTATTCTGCATACCAGGGAAGGGAAAGCTTTCTCACTGATACAAAGCCATCGATCACCTCACCGCGAATCCCTCTGATACCTTGCTTTGCATACAGTTCTTCACCGTGGGTACTGTTGGTTGACTTGAGGATCTGTCTGAATTCATCTTCTAGGGTATGCTTTGTCATGTCTGTTGCCAACGAACAGAGCAAATCAGTATCGCTAGAGTTGTACTGGGATGTTGCATATCCAGAAACTGCACAAAGGATGCCTACACTGAAAAGCATACCCTTATGGGTATTCACACCCCTGGTTGCAGAGAACATTGCCTCTTCAGCCTTAAGACCTATCTTACGAACCTCTCTGAACAAGTCAGGCAAAGAGCCTTTCCATACGTTCCCCAATTCACCCATTTCCCCAAAATAGGGCTCCAAGGCATAGGCACTCTTCTCAAAGGTATGGTAATCCATATCGGTATGCCCACCACTGCCCAGGCGGTCAACCAGACCAGGTTTTGGTGTAGTGTGCACCTCTTCAAGTAGGGCTTTTGTCGCCAAGAGCTTTATTTGTTTCATATCAGCTCACATTTTTTTGAGAAAAAGCACCAACTCTTTCTCAGTCAGTGCCAACAAATCCTCAAGGCTATGCCTTTCGCTTCGGGCACACTCCTTTGCCGGTCGGTTACACAGAAGACACCTCCGTTGCTCCAGTGTGATATCCTTACGTGTTATGGCTATCCCATCGCTATCCTTCAAGTCAAGATCTAACCAGCGTCCAATGGGAAAGACCTGCTCAAAGAAAGCAAGCCTACGCTTGAGAGCGTAGAGGTTGGTTCCACCCAGTACGATGAAATATCGTTCTGGGCCGGTTTCCTTTTGCTGTTCCAGAACCTCTTCAAGCACACCTTGGTTGCGTTGCACAAAGGCTTCCATAGCCTTGTCAAAGCAGGCCTGTATCAGATCACTGTTCTTGTGTGGACCAGGAATATTCATGGTACAAGAGACAAGAGGAGACATATGCTTCTCAATCAGAGAGGTCTGCATTGCACACCGATCCTCTCGGGCTTGTAATATCTCTTCTAACGTAGCCATAGATTAATCCTCCATTTCCTGTTCATCCTTTACCTGGTAGATAAGGTCTATGACAGAGCCGTCCCGATAGGTGACCACCCCCACCACACGGTCGGTGTAGGCGATGGGAGTCCCCTCTCCTACAATCCTCTCTGCCTTGTCCCTAAGGTCCTCGATCGTGCACAGCTCTATCCCAGAGGCATCCATCATCTTGATAAGGTCGGTGCGGATGGGATTAACTGCAATTCCTTGGTCAGTGACCACAATGTCGATGGTCTTGCCGGGGGTGACGATGGTATTTACCCTATCCACAATAGTGGGAATACGTCCCCTGGTGAGCGGACACGTTATGATTGCAACCGATGCACCGGCAGCTGTATCACAGTGCCCTCCGATTGCCCCCCTGATCACCCCATCAGATCCGGTCAGTACGTTCACATTGAAGTCGACATCAATCTCGAGGGCTGAAAGAACCACAAAGTCCAACTGGTTTACAGCCGATCCCTTGCTGTTGGGACTAGCATAATAGGAAGCGGAAATCTGCTGGTGAAAGCGATTGTCCTTCAGAGAACGTGCCGCCTCAAGGTCAAAGGACTGGACATCAAGGATTTTCTTGATGAGGCCTTCCTCATGCAGCTGTACAATCTGTCCAGTTATCCCTCCAAGGGCAAAACTCGCCTTGATCTTTTTCTTGAGCATCTTTTCTTTCATGAAGCGCACCGTTGCAAGACTTGCTCCGCCGGAGCCCATCTGTAGGGAAAACCCATTACGGAAAAAATCAGTGGCCTCGATGACCTCAGCGACTTTCTGGGCTATCATCAGCTCCTTGGGGTTGGTCGTATACCGTGTCGCACCGCTCATGATGCCACTGGGGTCTCCGATTGCATCGACTTCCACTATATAGTCAACATCTGACTCAGAGATACCAAACGGAACATTGGGAAACGGTACGATGTTGTCTGTAAGAATGACCACCTTCCTAGCATACTGGGCATCGAGCTTTGCATACCCCATAGCACCACAGATGATACCCTTGTCATTGTCACGGGAGTACCCGTTCGCATTGCCCAAGGGATCGCAAGAGGGTGCTCCGATAAAGGCAATATCAATGGGAAGCTGCCCTGTCTCAATTACGGCAGCACGTCCTCCATGGGAGCGGAAGACTACGGGAACCTCCATCAGACCATGGGAGATCGCTTCTGCAAGCTCCCCTCGAAGACCGCTCGTCTCAATCCTATGTACCACACCATTTTTTATATGCTCGATCAGAGGCTTATGAATATCTATCAGAGAGCTCGGGGCAAGGACCAAGTCCTTGATACCCATCTCTGCTATCACAGCCATTACCTGGTTGATAACAAAGTCCCCATTGCGGAAGTGGTGATGGAACGAGATCGTCATCCCATCCTTGAGACCGCACAACCTGATGGCATCCTTCAGTGACGGCACAATCTTGTTGTCGCTGAGTTCGCGTTCATGACAGGTCTTCAGTTCCTTATAGACATGTTGGATATCAAAAGGAGTCTGAGTCTTCAACTCATCCATATGGGCAATTGCAGTAAGGTCAAAATTTGACATCACACATCTCCTAGCTTAGAATTTTGGCAGCTTTTGCCAGACTGATCACACGTTCCGCCCGAAGCACAATAGGACGGTCAATCATCTTTCCGTTGAGTGAGACGACCCCAGAACCACGTCTGTTGGCCTCTGCTATAGCTTCCATCACAGCCTTTGCCTTCTGGATTTCCTTGGTCGTAGGGGTAAATATATCGATGATCGGCTGAATCTGCCTGGGATTGATAACAGACTTGCCGTCAAAACCAAGCTGTTTGATATGCTTCGCTTCTGCAATCAGGCCTTCTTCATCGTTGACATCGGAAAAGACCGTATCAAGGGCGGATATACCCGCAGAGCGGGCAGCCTGTAAGATCATGCTCCTGGCAAACAACAGCTCAATCCCGTCAGGGGAACGGCTTGTCTTCAGGTCAGTCACATAGTCCTCAGCCCCTAAGGCTATGCCGATGAGGCGTTTGCTTGCCTTTGCAATGGCGGGGGCATTGAGCACGCCTTCTGCACTCTCGATGGCAGCCATCATCTTGGTAGTGCCTACAGGCATCCCAATGGTCTTCTCTATCCGTTCGATCTGCTCTTCACAAAAGACAATATCCTGGGCAGTCTCAGTCTTAGGAAGCCGGATCACATCGATACGGGCTCTGACCATTGCCTCAAGATCATCTATGCCAATGGAAGTGTTCAGCGCATTAACCCTGACAACAAGTTCCTTATCCCCATAATCAATGGTAGTGAGGGCGTGAAAGACCAGACTCCGCGCAGCATCCTTCTGGGCATAGGATACGCTATCCTCAAGGTCAAACATGATACAGTCACAGGTATAGATATACGCATCCTTAATCATTCCAGGGTTGTTCCCCGGAACAAACATCATCGTCCTTCTGAGTTTTTCCTGCATGCTACACCTCCCACCGGTAATCAGTGCTGAGGCAGGCACGATATATGGCTGTCTTGACCCTAGCCTTGATGACACAGTCAAGGGCACCCTGATCGACAGCACTGATATCAGCCGCCGTCACCCCAAGCTTCTGCGCACACTCACGGATAACACCCCTGATCTGCTTACCGAACTGCTTTGACACAGAACTGGTCAGCTCTATGGTGATGCCCTCACCCGTTGGTTTGCTTACCGTGACCATGATATCACTCGATTCCATGGTTCCTGCCAAGCCAGTAGTCACTATCTCCATGAAAAACACCTCCTGTGTCTAGGCCTGAGCCTGTCTTTGCATCTTCCATTTCTTGAATGTTTTCTGGATAAGGGGCAGGAATATCGATCCTACAATCAGGATGAGCAGGATGATACAAATGGGAGAACTTGTGAAGATTTTCATACTGCCGTTGGAGATCTTATACGCTCGCCGGAAATACTGTTCCATACTGGTTCCCACAATGACCGCCAACACAAAGGGGCTCATAGGGAAACTGGCCTTGGTCATAAGGTATCCAAAGATACCAAATACCAACAAGAGATAAAAACTTGCAACTGACGATGCGATAGCGTAGGTCCCTATGAAGGTGAGTCCCAACACAATGGGGTACAACACCCTAGGGGGTACTGCCAATACCCGTACCAGTACCCCTGCCAGGGGGATATTGATGACTGCGAGAATGATATTCCCGACGAACATGCTTGCTATGATCGCCCAGACGATGTTGCTCTGTTGCTGGAACAGGGCAGGACCTGGCTGCAACCCGAGCATCAGCATGGCACCCATCATGACAGCAGTTGTCCCCGAACCGGGAACACCAAGGGCCAACATGGGAATCAAGGCCCCAACTGAAGCCGCATTGTTTGCAGACTCAGGAGCTGCAACACCCTCTATGGCTCCATGACCAAATTTCTCAGGATGTTTGGAAAATCTTTTCTCATTGCTATACGCCATCAAGGAGGCGATGGTAGCACCAGCCCCGGGAAGAACCCCTACAAAAAAGCCTGTGGGAGTACTGCGCAGGATAGGCCAGATGGAAAGTTTCCACTCTTCCTTGGTTATCCAAATCTTTCCAAACTTGGTCTGGATCTTTTTGGTCCCGTCTGTAATGTTCCTGAAGCTCTTCAGCACTTCACCAAAAGCAAACACTGCTATGATGACGATGAGAAAGTCGATGCCTCCCTGGAGCTCAAGGATACCGAAACTGAATCGGTTAACTCCTGACTGGGGGTCGATTCCAACGGTGGAGACCATCAGGCCTATGATCATCGAGATGAAACCCTTGAGCCTTTTCCCATCCGACATGGAGGCTGTGGCACTCAGGGCAAACACATAGAGCAGGAAGTACTCCGCCGATCCGAACCTGAGGGCGAAACGGGCGACAGGCAAGGCGAGCAAGGCAATAAAGACCGTTGCAATGGAACCGCCTATGAAAGATGCAATGGCAGACATTGCCAAGGCAGATTCTGCCTTTCCCTGCAAGCTCATGGGATAGCCGTCGAAGGTCGCTGCTATGGCAGCACCATCGCCAGGGGTATTGATGAGGATCGAAGCACGCGATCCGCCGTACATAGCACCATAATAGACACCACACATCATGATCAGAGCTCCGATAGGACCTAGGGAGAAGGTCAGAGGCAGAAGAATTGCCACACCGGTAGCTGGGCCCAAACCCGGAAGCATGCCTACAATAGTACCAAGCACACCACCGATGGTAACGAAAAGGATATTCATAGGTTGCACAGCAACCCCAAAGCCTTGTAGTAATAATTGAAAACTGTTCATACGGTATTCCTTAGATAAACCCTAGTGGTGACTTTGGGAGATACACACCCATCAAGGTATTGAAGAGGATGAATGCGACAACTGAGAAGATTAGGGAAATCAAGAGAGTGCTCTTCCAGGTCTTTTTTCCTCTAAAGATGAATAGCTGGATATTCAAAAAGATGAAGGTAGCAAATACATAGCCGATCCGATCAAACAGGAGGGCGTAGAGCAAACCGTTCAACAGGGTAAAAAGGATGTTCTTCTGTTCCTCGCCAATGAAAGAGGCTTTGGTCACAGGGCCCTTTGCCTTAGCTAGCAAGCGAATCTCCTGCACTACCAGGACAGTCCCCAATACAAGGAGGCTGATACCAAGGATTGCTGGGAATATCTTGGGTTCGTACGGTACCCCAATCCTTGCCTGCGGTAAGAGGAAGGTAGAAAGGGTGTACACAAAGCCAATCATAGTTACTACGACTGACATGATCATTGAAACATTCATAAAACTCCTCCAAAGGAAACTATGCCCCGGCCACATTCGGCCAGGGCATGATACAGGCCTGTCTAGATCATTCCGATCTCTTGCAGGATTATCTGGTAATCAGCTTCAGTTTTCTCGAGGAATTTCTTGAACTCAGGTCCGTTCTGATAGACGTTATCCCAGCCATATTTGGTGAGGGCAGCCTTCCATTCAGGAGTCTTCACCAATTCTGAAAGGGTCTTCTCCCAGTAGGCAACTGCATAGTCGGGCATCTCAGGGGCACCGAACAGGCCACGCCAGTTCTGGAAGGTCTCATTGATGCCAGATTCGATACATGTTGGAATTTCAGCTGCTGCACCAGTTCCAATTCTGCGGTCTGCAGTCTGGGCAAGTACACGCAGGTCACCACTGGTGACCAGCCCCATAACATCTGCAAGACTGGTTGAGAACAGGTCGATATGACCACCCATTACCTGGGTCGCACCATCGCTGTCAAAGGCGATGTAATCAATCTTGTTGAGGTCCTTCACCCCAGCAGCACGGGCAATGATCAGGAACTGCACATGGTCCATGGATCCCGCTGCGGAAGTACCACCAATCTTGACAGACTTGGGATCCTTCTTCAGGGCATCCATGACATCCATGATGCTCTTGTAGGGGGAGTCTGCCTTTACCACGAATGCTGCATAGTCAGCGATCAGACGTGCTAGAGGGGTTGTATCACGGAAACCATATTTGGAAGTTCCGTTCAGATTGAAGAAAATGATGGGGGGAGAGTATACGGTAATGGTCTTCGTATCACCCTTCTTGGTCTGAAGCGTTCCAAGATGTACAGCGCCACCAGCACCAGGTGCGTTACGTACAGGCATGGAGACGGTTACCAACTTGGTGTCGGAAAGAGTCTTTGCAACAGTACGAATCGTCAGGTCCCAACCGCCACCAGCTCCTGATGGTGCTACAAAATCAAAATTCCCTTTTGGATACTCAACTTGTTTCTCACCAGTTGCGACTTCGCTACTACCATTAGCCATCAGGGCAAATGGGACTGCCATGATGAGACACAGCAGGATAACACTACATTTTTTCATAATTGTCCTCCTATAAATACCGTGGCGACTACAACTGTCGCCCTATATTCAGTATAGGAGTCAATTCTTAAGAGGTGATTAACGAATTCTTAATGTTTGTTAAGATTTGAGGGCTTTGCTTTTCTGATTGAAGAGAACAACTCAAAGGGGGAGACAGGTTTGAGCAGATATTCATCGATGATGGTTGCCTGTACCGCCTCGACAATCTCCCTACGAAGCAACCCGGTCAGAAGAATTACAGAAATCTGCGGGTTAATCAGCTTTGCCTTCATGGCTAAATCCAAGCCATGCATCCCTTTCATGTAGTCATCGGTGATGAGAATGGGAAATTGATTCTCCTTGAGCAGGGCCAAAGCCTCGAAGGGATCTACCGTTGCAAAGACCTCAATGCCCTGACGGCTCAAACTCTTCTGCAGGACCTTCAGCACAGAGAGGTTGTCGTCCACCAACAGGAGGGGAAGCCCCTCCATCCCAGACAGGGGCCAGGAAGGTGCCTTTTGCACAGGACCGGTCTCAAGCTTGGGGTCTTCAGCCAATGGTAAGGTTATGGTAAAGCAGGAACCGATGCCAGGCCTTGAGGTGACCGTCACAACTCCCCTATGGGATGAGACTATGGTTTGTACTATGGAGAGGCCCAAGCCTGTCCCCCCAACCTCTCCTTTTGTGGTAAAGAATGGTTCAAATATGGTATCAACGACCTCTTTCTCCATTCCTTCTCCGTCATCAGTGATGGAAATTTGCCCGAAAAGCTCAAACTGAGGATCGAGTGCTTCCCAGTTACTCTGCGAGAAGCTCTCACCAAACTCCTGTTTGGTTACCCTCCTATACACCATCTCAATGGTTCCCTGCTTCCCCCCTATTGCTGCCATTGCATTCAGCACAAGATTGAGAATGACCTGCCCCAGCTGGATTTCATTGCAGTAGAAGCCACTGTGTTTATCAAGGATCCTCACTTCAAGCTTGCAATTTGGGGAAAGTATGCCAGTTACCATCTTTTCGGCATTTCTGATCAAGGTATATGCATTAGTGTAGTCAAAAACCGTCTCGGTCGTACGGCTTCCCAGGGCAAGGATTTGTTGGATTATGGCTTTTGCCTTCTCCGAGGCCAGTAATATCTCCTTTGCATCGTCATAGTAGGGATTGGCAGGGTCCATGGCCTCCACCATAAGGGCCGAGTATCCCATGATGGGGGTGAGCAGGTTGTTGAACTCATGGGAAATGCCACTGGTCATCGTCCCGAGGTTCTGCAGTCGCTGCTGGTGGAAGATCAGTTTTTCATTCTCATGTAGGGTAAGAAGAGTCTTGTTAAGCTGGTTCAGATAGGTATTTCGCCTCTTCATCTCATTTTTCTCTAGGTAGGCGGAGATGAGCAGAACCAGCACACTAAAGAGGGTGATGCAGATCAGCAAGGTAAGAATGATCGCTTTGGTCATACCTCCTGTTGCCTGCGCCTTGATCTCGTTGTAGTCGATGACAGCGCTGACAATAAAAAACCCATTATCGATGTGGACAGGTGCGTATGCTGCAACCTTGGTAATCTTCTTGGGCTGTTCATCATCCCACCAGTAGGACTGGTAGACCTCTACCCCCTCTTTGCCCTCCTTCTGGTGGGCTATCATTTTTTGAAGACTTTCCAGTTCCAGCTCCATGTCAGGATACAATGCCTGACGCTCAGTAGCGGCATTGATTCCAATCTGCTCTCTGATATGATACATGATGATGACCCCATCACTATTCTTCACTAGGGCATACCCCTTCTCACCTAACTTGACCGGTGCAATCATCCGCTCATACATCAGATTCAGATCCAACATGGCGGTGATGGAGATGCCCTCTTTGTTCCTAACGGTTATGGAGAGATAGCTCTCATGCAAGTCCGCCCCACCCAGCCAGAGCTCAATTTTAGCATAGGAGTCCTCACTGACAGAACTTAAGAAGTGGTAGGTCTTATTCTTCAAACTCCATATGGGATTATGGAACGAATCATCGTGGATGAGCATATTCTCAATTATCTGAGCATTGTAGATGCTATAGGAGAGTACCAGCTTGTCCAAGGGCCACGCGATACCCTCTTCAGTGAAGGATGAAAAGGCTTGTGCAAAATCATTCGAATCAGCAAAGAAAAACAACCCCTGTTCTGTCTGGTTTATCTCTCCTGCCATGGCTTCTGCTATGTTCTTCACAATGGTCATCTGCTTGGCCTTGCTGTTCTCAAACATGACAGTTGCATTGTGCCTAAAGATATCGACTAACAGGATACTAATGGCAAGGACGATACAAAGTGCTACCAGCATCAAAGGCAGCCACGTTCGCACATCTTTTTTTATGGTATCATTGAAAGGCAGGGCCAAGGGTTTCTCCTAATGATATTGTTACCTAGGAATATATCACGTATACTTACGATCAAACAGAAAAAAGAGGGCTGAAGAGATGCAGGACAAGGTGCTTATTGTCGATGACGACACATCAATACGCAAGTTGATGTCCAAGGTTATTACCAGCAATGATCTCATCCCTATTGCCGTAAACAACGGAGAAGAGGCTATCAAGCTGCTGAAGACCTCCTCCTTCCAACTTGTCCTGCTCGATATCAACCTGCCTGGCATGGATGGCTTTCAGGTTCTGAAACAGATCAGGTACCTAGGGATATCAACACCTGTGATCATCATCAGTGGGAGGACCGAGGACTACGATGCCCTTTACGGCCTTGACCTCGGGGCCGACAACTACATCTACAAGCCTTTCAATCCCGTGGTGCTCGGGGCCAAGATCAAGGCTCTGATACGACGAAACAAACAAGGCCACAACGCCCAGGACGAGGTTACCAAGGTCGGCCCTTTCTCGCTGGACAACAAGACCATGCGCTTCTATAAGGACGACGAGGAAATCTACCTCTCCGCCAAGGAGCTCATCCTCATGAAGCTTTTTTTGGATAATCCCAACCAGGTATTCTCCAAGGAGGCGCTGTACGAGCAGATCTGGGGTGAGGCTGTAGTCGATGACAATGCAGTCATGGTCTACATAAACAAGCTACGGAACAAGATTGAGCCGTCTCCCAAGACACCAATCTACATCCAGACCATCTGGGGAAAGGGCTATACCTTCTCCATTGCCAACTGAGAGGCTATCGCCTGCCCTTGTTCTGACATGATGAAGGCATAGGTAGTAGGGGGCACCAGCGTTTCAAGCTTTTCAAACTCCCTCAAACCCATAAGAGCGCGTACCCGCGAGGCACTGATAGGACTCTCATCTGCCTGAAGTCGCTCGACTTCTACAAAGCGGACACCCTTAGCCTCTAGCATCTTCTGCATCTGGCGATTGTATGCAGCAGTTGTCATACAAAGGGGCTCTGTTCCCACAAAGCGGCAGGTTATACCTAGAGCGGGGGCTATGTAGTGCAGGAAGATTGCAATATCCAACTCGCTGTTCAACTGCCCGGAACTCTGCTGTTCCTTGATGAAGTACGAAGGGAAGGTAGCGACTGAGACAAGATAGTCACTTGCCTCGTGCACTATGATATTGGGAATATCGGCAACACCCTGACGAACCAAGGAGAGCCTGACATCGGTGGGAAAGGCGCTCTTGTCACTTGAGACAACAAAGACATGCAATAGAGAGCACTTTTGAGCAGAACTTTCCAGGAGATAGCGGTGCCCTTTGGTGAAGGGATTACAGTTGACCACGATGGTCCCGATCAAACCCGAGACAGTAAGGCCTCTCTCAAAAACAGCCTCATCAGTCGCTTTTTTCAGTGCAGAGACATAGTGAGCTATTCCATTCTTACGGTTTTCCATCAGAAGGACACTGGAGGTCTCTTCAATGGGATAGAAGCCAAAGGGTATGAACAGATTCTTGTTCTGGGGCTTGGTGAACACAAACAGGTTCCGTAACCCCTTGCTGAAGGCGTGGGTGACTAGGGTGGTGAGAATCTGACCTAGCAAACCTTCACCTTGACGGCTCTTCTGTACAGCAATGTATTTGAGCACATCCCCGTCGAGGGAACCCGTACCGATAATCCTATCATCCTCAGTACGAAGGATAGAGGTAAATTCGGGAACCCCTTCAAAGACAAGCTCATGTTCCAAAAGGAAATGCTTGACCTCTTCAAGAAGAGACCCCCCCATTGGCTGTGCACTCTGTGTGACAATCTCCATGTTTTTCTCCTACATAGGTACCTATTGTGTCCATCACCGTATGCCAAACGCAACCAGCTGTCAATAAATAGACACCTTCGACCAACTGAGCGTGAGCCTTCACTATAGCTTCTAACTAAAGAACGCATTCCCCCCAGCAGTGATGCAGGAGGGAATGCGTTCTTTAGTTTAAAATCAGATATCTTGATCTAGTAAGGGCGTGCAGATATACCAGGATGCCCGCACATCGGCGTTGATAACCCGTACCTCAGAGAAACATGCCTTCAATTCAGTACCACACCCTTTCATTTCCTTCTCTGCATTCCTGATGAAATGGAAGTAGTCACCGCCCTCCATCCACTCGATGAGGGAGGTAAGCGCTGATCGCTTCTGGTTATAGTCGTAGATGACGACATACTCGCGCGTTACCCTGCCCATCTCCTTGTAGAGGCGTTTGCGCTCATCAGGGAGGAGCCCATGGGCAACATAGGAAGCGATTGCAATGTCAAATGAGTTCTTTTCAAAGGCTAGCCCTTCTAGGACATTGGCCTGCATCAGGTTGATATCCTGAGCCTTGGTCTTGCGCTTCGCTATAGAGAGCATCTTCGTTGCAGGTTCTATGCCGGTCACCTCAAGGCCTTTCTGATGGAGGACCGAACAGAGCGCCCCTGTTCCACATCCTACATCCAGGATTGTTGTGAACCTTGTGAGGTCGAGTTCAGGCTCCACACGCTGTAGCACTTCAGCGAACTTTCTTTTCTGCCTGTTGAAGAATAAGCCATAGACAGGAGCAATGGTATTGAACAGCAGATGATGCTCTTTGTCTGTTTTACTTTTCTCTTGCACGTTCACATTCTTCCGGCTCAAGGGTATCTCCTTTAGAGTTCAACCTCCATGCTAAACCACCGGATCTCCCTAGTACAGAGGGGAGACTGCCCTAATCCTTGGTAGGATATATTCCTAAAGAATAGCATTGGGTTCTTTGTGCAAACAGAGAAGGAGGGCCCTCGCAAGCGAAGGCCCTCCTGAAAATAACTACTGCTGTACGCGAACCGAACAATCAAAACCGGACACTACCATGTCCTTACGTTTAGAGAACCCGGAAAGCATCACGACCAGCATACTTAGCGGTATCACCGAGGTAGTCCTCAATGCGCATCAGCTGGTTGTACTTGGACATGCGGTCAGAACGGCTCATGCTGCCGGTCTTGATCTGCCCAGTCTCAAGTGCGACTACGAGGTCAGCAATGAAGTTGTCCTCAGTCTCACCAGAGCGGTGGGAAACAATGGCGGTATAGCCGTTGCGCTTTGCAAGGTCAATTGCCTCGAAAGTCTCGGTAAGGGTACCGATCTGGTTAACCTTGATGAGAATGGAGTTTGCAACTTTCTTCTCAAGACCCATCTTCAGGCGGTCAACGTTGGTTACAAACAGGTCATCACCTACGAGCTGCACCTTGTCGCCAATGCGATCGGTAAGCATCTTCCAACCTTCCCAGTCATCCTCATCCATGCCATCTTCAATGGAAATGATAGGATAACGATTGCACCAGTCTTCCCACATGTCTACCATCTGGGCGCTAGTAAGCTTCTCCCCAGTGGTCCACTTGAGGGTATAGGTCTTGGTCTTGGAGTCGTATAGCTCAGAGACTGCAGGGTCAAGGGCAATCATGAAGTCCCCATCGCGACCGGTGGTATATCCAGCGTTCTTGATAGCTTCCATGATGACCTCGAGGGCCTCTTCGTTTGACTGGAGGTCAGGTGCGAACCCACCCTCATCACCGACACCGGTGTTATATTTTCTGCTCTTCAGGACGGCCTTCAAGTTGTGGAATACCTCTGTGGTCCAACGCAGTCCCTCGTGGATGGAGGAAGCACCAATGGGCATTACCATGAACTCCTGGAAGTCAACCTTATTATCACTGTGGGCTCCGCCGTTGAGGATGTTTGCCATCGGAACAGGCAGGACACAGCTGTGATAGGCGCCAAGATACTTGTACAGGGGCAGTCCGAGGAAATCGGCTGCTGCACGGGCTACACCCATGGAGACACCAAGGATGGCATTAGCACCAAGCTTTGCCTTATTTGGGGTTCCGTCAAGTGCGATCATGGCACGGTCAATGGCTACCTGGTCAAGAGCATCCATTCCTTCAAGTTCTGGAGCAATGACATCGTTGACGTTGTCAACGGCCTTCAGTACACCTTTGCCCATGAAGCGCTTCTTGTCGCCGTCACGAAGTTCTACAGCTTCGTGTACACCAGTAGATGCACCAGAGGGTACTGCTGCGCGACCCATGGAGCCATCCTCAAGAATAACGTCTACTTCGACGGTGGGGTTACCACGTGAGTCAAGGATTTCCCTGGCTTCGATAAATTCAATAATGCTCATGAATACACTCCTAATAAGATATCTGGTTTACCCCCATAATATCGTATCTTTTTACGCTAATGTCAAGGTTACTGGCACTTTCCCCCTATAGCCAAACCCTAGATTGCATAGTACAATTCGAACCATGGACAGTGAAAAACCCCGACTACAACTCCCTTTGCTTACAGAATTCCTCCTTGATACCATTCTATTCGCCATGGAGGACCAGAGCGACATATATTACCTCGACCTGAGCACCGGGGAGGTCGTTTCCGACCAGGAAAGGCGTATGCTGGAATGGGAAACAGACGAAAATGAAGAGAAAATCCCAGACGATGAGCGCTATATCGACATCCCAGACTGGCAACCATCGGATGGATTTCTGGTCATGGAGAAGTTTGCAAACCAAGTGCGTAACCCCATCTACAAAGGCAAGCTGATCGAGGCTCTCCAAGCGGGAAAAGGGGTGTTCAGACGGTTCAAAGATGTCATTGGAGAGCAACCCTCCCTAGAAAGGGAGTGGTTCGCCTTCAAGGACAAACAGCTCAAGAACGAGGTATACACCTGGTATAGGGAACATGACGGTGCCTTACAACTGCTTGAATTGGATCTTGAACCTGAGGAGCTTACAGATGACATTCTCCAGGAGGACTTTATCATCGGCAGCGTATCTGACGACCTGCCCCTTGAGGAGATCCTGGCCCTGAAAACTTCCCTGATCGAAGAGATGCAGAGGGGAAATGCAATCCAAAGACATGCGCTGATGCTACTTGAGCCAAAACTCCAAAACATGCTGGATGCCCAATTCCTCTATGCCAGGACAGGGGATGGCGAACTGGCAGGATTCATCTCCTATGAAATACGAGAACAGTTTACAGTTGAAATTCTCTTCTTCGGTAATAAGAGAGAGTACCGTGGTATGGGACTATTCAGGTTTCTTTTTGACCACTTCTGCCGCCAGGCAGCCAGAAAAGGATACACCACCGTCATTGTCGGCCTAGCGGGGGAAGCCCTTTCCTTGGACAAGCTCTTCACCCCCTTGGGCAGCACCACCATTTCCAAGCAGATAGAACTGAACACCAACGCATGGAATGAAAGCCAGACTTCAACCGAAAGTGCCTTTCTCTAACCCCCTGTCACAAGATTTACGAATACTGTATCCTTATCATGTAAGCGGCAAGCCTGCTTACATGATAAGGATACAGTAGCAATGCGAGTAACAATCTGCGAAAACAAGCAGGATTTAGGCTTTCAAGCAGCAAAGCTTGGCATAGAGGCAATTCAGTCAGCGATTGAGAAAAAGGGGGAAGCAGTGGTAGTCCTTTCCTCCGGTATTAGCCAGTTCATCATGTATGAACATCTGGTCGAATCCTCCATTCCCTGGGAAAAAGTCGAAGTATTCCATCTTGATGAGTATGTCGGCCTCACAACAAATCATAAGGCAAGCATCAGAAACTACCTACAAATCCACTTTTTTGACAAAGTGCAGGAAATCGGGACTTTCCACCCCATACAGGGTGACAGCAAGGATCTCAAGGCCGAAGTGCAGAGGCTAAACTCTCTGATAGAGAACAAGTCCATAGATTTGCTTTTCTTGGCTATTGGGGAGAACGGCCATATTGCATTCAACGACCCCCCTGCCGACATACGGACACAACAGCCTTATATCGTAGTGGACCTTGAGAACAGAAACAGGAAACAGCAGGTACGTGAAGGGTGGTTCTCCTCCTTAGAAGAAGTCCCCACTCAGGCAATCTCCATGTCAGTGCAGCAGATACTGAAGGCCAAGACCATTGTATGTGCTGTCCCGGACCAGAGGAAGGCCCGCTCAGTTGCCATGTGCATATATGACCAGACTTCAGTATTTGCACCCTGTGCCATGCTCCGATACAAAGATGATTGTACCCTGCTTTTGGACAGACCCTCCTCCATGCTCATCATGGGAGACAGGCGATAAGGAATTCGTCTCATATGCATGAGAGAGAACAAGGGCTGTTGAGGTGTACTTGCAACTAATATATTAGTTTGTTAGAATCGCCTAATAACAAGACTTTGGAGGATTCCACATATGAACATGACATTACGTTGGTACGGCTCAAATTTTGATACGGTTACCCTTAAGCAGATCAGACAAATCCCTGGGGTGAAGGGTGTCATCACGATGCTCTATGACATCCCAGCAGGAGAAATTTGGCCTTTGGACAGAATTCAGGCCCTCAAAGCTGAAGTAGAGGCTGCAGACCTCCAGATTTTCGGTATTGAAAGCGTCAACGTACATGACTCCATCAAGATCGGCAGTCCTGACCGCGACAAGTACATCACAAACTACATCACCAGCCTCGAGAACCTTGGCAAAGCGGGCATCACCACTGTCTGCTATAACTTCATGCCTGTTTTCGACTGGACCCGTACAGACCTTGCCAAAATGCGTAGCGACGGTTCCACAGTACTCGCCTATGACCAGAAAGTCGTTGATACCATCGATCCAGAAACCTTCTTCAACCAGACAAACAACAACTCCGGCGGCTTTGCCATGCCTGGATGGGAACCTGAGCGCCTTGCAAAGGTGAAGGATCTCTTTGAGGCATATAAGGATGTGAATGAGGACAAGCTCTTTGACAACCTCATTTACTTCTTGAAGGCCATCCAGCCTACCTGCGAGCAATACGGCATCAAGATGGCCATCCACCCCGACGACCCCGCATGGCCTGTCTTCAACCTCCCACGCATCATCACCAGCAAGGAGAAGATCCTCAAGGTCATGAAGGCTATCGATGCACCATTCAACGGACTGACCTTTTGCGCCGGATCCTTCGGCACCAACCCTGAGAATGACCTTCCCGGCATTATCAGAGCCCTTCCCGGTAGAATCCATTTCGCACATGTAAGAAACCTGCATCACTTTGAACCAGGAGTGTTTGAAGAGGCGGCTCACCTTTCCAGTGACGGCTCCTTTGATCTCTATGAAATTGTGAAAGCCTTGTATGAGACAGGTTTTGACGGACCGGTTCGTCCTGACCATGGCCGTATGATCTGGGATGAGGTGGCAATGCCCGGATATGGGCTCTATGACCGCGCAATCGGTGCTTCCTACATACTTGGTTTGTATGAGGCAATCGAGAAGAACGCAACAAGGAAATAACATGTCACATATCGTCAGAATCACCGCGTCGGAAGAGATTTATCAGACCCTCCGCTCTGCAATCCTTTCACTGCGATTCAAACCCGGCGAGGAACTGAATCTGAGCCTGCTCAGTGAGCAGCTGCAGGTCAGCCGATCCCCCGTCAGGGATGCCTTGATGAAACTTAGCACTGACAATCTGGTAGACATCTTTCCCCAAAAAGGAACCCGCGTCTCCCTCATCGACCTCAAACAGGTCGAAGAGGAGCGATTCCTCCGAAAGAGCCTTGAAGAGTCAGCAGTACGGAAATTTTTCAATACCTATACTGAAGAACACCTGCATCTGATGGAAGAGAGCATACTTCTCCAGAAGGAAGCTATGAAGGATGAGAATTTCATCGATTTTCTTGCAGCGGACAACGCCTTCCACGGGGTAATCTTCAGTGCTATCAATATGAGTAGGATATGGAACCTCATCCAGAGCCAGGGAGGCAATCATCATAGGATCAGACTCCTCTCTTTTGCTGAGAAAAATGTCCTGGACAATATCATCGAACAACACCAAAACATGGTGGGAGCCTTTCGTTTCAAGGATCTCAAAGAAATTCTCAACCTCGAGGATATGCATCTGAGCAAACTCCTGCATGAGAAAGAGGGCATGGTCTTACGCTATCCCCACTATTTCAAGAAAGAAATGCCCTCCCAACCATTTTACTTGCGAAACACCTATACAAAGGAGCTATCATGAAGCTGACAGCACAGGCCATCGAGAACAAGAAAGCATGGGTGGAGAAGGGATTTACCCTTCCCTCTTTCGACCGTCAAGAGATGATCACCAAGACAATGCAGAGCCCAACCTGGGTTCACTTTGGGGCAGGAAACATCTTCCGAGGCTTCCCAGCCGCACTGCAGCAGTCTCTGCTTGAAGAGAAAAAGGCCAATACCGGCATCATCGTCGGAGAGGGCTTCGACTACCAGATTATCGACGAAATCTATGCAAAACACGACAACCTCACTCTCCTGGTAACCCTAAAAAGTGACGGGACCATCGAAAAGAAGGTCGTAGGATCAGTAGCGGCTGCCTACAAGTGTGACCCTCAGTTTGGAACGGAGTGGAACTTCTTCAAAGAGACCTTTTGCAAGGCATCACTTCAGATGGTTAGCTTCACCATCACCGAGAAAGGGTACTCCCTGAAAGGGGGGAACGGCGAGTTCTATCCCGCTATGGTAGCCGACCTTGCCAATGGGCCTGCAAAGCCTTCCATGTTCCTTTCAAAGCTTACCGCTTTGGTGTATGAACGCTACCTTGCAGGTCAGGAAAACCTTGCCCTGGTAAGTATGGACAACTGTTCTCACAATGGGGAGAAGTTGCACAGCGCAGTGCTGACCATTGCCCAGGCTTGGGAAAAGAATGGCCAGGTTGAGAAAGGGTTTGTCGCATACCTTGAACATTCGGTAGCTTTCCCTTGGTCCATGATCGATAAGATCACCCCACGTCCTGATGCCAATGTGCAGAAGATGCTTCAGGAGGACGGATTTGAGGATACCACCCTGGTAGTCACAGACAAGAACACCTACATCGCCCCCTTCGTAAATGCTGAAGAGTGCGAGTACCTGGTCATCGAAGACTCCTTTCCCAACGGCAGGCCTACCTTGGAAGAAGCCGGCGTATTCTTCACTGACCGCGATACGGTAAACAAGGTTGAGAGAATGAAGGTCACCACCTGCCTGAATCCCTTGCACACCGCCTTGGCCATCTTCGGTTGCCTGCTCGGCTACACACTCATCTCAGAGGAAATGAAGGACCCCCTGCTGAACAAGATGGTGCATACCATCGGGTATGCCGAAGGCATGCCTGTAGTAGTTGACCCGAAGATTCTCGACCCCAAACAGTTCATCAGGGAAGTGCTTACGATGAGGTTCCCCAACCCGTTCATGCCAGACACCCCCCAGCGCATCGCAACCGATACGTCACAGAAGCTAGCCATTCGCTTTGGCGAGACCATCAAGGCCTATATGGCAGACGATACGCTTGATGTTGCTGATCTCAAGATTATTCCCCTCGTATTTGCCGGTTGGATCCGCTACCTCATGGGCATTGACGATGAGGGAAAGGCATTTACCCCAAGTCCCGACCCCCTTCTTGGTGATGTTACTCCCCATGTGAAGGCCCTCAAGCTTGGCGACAAGGGCCCCTTCTCTGAGCGGCTCAAGCCGATTCTCAGCGACAAAGCCATCTTTGGCGTTGACCTCTATGCAAATGGCATGGCCTCTCTGGTCGAAACCTACTTTGCACAGATGGTCAGCTCAAAGGGTGCTGTACGTAAGACCCTTGAGAAGTATCTCAACTAACTTTCTAGGATGGGAACCCGAGCTAGTCATGCCCGGGATTTCCATCCCACTTTTTTTTGGATTGTTTGTCTTTGGTTCATGCTGCATTTCCAAATGCCAAGGGGAGACCTTGCTACTCCCCTATAAGGGATAGTCTTCATAGCCCAGTGTATAGGGCGGTTCCTTACCCTACAGGAAAAAAAACGGGGCTAGCAGGACGGTAAAGACACCAGACAAGCTAATGGCGATGCTACTCATCGCACCTTCCACTTCCCCTATCTCCAAAGCCTTGCTGGTCCCAAGTGCATGACTGCACGAGCCTATGCCTACGCCATGGGCTACCGGGTCCTTTATGAAAAATATTTTGGCAAGCATTGGAGCAAGGAGGTTTCCCAACGTACCTGAGATGACTGTAGAGGCGACTGTCAGGGCAGGAATCCCTCCGAACTGTTCGGTAATGGCTATCGCAATGGGGGTGGTGACCGACTTGGAAAGCAGCGAGGCAAGAAAGACCCGATCAAGACCAAGCAAGTTGCTCGTCCATTTGATAGAAAACAATGATGCTACAGAACCTGCCAGGGTCCCTAGCAGGACAGGCAAGAGTGAGCTCTTAAGCAATGCCCTCTGCCGATATATGGAAAGGGCTAGGACCGCTGTTACCGGCGCTAGGAAGAGGGTAATGACGGCCGATCCTTTTTCATAGAGATCAAGGGGGATATCAAAGGCAACAAGGATAAGTACGATGAGGGTCATCGCTATGAGCAGGGGATTGGCCAAAGGGTGCCTTATCTTCTGATTGACCCAGATGCCAATCCTAAAGGCGATGATGGAGAGTGTTATCCCGAACAAGGGAGTGTTAAGCACTTCAAGCATTGCGCCTTCCCCTCCAAAGGGCCTGTAGGCGTGTGACCAGAACCACCGTCCAGCTGCTTGCGGCAAAACATACCAGCAGGCTGACCAGGTTCACCACCAACAGTTGCCACCAGACACTTCTTATAAGGGTGGCATAGCGAAGGATACCCACCCCAAAGGGGATGAAGAAAAAGGTCATGTTCTTGAGGAAAAAGGTAGCGCTCTCCTCTATTGCCGACTCTTTCATGAAGCCCGAGAGCAACAAGAAGAGCATCAGCAGCATGCTTACCACACTGCCGGGAAAGGCAAACGGCAACACTGCGGAGATTAGGTCCCCCAGGATACAGACACCAAACAAAAGGCCAAGCTGGATAAGTATTTTCATTGAAGCTTACGATACTCTATTGGAATGACTTTTGTGAAGAGCTATCATAGGATAAAGAGAAAAACTATGAATGAAAGGTATCAATACCCCAGGGCAAGCCCTGGAAGGAGGAGGCGTTGCCTC
>WOYI011186064.1_pt1 | contig 29427 bp, 29 predicted proteins | sample 6423411 | NCBI WGS metagenome assembly WOYI01 (sample SAMN13441803, study PRJNA592873) | oil field metagenome | biome: oil field; feature: oil-well bore; material: oil-contaminated soil; isolation source: oil-contaminated soil from oil-well borehole | place: Germany: Wietze | collected 2016-10-18 ...
TTACCGTGCCGCCGCAGCAGGATATTTCAATGGAAACGATGATGCGCCAGCTGGATGGGTTGAGTTCGCTGCTGGGCGACAGAAGCGACAAGCTGGTCGCGCTCGAGACTTTGCTGCAGCAAGACAAGCTGGACAAGAAGATGTTGCCCTCTGTGGCACCGATCACTGTGAGTTGGTACTCTTCCAACTTTGGCTGGCGTATCGATCCATTTACCGGCAAGAACGCGATGCATGAAGGCGTGGACTACATGGTGCCGGCCGGCACGCCGATATATGCGTCTGCCGGGGGCGTGGTGGTGTTTGCGGGGCTGCATCCTCAGTATGGTAATATGGTCGAGATCGATCACGGTAACCAGATCATCACCCGCTATGCACATGCTTCAAGGCTGCTGGTCAAGGTCGGCGAGGTTGTGCGCCGCGGGCATGAGATCGCAAAAGTCGGCAGTACCGGACGCTCTACCGGCAACCACCTGCATTTTGAAGTGAGATTCAAGGGGGCGGCACAGAATCCTGTGCGCTTCCTGGAAAATGCAGCCAGCTGAAGCGGGTGTCTTTACGGCAGGGTGAGGTGAGTACCTCACCCTTTTTTATTTGTTCGCAACAATCGTCACAGAAAATACAAGCATGATCTCCAAATTGTTGAAATCCGTCTTCGGTAGTCGAAATGACCGTCTGCTTAAACAATATAGGCAGAATATAGCGCGTATCAATGCGCTGGAGTCGGCGCTGCAGACACTGTCAGATGAGGCATTGCAAGCCAAGACCGCAGAATTCAAGCAGCGCGCGGGCAAAGGCGAGACGCTTGACGAACTGCTGCCGGAAGCGTTCGCTGTGGTGCGCGAAGGCAGCAGGCGCGTGTTGCAGATGCGCCATTTCGATGTACAGTTGATCGGCGGTATGGTGCTGCATTACGGCAAGATCGCCGAGATGCGCACCGGCGAGGGCAAGACCTTGATGGCGACTTTGCCGGCCTACCTGAATGCCTTGTCCGGCAAGGGCGTGCATGTGGTGACGGTGAACGACTATCTGGCCTCGCGCGACGCTGAGTGGATGGGCCGTCTCTACCGTTTCCTCGGGCTTTCCGTCGGCGTCATCCTGTCCAATATGGATCACGGTGACAAACTGGCGGCCTACAACGCCGACATCACCTACGGTACCAACAACGAATTCGGCTTCGACTATCTGCGCGACAACATGGCGGCACGTGCCGAAGACCGCTTTCAGCGCGGCCTGAATTTCGCCATCGTCGATGAGGTCGATTCCATCCTGATCGACGAGGCACGCACGCCGCTGATCATCTCCGGACAGGCTGAAGACAACGTCGATATCTATGTGCGGGTCAATGCATTGGCACCCAAACTGGTTCGCCAGGCGGACGACGAAGCCCCCGGTGATTACAGCGTGGATGAGAAGAGCCACCAGATCCTGTTGAGCGAGGCCGGGCATGAGCACGCCGAGCAGTTGCTGTCACAGGCGGGATTGCTGCCGGAGGGAGGCAGCTTGTATGACCCCGCCAACATCACGCTTATCCATCATCTCTATGCGGCTTTGCGCGCGCACAACCTGTTCCATCTCGACCAGCATTACGTGATCCAGGATGGCGAAGTGGTGATCGTCGACGAGTTCACCGGGCGCCTGATGGCGGGCCGACGCTGGTCGGACGGCCTGCATCAGGCGGTGGAGGCCAAGGAAGGTGTGGCCATCCAGAAGGAGAACCAGACGCTGGCCTCCATCACCTTCCAGAACTATTTTCGCATGTATAACCGCCTGTCCGGCATGACCGGCACGGCCGATACCGAGGCGTTCGAATTCCAGTCCATCTACAACCTGGAGACGGTCATCGTGCCGCCGCATCGCCCGACCGTGCGGCAGGATCTGATGGACAAGGTGTATCTGACCGCCAAGGAAAAATACGCCGCAGTCATCGCCGATGTGCGCGACTGTCACAAGCGCGGCCAGCCGGTGCTGGTGGGCACCACTTCCATCGAGACTTCTGAATTGTTGTCCGGCTTGATGGAAAAAGCCGGTTTGCCGCACCAGGTGTTGAACGCCAAGCAGCACGCGCGCGAGGCGGAGATCGTCGCGCAGGCGGGACGTCCCGGCATGATCACCATCGCCACCAACATGGCCGGCCGAGGAACCGACATCGTGCTGGTCGGCAATGTGGAAAAGCCGGTCGAACTGGTGCGCATGGACGAGAGTCTGGATGCGGATACGCGGGAAAAGCGCGTGGCCGAGCTGCGTGCCGCATGGCGGCCGGTGCATGAGCAGGTATTGGCCAGCGGCGGTCTGCACATCATCGGTACCGAACGACACGAGTCCCGCCGTGTTGACAACCAGCTGCGCGGCCGCTCGGGCCGACAGGGCGATCCCGGCTCCAGCCGTTTCTATCTGTCGCTGGAAGACTCGCTGTTGCGTATCTTCGCTTCCGACCGTGTGGCAGCGATCATGAACCGGTTCAAGCTGCCCGAAGGCGAAGCCATCGAGCACGTCTGGGTGACGCGTGCCATTGAAAACGCGCAGCGCAAGGTCGAGGCGCGCAACTTCGATATGCGCAAGCAGATACTGGAATACGACGACGTTTCCAACGATCAGCGCAAAGTGATCTATCAGCAACGTGCCGAGTTGCTGGAAAGCACGGACATCAGCGAAACCGTGACTGCGATGCGCGGCGGTGTGTTGCGTGAATTGGTCGAACTGCATCTGCCTCACGGCAGCATGGAAGAGCAATGGGATGTGCCCGGGCTGGAAAAGGCCCTGGCCGCCGAATTCCAGTTGCATCTGCCCGTCGTGGAGTGGATGGAGCAGGACAAGCAGCTTGATGCGGAAGGTCTGGCAGTGCGCATTGTCGAGGCGGCAAGCCGCCAATACCAGGCCAAGGTGGATCAGGTCAGTGCCGAAGTGATGCATGGTTATGAGCGAATCGTGATGTTGCAGAGCATGGATCAACATTGGCGCGAGCATCTGGCCTCGCTGGATCATCTGCGCCAGGGTATCCATTTGCGCGGCTATGCGCAGAAGAACCCCAAGCAGGAATACAAGCGCGAGGCCTTTGAGCTGTTCTCGGCCATGCTGGATGGCATCAAGCGCGATGTGACCCAGACGCTGATGAATGTGCAGATCCGCAGCGAAGAGGCGGTGCAGGCGGCTGAAGTGCCCCACGCGCCGGAAAATGTGCAGTATCATCACGCGGCCTATGAGGATGCGCTGGCATCCGACAGCGCAGAGGATGCGGAGCATAAGCCGTTTGTGCGTGGAGGAGAGAAGGTCGGCAGAAACGATCCCTGTCCTTGCGGTTCCGGCAAGAAATACAAACAGTGCCACGGTAAACTGAACTAATACAGAAAAACTAGGGAGACCAAAGATGGTGACGGACCAAATGATTCTGCAGACCTTGCATAACTCGACACTGACGGAAGAATTGCGCGATGCCGAGATCGAAACGCTGGGCCAGCTGTTTGAAGTGCGCGAGTTCAAGGCGGGGGAGAGCCTGCTGCGTCCGGGCGAAGAAAAACTGAAGAATTCATTGGTCATGCTTGCCAGCGGGGAAGTCGAGGCGACCGCGAACATCGGTAGCGAGCAGGCCACGCTGCATCTTCTGCTGCCGGGCGATTTGGCCGGGATCATCACTTTTGTGGGCGGCAATGTTTCCCAGATCAGCGCCACTATCACCGCCAAAACCGATTGCCAGGTGCTGATCCTTGACCGTTGCAAGCTGGAGTCGCTGCTGAATACGCAGCCCGCCATCGTCTATTACGTCATGCGCGGCATCGTTCGGCATACGCATGGCATCGTGCGCCGCATGAATGCCCAGTCGGTTGAAATGACGAACTATCTGTACAAGACCGGCCGTCACCTCTGAAATCATCATGCCTGTGAATCTTACTGCGCCCGTCGCGGCACAACTGTTGCCCGTTGCGGGCGTTTCTTTGGGTATCGCGGAAGCTGGTATCAAGCGGGCCAATCGCAAGGATTTGCTTGTCATCAAGCTGGATGACGGCGCGACTGTCGCCGGCGTGTTCACCACCAACCGCTTCTGTGCCGCACCGGTCACGGTTGCCAAGGAACATCTGGCGGCAAAAAACGCAGTGCGCGCACTGCTGGTCAATACCGGCAACGCCAATGCCGGAACGGGCGAGCAGGGCATGAGTGCCGCGCGCACTGCCTGCGCCGAACTGGCCAAGCTGCTGGGGTGCTCGCCCGAGCAGGTGCTGCCCTATTCCACCGGCGTGATCATGGAGCCGCTGCCGGTCGACAAGATCGTCGCCGGCATGCCGCAAGCCATCGCCAATCTCAAGGTTGATAACTGGTATGACGCCGCGCACGCGATCATGACCACCGATATCGTCGCCAAGGCGACATCCAGACAAGTGCAGCTGGGCGGCAAGATCGTTACGATCACCGGCATCTCCAAAGGCTCCGGCATGATCCACCCCAACATGGCGACCATGCTGGGATATATCGCGACCGATGCCAAGATCGCCCAACCGCTGCTGCAGGAGATGGTGCGCGAAGCCGCGAACCAGTCTTTCAACTGCATCACCGTGGACGGCGATACATCCACCAATGACGCATTGATGCTGATTGCAACCGGCAAGAGCGGTGTGGAGATCAATGATGCGGACCGGGCTGCGATGCAGGCCGTCATCACCGACGTTGCTACCGAACTGGCGCAAGCCATCGTGCGTGATGGAGAAGGGGCCACCAAGTTCATCACTATCCAGTTGGAAGGTGGCAAGGACGAGGCGGAGTGCAAGAAGATCGGCTACGCCATCGCTCACTCACCTCTGGTCAAGACCGCTTTCTTCGCATCCGACCCCAATCTGGGGCGCATCCTTGCTGCCATTGGTTATGCAGGGGTGACCGATCTTGATGTGGCCAAACTCAAGGTATATCTGGATGATGTGCTGGTCGCGGAAAACGGTGGTCGTGCTGCCAGTTATCTGGAGGAGGATGGCCAGCGTGTCATGCAGCAGAGCGATATCACCATCCGCGTGGTGCTAGGGCGCGGTGCGGTTGATGCGACCCTGTGGACATGTGACTTCTCATACGATTACGTAAAGATCAACGCAAGTTATCGCAGTTGATTCGCCTCGGACAGGATTGAGGTGAGCTAATGGATAAACTGGATAAATTCCTCGCGCGCGCTGACGGACTACTTTTCCGTTTGGAAAATATTTTGCCGGGCGCAAAGATAGTTGCGCCAGACTGGCAAGCTGCCGCCGCCTTTCGCTGGGATCACCCGCAGCGCACGCTGCATCCCGTTTCAAATTTTCAGCGCATCGCACTTTCCGATCTGCTCGGTATAGACGAGCAGAAGCAACGCATCCGGCAGAACACGCGGCAATTCGTACAGGGCGGAACCGCCAATAACGTATTGCTTTCGGGCGCACGCGGTACGGGGAAATCATCTCTCGTGAAGGCGTTGTTGAACGAATATGCAGGGCAAGGATTGCGCGTGATCCAGATCGACAAGCAGGGGTTGATCGATTTGTCGCACATCATCACTTTGGTGCAGGGGCGCAAAGAGCGTTTCATCCTGTATTGCGACGACCTTTCATTCAATGCGGAAGAGCCCGGTTATCAGTCACTCAAAGCGGCGCTGGACGGCGATCTGGTGGCGTTCTCGGATAACCTGCTCATCTACGCGACATCCAATCGCCGCCATTTGATGGCCGACTACATGCAGGACAACCTTGCCACGAAATACGCCGACGATGAAGTGCATCCTGCGGAAAGCGTGGAGGAGAAAGTCTCCTTGTCCGAACGATTCGGTTTGTGGGTGTCATTCTATCCGTTCTCGCAGGATGAATATCTGGCCGTGGCAGCGCATTGGCTGGGACATCACGGCTGGAGACAAGGGATGACCGAGGCGGTGCGAACCGCTGCGCTGCAATGGTCCTTGCTGCGCGGTTCGCGCAGCGGCAGGGTGGCCGGACAGTTCGCGCGCGATTGGTGCGGGCAGCATGTGCAAAGATAAAGTCGTAGAAGTATCGGCGGCGGTCCTGCAAATACCTGACGGGACCTACCTGCTGGCGCAACGGCCCGCCGGCAAGATTTGGGCGGGCTACTGGGAGTTTCCTGGCGGCAAAGTGGAGCTGGGGGAGACGGCGCGTGATGCGCTGGTGCGCGAGTTGCGCGAAGAGCTCGGCATCACTGTTCAAACGGCCTATCCATGGCTAACCAGGGTGTTCACCTATCCGCATGCCACCGTGCGGCTGGCATTCTTTCGTGTTACTGCATGGACGGGTGAGTTGCATCCGCATGAAGATCAGCAGTTTGCATGGCAGCGGCAAGGGGCGGTGAACGTCGAGCCGATCCTGCCCGCGAATGCGCCGGTGTTGCGTGCGCTGGCGTTGCCGACCTTGTATGCCATCAGTAACGTCGCCGAACTGGGTGTGGAGCCGTTCCTGGCCAGTTTGCAGGCCAAGCTGGATGGCGGACTCAAACTGATCCAGCTGCGTGAAAAATCCTTGTCGCGAGAAGCGTTGCATTCATTGGCGCAAAAAGTGGTCGCGCTTGCGCATGCCCATGACGCGAAAGTACTCGTCAATGGTGATGTGGCATTGGCGCAAGAGGTGGGGGCCGATGGTGTGCATCTGACTTCTTTGCAGTTGGACGGGTTAAAAGATCGCCCGGATGTGGCGTGGTGTGCCGCTTCGTGCCACGGCGTTGAGGAATTGCGTCGTGCCGAGATGCTGGGTTGTGATTTTGCCGCACTGTCGCCGGTATTGCCGACGCAGTCTCATCCGGGTGCGCCGCATCTGGGGTGGGAAAAGTTTTCGGCTATCGTAGCGGAATCGTCTATTCCCGTGTATGCCTTGGGCGGATTGAAGCTTGGTGATATGCAGGCCGCATGGCGACACGGTGCGCATGGCATCGCGCTACTGCGTCAGGCCTGGTGCTCCTGATCGCCGGAATCTCTTTCGCGTTGTTCAACGCGATATTCCTCGTTCGCCCACTTCCCCAGATCGATAAGACGGCAGCGCTCACTGCAAAATGGGCGGAAGCGGTTGCTCGTGTCCCACGCGTGTTCTTTGCCGCAGGTCGGGCAAGTGACGATAAGCGGCTTACTCATTGCAGGGAACAGAAGACCAGATTGAAATCAACATCGTGCTCATAGAGCGTGGTCTTGGCGCTGAAGTTGGCGGAGATGAAGCGGATGTTCAGCGCATATTTGTTGGCGCTGATCTCGGGAATGCATGGTAGTTCACGGTCTAGCGTGACACAAAGCAACTGCGCGACTTTCCCGCCCTGCATCTGCTGGAAAGTGCCTTTGCGCGCGGTGAAACGATGAAGCCGGCCACTCTCGCGCAGCAGCTTGAGCATGATGTCGATCCCGTCCTGCAGGGGGAGCAAGGGCGCCAGCCAATCATTCAGATCCGCGCGGCGTTTATCGACGGGCTGGTTCTGCCAGTAATGGTAGGTGGGCAGGTCGAACTCGCATACACCACCGGGAATTGCAGCACGCTGTTTGATGCCCATCAGCCATTCGTTGTCGCGCAAATGTTGGCCGATTTTGCCTGCGATATCCAGAAGCCGTCCGCAGTCTGATTCGATCTCGTTCAGGACGGCATCCAGCGCATCCTCCGAGATGGCGGGATTGTTATGCAAAGCATTGAGGGATTTCTTTTGCCGTTCCAGTTCCTGCAGCAGTTCTGATTTCAAGTCGGCGCGGCTGGCGACTTCCAGAATTTCAAACAGTACGCCGAGTGCTGCGTGATGATCTTGGCATGCTTCACGCGCGATGAATCGGCGGACGCGTGAGAACAGATCCTCCAGGCGCAACAGGGTGCGCACACGTTCGTTCAACGGGAACTCGTAGCTAATCACTTTATCGGTTATTTGAGGCGGTGTTCTTCGGGCGGAAGATTATAGGCCGGGCAGGATATCGTCAAATGCTTTTCAGCTCGCTGACAGGCGCTTATGCAATGCAGATACCTGACCTTGGAGGTGCTCCAGACTGCTGTCGTTCAAGATGATCTCATCCGCCAGCCGTAGTCTGCCGGTTCTGTCCATCTGCTGGGCCATGATCGAGCGTACGGTCGACTCATCCAGTGCGCCTCTGTGCAGGGTGCGGGAGATTTGCCGCGCTTCAGGACAGTCGACGACGATCACGCCTCTTAACCAGTCGCGATAGCGTCCGCTTTCGAACAGCAACGGCACGACGACCAATGTATAGGGGGCGCTGGTCGGCGAGAGCGCGTCGGATTTCGCTTGCTCCAGTATCAGGGGATGCAGGATGGCTTGCAGCCGTTGCTTGGCCTCCAGGTCGGAGAAAACCAATGTCCTCATTTGGGGGCGATCAAGAGCGCCATCAGCGGAAATGCAAGTGTCGCCGAATGCTTGCCGAATTGCCGGGATAGCCAATCCGTTGGCGGCGGTCAGGCGATGGGAGATGTCGTCCGTGTCAACGATGCGGACCCCAAGCGCTTCAAACAGTTTGGCAACGGTGCTTTTCCCGCTGCCTATGCCGCCGGTCAGGCCGTAGCAGGAGTTCACGGCGCAGACAGTAGTTGCAGATAGCCCCGGGTAAGCTCTTGCCCCCAGAATAGCGCGATCAACCCGCCTCCGGCCAGATAAGGGCCGAACGGGATGGGGATGTTGCGACCATGCTTGGTGATGATGATCAGGACGATGCCCACCACAGCGCCGACCAGGGAGGAGAGCAGAATGGTCAAAGGCAGTAGTGTCCACCCCAGCCATGCGCCAATGGCTGCCAGCAGCTTGAAGTCACCGTAGCCCATGCCTTCCTTGCCTGTCACCAGTTTAAAAAGCCAGTACACGATCCACAGCACCAGATAGCCGGCTATAGCGCCGACGACAGCATTGGGGAGTGATGCGAAAGTGGCGTCGATGTTCAGCATCAGGCCGAGCCATAGCAAAGGCAAAGTGATGGCGTCGGGAAGTAATTGGGTGTCGAAGTCGATAAAGGTGAGTGCGATGAGCGCCCAGATCATGATCAAGGCTGCGCCTGCGGCGAGGCCGAACCCAAAGTGCCACGCGGCATACGCCGAGAGTATGCCGCTCAACGCTTCGACGACGGGATAGCGTATCGAGATGCGTGCACCGCAACCTTTGCATTTTCCTCGCAGTATTAGATAGCTGATGACGGGGATGTTCTCCAGTGCGCCGATGGCGTGCTGGCAATGCGGGCATGCAGACCGGGGGATCACCAGGTTGTAGGGGGCGCTTTCCGGCAGGGGGTGGCCGTTAAGCTCTGCGCATTGCGCTTGCCACTCGCGTTCCATCATCTTTGGCAGGCGATGGATGACGACGTTAAGAAAACTGCCGACCATCAAACCAAGTATTCCTGCGAAGAAAGTAAAAAATATTTGAGATGATTGCAGCAGTTGCACCATTAGATTGCCTTCGCACACAGAAACTATCGCGGAAAATTTCCGCGATAGTTATCGATTTGGAAAATTAGCCAACAACCTGGCCCATCTTGAAGATCGGCAGATACATGGCAATCACCATGCCGCCGATGAGCGTTCCCAGTACAACCATGATGAGAGGCTCCATCAAGCTGGCAAGCGCTTCTACAGCCTCGTCAACTTCGGCTTCATAGAAGTCGGCGACTTTGGACAGCATGGAGTCGATAGAGCCGGATTCTTCACCAATAGCAACCATCTGTAACACCATGGCAGGGAATGCATTGGTATTGATCATTGCGGCATTCAAGCTGCTGCCGGCAGTGACCTCGCGCTGGATCTGCTTGGTGGCATCGTAATACACCGCATTGCCTGCGGCACCTGCTACCGAGTCAAAGGCTTCGACCAGCGGCACACCTGCCGCGAACATGGTTGACAGCGTGCGTGTCCAGCGCGCGATGGTGGCTTTGCGAACCAGCGGTCCAAATATTGGTAACTTGAGCATTATCTGGTCCATCACCCGTTGCATTTTTTTATTTCGCTTCCACGCATAGAAGAAGCCGTAAATGCTACCTCCTACTATGCTGAAGATGGCCCACCACCATTGAACAAAAAAGTCTGAGATGGCCATTATTACAAGGGTCGGTGCTGGTAAATTCGCACCAAAGCTGCTGAACAACTCCTTGAATGCCGGAACCACAAAAATCATGATTACCGCTGTGATGATGAAGGCAATCGCGATGATCGATACCGGGTAGAACAAGGCAGACTTGATCTTGCCCTTGATGGCTTGGATCTTTTCCTTGTAGGACGCCAATCTGTCCAGCAGGGTGTCCAGAATACCCGCCGCCTCGCCGGCCCCGATCAGGTTGCAGAACAGGTCGTCGAAATAAAGCGGATATTTGCGAAAGGCTTGCTCAAGGCTGCTACCCGTCTCGATATCGGTCTTGATCGCCATCAGCAAGTGGGCGACTGCAGGATTGTCATGTCCCTTGCCCACGATATCGAATGCCTGCAGCAGCGGCACGCCGGACTTGAGCATGGTAGCGAGTTGGCGAGTAAAGAGCGTGATGTCCTTGTCGCTAACCGAGCCTTTGCCTTGCGAACTCTTTTTGACCTTGGATACTTTGATGCCTTGACGGCGCAAGTGGGCGGAGACGGTCGCTTCGCCGGGCGCACGCATCTCCCCCTTCACTGCTTTGCCGGATTTGTCTTTGCCTTCCCAGTGATAGTGTTGCTCTTTGACTTTCGCAATTTTTTCATTCGCCATCTTTTTTCCTCAACTGGAGTGCTGCGCCGACAAAGTTTGGGTTAATTATGAGCGCTGCTCGAAACGTGTCGGATTATAAAGGCTTTTTGCATCATGCATGGCAATGCTCGTTTTGTAAAGTAATCAAGCCGTTGTCTTGCGCTTGTTTGATTGTGCGGGAAAAATACGGGCGACCTTGATGGCTCTGTCCTGGGTCTGAATGATTTCTATCGGGTAGGCCCCGATCTTCATACTGGTGCCCGCTTCGGGGATGTCTTCGAGGTGTTCCAGAATCAATCCGTTGAGTGTCTTGGCACCGCCCAGGGGGAAATGCATGCCAAGCTTGCGGTTCAAATCACGCAGACTGCTGCCGCCATCCAGCAGGTAGCTGCCATCTGCCTGCTTCAGGTATTTGCCGCCATGGGCGGGGGATTGTGTAGTGAAATCGCCGACGATCTCCTCAAGGATGTTCTCCAGGGTGACCAGACCGAGCAGCTCACCATATTCATCGACGACCAGTCCGAGTCGGGTCTGCCGTTCCTGGAATTGCTGCAATTGCTTCAGGAGGGGGGTCTCGGACGGGATGAAGTAGGGGCTATGCAGTATCTCGTGCAAATGGGCGGGATCAAGGACCTCTTCCTGCAACAACGGGAGCACACGTTTGATGTGCAAAATGCCGATGATGTTGCTCGGCGAGTTCTCATACACCGGCAGCAGCGTATGGTGGCTGGTGATGATCTGGCGTTTCAGATTTTCTGCATCGGCAGAAAAGTTCAGTGACTCGATCTGGTTGCGCGGGATCATGACATCGTTCACCGTGATGCGTTCCAGGTCGACCAGATTGAGCAACATCTTCTGATGTTTGTGGGGCAAGTAATGGTCCGCTTCAAGAACCATGGAGCGCAACTCCTCCAGCGTGGCCCGCGAGCGGCTTTGGTCGGTCTGCAACTTGATGCCGAACAGGCGCAGCAGGTTCTTGACCAGCATGCCGGCGATCCAGACAATGGGATGGAACAGCGTGATCAGCGGTGACAGCAGGTAGCTCGCCGGCAGGGCCAGCTTTTCGGGATAGCTGGCGGCCAGCACTTTCGGGGTGATCTCGCTGAACACCAGCAAGGCGAAGGTGAGCGCAAGGGTGCCGAGCAGGATGGCCAGATCGTCCTGGCCGTATATCCGCAACACGATGATGTTGGTCACGGCAGCTGCGGCTACATTGACCAGCGTGTTGCCGAGCAGGATGGAGCCGAGCAGCTTGTCCACCTTGCCCAGCAGGTGATTGACGAGCTTGGCGCTGCGGTTCCCCTTGCGCATCAGCGTGTTCAGGCGATAGCGGTTGATCGCCATCATGCTGGTTTCGGAACCGGAGAAAAATGCGCTGCAGATCAGCAGGACGAGCAGGATGCCGAATAAAGCGCCCAGTGAGATGTCATCCAAAACGGAACACCTTGATGAAGATCGGGCGGGGAGTATCGGGTAGGCGGTCCGGCAGTGTCAACTTCACCATTCCTTGAATGTCAGACCGAACGAGAGGTTGGTCTGGTTATGGTTGTAATCGATAAGGCTTTGTCCGTAGCCCGTGGCGAGTTGCAGGCTCAAATGGGAGAGGTGCCAGATGCGCACTGGCGTGGACCAATCGAGCTGCAAGTAACCGCGCGGATTTCCGAACGAGAGATTGCTGCGCACCAGCAGGGTCACTTCGTCATCGGAATCCGGTGCCCAATGTGCTTCCAGCTCCGCCTTCCCCAGATACTGCTGGATATCGGGATTGTCATCGCTGGCGGGGGATTCCGGGATGCGCCACCAGCTCCGCGCGAGCAGATAATAGTCGCCTTTTTCCCAGCCCCCTTGAAAGTAGGCGCGGTTCCAACTGCGTGACAGGGGATCGCCCCGGCCATTTGATTGGTGGGCGAGGCCTACATTCAGCATTTTCCAACCCTCGCTTCGTCCTGTGCCGAAAGTGCCGATGAGTTCCGGCTCGTAATTTGTTTCGCGGAACGGGGAGGATTGGGAGCCATTGAACAATTGCCAATACGATTGCTGTGTGAAGCCTGCCCAAAGACGGAAATTCTGAAACCAGAGCAGTTCCAGTTCGCGGAAATTGCCGATTTCGGATTTGGCGCTGAACTGGAACTTGAGTTCGTTCGGCTGATAAGCAGCCGGCAGCGGGGCGGTGTGTGAAGGGGATGCGGGCAGAGTGTTGATGCGGGAAGTATGGTGCACCATGGCGCGGTTGGCGCGATAGGGCTCCAGCCTGCGCACTCCTGCAGGATTGGGGTTGCCGCGCCCATCCAGATCCCAGGCTCTGGTCAAGGCTGTGCGTTCTCCATAGCGTTGGCCGGTCAGTTGATCGTAGCAGGTGAGGCGTTCCTGGTCATTGGGTTTGCTGGCGCATGTTTTCCAGTTTGGCGAGGCTGCCTGGGTTGCGCCGACAAAGCAAAGGCAGGCAGCGAGTGCGATGCGTTTCATGACAGGTTCTTGGAATGGGCTCGCCGCATCAACCACAAGCCCGCCAGCACCATCGGCAGACTCAGCCATTGCCCCATGCTCACGCCGAATGTCATCAGACCGAAGATGCCGTCATCGGGATTGCGCGTGAACTCACCCAGGAAGCGGAAGCTGCCATAGCCGACCAGGAACAGTCCGGACGCCGCGCCGAGCGGACGCGGTTTGCCGGAGAACCACCACAGTAGCGCGAACAGCGCCACGCCCTCCAGCGCGAATTCGTATAACTGCGAAGGGTGGCGCGCCAGAGTATCTACATGCGGGAACACCATGCCCCATGGCAGATCGGTCGGCCTGCCCCACAATTCCCCGTTGATGAAATTTCCGAGTCGGCCGAACGCCAGCCCGGGCGGTACCAACGGGGCGATGAAATCCATCAGCGCCAGCCATTGCAGCTTGCGACTGCGGGCGAAAAGCGCCATCGCGATCAGCACGCCCAGAAAGCCGCCGTGGAAGGACATGCCGCCTTCCCATACCGCCAATATCTTCAGCGGGTGGGCGAAGTAATAGCCGGGCGCATAGAACAGCACCTCGCCCAGACGCCCGCCCAGTACTACACCCAGCACGCCGAAAAACAGCAAGTCGTCCAGAAACTTTGCGTCCCAGGCGGGACGGTGCATCGCTAGCAAGCGCTTGCGTCCCAGCCAGATGAAGGTCGCGAAGCCGAGCAGGTACATCAAACCGTACCAGTGGATGTCGAAAGGGCCGAGATGGATGGCGACGGGGTCGAATTGGGGATGAACTAGCATAAGCCTATAGGTTAGAATCAACGCTCTGATTATACGTTGCCTGAGAGGCTGAACATGCCACAATACCGCTCCCGCACTTCCACCCACGGTCGCAACATGGCCGGTGCCCGTTCCCTGTGGCGCGCCACAGGCATGACCGAAGGCGACTTCGGCAAGCCTATCATCGCCATTGCCAACTCTTTCACCCAGTTTGTGCCCGGTCATGTGCACCTCAAGGATATGGGGCAGCTGGTGGCGCGCGAGATCGAGAAGGCGGGCGGCATCGCCAAGGAATTCAACACCATCGCGGTGGATGACGGTATCGCCATGGGGCACGACGGCATGCTGTATTCGCTGCCCTCGCGCGACCTGATCGCCGACTCAGTCGAGTACATGTGCAACGCGCATTGCGCCGACGCGCTGGTGTGCATCTCCAACTGCGACAAGATCACCCCCGGCATGCTGATGGCCGCGCTGCGCCTGAACATCCCGGTGGTGTTCGTCTCCGGTGGCCCGATGGAAGCGGGCAAGGTCAACTGGCAGGGCAAGGTGAAAGGTCTCGATCTGGTGGACGCGATGGTGGCCGCGGCCGATAGCCGCATCAGCGATGAAGAGGTAGATGCCATCGAGCGTTCCGCATGCCCGACCTGTGGATCCTGCTCCGGCATGTTTACCGCCAACTCGATGAACTGCCTGACCGAAGCATTGGGCTTGTCTTTGCCCGGCAACGGTTCGCTGGTGGCGACGCATGCCGAGCGCAAGCGGCTGTTCCTGCGCGCCGGCCGCCTGATCGTCGAGCTGTGCAAACGCTATTACGAACAGGATGATGCTTCCGTGCTGCCTCGCAGCATCGCCACCTTCGATGCGTTCGAGAACGCGATGACGCTGGACATCGCCATGGGCGGATCGACCAACACGGTGCTGCACTTGCTGGCCGTCGCGCGCGAGGCGGGCGTGGATTTCACCATGAAAGACATGGACAGGCTGTCACGCCATGTGCCGACGCTGTGCAAGGTCGCGCCTTCGTCCGAATATCACATGGAAGACGTGCACCGCGCGGGCGGTATCGCGTCTATCCTGGGCGAACTGGATCGAGCGGGTCTGTTGCACGGCGAAGTCGGTTCGGTACACAGCAAGACCTTGCGCGACGGACTCAAGGAATGGGACATCGCACAAACACAAAGCGATGAAGTGAAGAGATTTTTCCGTGCCGCCCCAGGCGGCATCATCACCACCATCGCTTTTTCGCAATCCATGCTCTATCCGGAACTGGATGCGGACAGAGCGGCGGGCTGTATACGTGATCGGGCGCATGCCTATTCCAAAGATGGCGGGCTGGCTGTGCTGCATGGCAACATCGCTGTGGACGGTTGCATCGTCAAGACCGCAGGTGTGGATGAAAGCATCCTCAAGTTCTCCGGACGTGCGCGCGTGTTCGAAAGTCAGGACGCTGCGACGGCCGGCATCCTCGCCGACCAGATCGTCGCCGGCGATGTGGTCATCATCCGCTATGAAGGTCCGAAGGGCGGCCCCGGCATGCAGGAGATGCTGTACCCGACCTCGTACCTGAAATCGAAAGGGCTGGGCAAAGCCTGTGCATTGCTCACCGATGGGCGCTTCTCCGGCGGCACGTCCGGTTTGAGTATCGGCCATGCTTCGCCCGAGGCGGCCAGCGGCGGGGCAATCGGCTTGGTGGAAGAGGGTGATCGCATCGAGATCGACATCCCGAACCGCAGCATCAACCTGATGATTTCCGATGCCGAACTCTCGCAACGCCGTGCGACGATGGAAGCGAAAGGCAGCAAAGCATGGAAGCCTGTCGCAGATCGCCCGCGCAAGATATCGGCGGCATTGCGTGCCTATGCCGCAATGGTGACCAGCGCGGATAAGGGCGCTGTGCGGGACGTGTCGCAAGTGGAGAAATAAAGAAACGATCCCGGGGGGGCTGTCGTGAAAGCGATTCTGGTTGCAAATCCGAAAGGCGGCAGCGGCAAGACGACGCTTTCCGTCAATATCGCGGGCTATCTGGCAGCGCAGGGGGAACGCGTCGCCATCCTTGATCTGGATCGGCAGAAATCCGCCACGCAATGGCTGGCGACGCGCGGGATGGAACTGCCCGCTATCGAGTTGATGCAAGCGGGTGGCGCGCACGATGCACCGCTGGATTGGCTGGTGATCGACTCCCCGGCCGGATTGCACGGCAAAAATCTGGAGCATGCCCTGAAGCTGGTGCACCGTGTCATCGTTCCCATCGCCCCTTCCGCATTCGATATACAAGCCAGCCGCGACTTCCTTGAATCGCTGCATCACGAAAAAGCGATCCGCAGAGGCAAGATATTCGTCGGCGTGGTCGGTATGCGCATGGATCCCCGTACACGGGCTGCGTTGACGCTGGAGCAGTTTCTGAAAGGACTCGATTTTCCCGTACTCGCCTACCTGCGCGAAACGCAGGCTTATGTGAATGCGGGCTTTGAGGGCAAGACTTTGTTCGATCTGCCGCCTTCTTCGGCGCATCGCGAAATCGAACAGTGGTCATATCTGTTGAACTGGCTGGAGAATGGCGAAGGACTCTGATTCTTAATCAATGATGAAGGAGAGAAATATGAAGAACATATGGATGTTGACCGTGCTGTTCGCTGTCGCGGGGTGTCAGCCTGAGGTGCAGGAAAGTTCTGTCACTGCTCCCGCCCCGGTTGCAAAGTCTGACGTTCAGCTTGAAGCAGCAACTGCCGTGATTCCGCCCGCGCCGCAGAAGAGCGCAGTTGTTGCTCCGAATGTGAAGCCGGAGCCGGCGAAGGCACCTTCGGAAAAAACGGTCAAACCGGCAGTTGTCATCGCACCTGTGGCGGTACCTACAGCACCCGCCAAGATCGAAAAGACCGAGGCGGCGGAGCCCGTGCCCGCTCCGGCGACCGCATCGCAAGTGCAACTTTCCGAGACGGATGCAATGGCCTTGGCAAAGAAGAAGAATTGTTTTGCTTGCCATGCCTTGGATAAAAAGATGGTCGGCCCGGCTTGGAAAACGGTGGCGGAGAAATATCGCGGAGATGTCGGCGCCCAGGCGGCGCTTGAGTCCAAAGTACGCAAAGGCGGCAAGGGAAATTGGGGCAGTATCGCGATGCCACCCCAGACGGCGTTGAATGAAGAAGAGCTGAAAGGGCTTGTGCAGTTCGTGCTGCAGTTGCAGTGACGCGTCAACCGATTCGTAAATCGAGGCGTTAATCGCCCACCGCTTTGTGGTTTGCAATTCGTGCGGGGTTGTTTAGAATGCGGCCGGGGTAATCGCTCCGCTCGTAGTGAAATGTAGTCAAACCAAAAATATGGAGAGAACATGAAATCTATCGTCGTTAGCATGATTGCAGCAGCAGGCCTGATAGTTGCCGGTTCCGCTTTTGCAGAAACTGAGATGCCTGCAGTTGCGAAGAAGAATAACTGCACCGCTTGCCACAAAGTGGACAAGAAGGTGGTTGGTCCGGCTTGGAAGGACGTTGCTGCCAAGTACAAGGGTGATGCTGCAGCTTGGGATAAGATTGCCGCCAAGATCAAGAAGGGTGGCAGCGGTGCATGGGGTTCTATGCCAATGCCTGCCAACCCGAAAGTCAGCGATGCTGACATGGCGGAGATCCTTGCCTTCATCAAGGGTCTGTAATAACGGCCTCGCAGTTTTAAAAAGCCGGCGCAAGCCGGCTTTTTTATTGTCTGCAAAAAGCCATAAGGTCATACAAGACTTGAGTCGCCCGTCACTTCGGGTTTTAATCGGGCGAAGGACACGAGTGAGGGGTGCGGAATGAAGATTTGTAAGGCTGTGATGTATCTGGTTTTGTGTATTGCACCGCAGATGGCGTGGGCCGGCGAGTCCCATCTGGATGCCATGTTCGGCTCGATCAACGGCATATTGGCGCAAGTCATCTTTTTCGACATTTTCCCCGGCGAACCTTCCATGCCGCTGATCGTTGCCTGGCTGATCGTGGCTGCGCTGTACCTGACATTCCGCTTCAGCTTCGTCAATCTGCGCATGATGCGCCATGCCTTGCATGTGATACGCGGCAAGTACCGGACTGCCGACGACCAGGGTGAAGTCACTTCCTTCCAGGCGCTTTCCACTGCGCTTTCGGCCACGGTCGGCTTGGGCAACATCGCCGGTGTGGCGATTGCCATTTCCATAGGCGGCCCGGGCGCGACCTTCTGGATGATCGTCGCGGGCTTCCTCGGTATGAGCACCAAGTTTACCGAGGCCAGTCTGGCGCAGATGTATCGCGAGGTGCGTCCTGATGGTCGCCTGATGGGCGGGGCGATGGAATATCTTTCCAAAGGCTTGGCTGAGAACGGCGCACCCCGTACCGGCAAGGTGTTGGCGATCCTGTTTGCGATATTCACCATCCTCGGTTCCTTCGGTGCCGGCAGTGCCTTTCAGGTCAGCCAGTCGATGGGGGCAGTGCAGACGCAGATCGAATTCTTTCGCGATTTCCCCATCGCCTACGGACTATTGATGGCCGTCGCCGTCGGGCTGGTGATCATCGGCGGTCTGCGCCGCATCGCGCATGTGGCCGAGGCGCTGGTGCCGACCATGGTCATCATCTATGTGGGCACCTGTCTGTGGATCATCGGCAGCAATGCGGATCTGGTGCCGACGGCATTGGGCAAGATCGTCATGGAAGCCTTCTCTCCCATAGCGGTCGCGGGCGGTATGGTCGGTGCCATCGTACAGGGTTTCAAGCGCGCAGCGTTCTCTTCGGAGGCGGGGCTGGGGTCGGCAGCGATCGCGCACTCTGCTGCATCGGTGAAATATCCCGTGCGCCAAGGCTTGGTAGCGCTGTACGAGCCATTCATCGATACCGTGGTGATTTGCACCATGACCGCGCTGGTGATCATCATCACCGGCGTCTATAACGCCCCCGAATACGAGGCCATCCGCGCGGCAAGTCAGGGAGCGACTTTGACCTCCATGGCGTTCGCCACCGCTTCAGATTGGTTCCCTTCGATACTGGCTTTGTCGGTCGTGCTGTTCGCCTACAGCACAGCGATCTCTTGGTCGTATTACGGCGAACGGTGTTGGGTGTACGTGTTCGGCGAACGGTATTCCCTCTTGTACAAGGCAGTGTTCATCGGCTTCGTGGTGGTCGCTTCCGTGGCGAGCGCTGCCAATCTGGTGGACTTCACCGATCTGCTGGTGCTGTCCATGGCATTCCCCAATCTGATCGGACTGTATGTGCTGAGTGGCAAGGTGAAACTCGCCTTGGCCGATTACGAGTCCAGACTGTCCGGCGGTGAACTGGACCGTGAGGCGCAACGCTGAATCAAGTCAGGACTTTAAATAGCAATTTGGTCGCCAGCACGATCAGCAAGACGGCGAACAGTTTGCGCAACAACCCCACATTCAGGCTGTGTGCTGCTTTCGCGCCGCAGGGCGCGGTGAGCATGGTGGCGAGCGCGACCCAGAACAGTGCGGGCAAGAACACATAGCCGAGATGCAGATCCGGCAGGTCTTCGACTTGAGTGCCGACCGAGATGTAACCTAGCGTGCCGCCGACCGCGATAGGGAAACCGATTGCTGCGGCGGTGCCGATGGCGCTGCGTATCGGCAGATTGCACCAGAGCAGGAAAGGCACGACCAGCGTGCCGCCGCCTATGGAGGCTAAGCTGCTGATCCAGCCGGTAAGCGTGCCGAAGCCGGTCATGCCGGGAAAGCCTGGGAGTTGCCGCGAGGCGTGCGGGCGTTTGTCGATGAGTATCTGGGCCGCCGCGAAATAGACGAACAGCGCAAAGAAGATACCCAAACCATTGGCCGGGATAGTAGAGGCGGTCAATGCGCCGATGGCCGTGCCAAGCAGGATGCCGGGCGTGATATGGCGCACGACCTGCCAGTTCACCGCGCCCAACTGGTGATGTTTGCGCATGCTGGAGAGGGAGGTGAACAGGATGGTCGCCATCGAGGTGCCCAAGGCAAGATGCATGATGTGTTCCGGCGCGAAATGCTGGGCATCGAACAGCAGCAACAGCACCGGCACCAGCACCAGCCCGCCGCCCACGCCGAACAAGCCGGCGAGGAATCCGGCAACTATGCCTAACAGCAGGTAGGCGGCAAACCACTCCATCAGATATTAACTAACTTGGTAGTGATGAACTTCCACTCCGCCGGTTCCAGTGGCGTGATGGACAGGCGGTTGCCGCGCTGCAAGGTGCGCATATGATCCAGCTCCGGATGTCGCCGCAGTTCATCGAGCGGGATCAGCGCGATCTTTTGCACCAGCTTCACATCCACATTCATCCAGCGCGGCTGTTCGGGTGTGGCTTTGGCGTCGAAGTATTTGCTGTTCTTGTCGAACTGCGTGGCATCGGGATAGGCAGGGCTGCACACTTCGGCGATACCCGCGATGCCGGGTTCCTTGCAGTTGGAGTGGTAGAACAGCGCGCCGTCGCCGATGTTCATCTGGTCGCGCATGAAGTTGCGCGCCTGGTAGTTGCGCACGCCGTACCACGCGACGGTTTGCCCGGGGAATGCAGCCAGATCGTCGATGCTGACATCGGAAGGTTCTGATTTCATCAGCCAGTAGCGCATGGAAAAATTCCTCAAATGAAAAGTGCGACCCCGAAGGATCGCACTGGAATAAAGGCCCCCGCCTGTGCCGTTGACTCAATATCTTGAACCTGGGTTCAAGAGGGTCGGTTCCCGGTTACATCAGGTGCTTCCACAAGGGAGGCTCACAACAGTAACTTGAATGGGGCGCAACCTAAGCATTAGCTCATTGGTTCAAAGAATTATGAATCTCGCGAACACCGCAGGGGACAAACTGTTGATCGGTTAAAACAACCGATCCTGGTCGACCAAGGCGTCGTCAATGGTCGCCTGCATGTTTTGCATTCTACGCTTCAATTCCGCGAGGTCAAAGCCGCCGCCGACGCGCATGGTGAGCAATTCGTGCGCGATGTTGAGCGCGGCCATGATGGCGATACGCTCGACCGAGGCGATCTTGCCCGCATCGCGGATCTCGCGCATCTTGCTGTCGAGGTATTTGACCGCATCCAGCAACTCGCCTCTTTCGTCGTTCGGGCAGGCAACGCGGAACTCGCGATCAAGGATGTTCACATCCAGAAAACTGGTCTTGGCTTCACTCATGATGCTTTGGCGGGAAGTTGGTCGAGGATTTTTTCAATGCGCGAGGCGGCCCGGTCGATCTTGTCCTGATGTTTGCGCTGCTCGTTCAGTGCGGTGGCAACATGTTGGCGCAATTGCTGGTTCTCGTCGCGCAGGCGCTGATTGAGCTGCACCAACAGGTGCAGTTTCTGTTCGAGTGTTTCCAGTTCGCTTAGCATGCGCGCACTATAGTTTTTATTTCCCTGTTAAGTCAATCGCTAACGGAGTGTTTTGCAAGTATTTTGGAATCGCCATTCCTTGGCCTGCTACAATTCGCCCCGCTTCAAGGTGCCGTAGGGTGAGAGCCTTTCGGTTAAACGGGAAGCAGGTGAGATGCCTGTGCTGCCCCCGCAACGGTAAGCAAGTGAGGGTTCGTCGATATGCCACTGTGCGCAAGCATGGGAAGGTGACGAATCAAGACTTGTGAGCCCGGATACCGGCCTTGGGCGAGGTTCAGGAAGTGCTGCGGGCGGCGCATGGACGATGTCATCTCTGGCATCGCCTGCAGTTTTTCCTGGTTTTGTTTTGTTCCAACGGGGACGCTTGGAACACACTCAGGGAAATCAAATGAAACAACAAAAACTCATCGCCGCACTGTTGTGTGCGGTATCAACCTTTGCCGTTGCGCAGGATAGTCTGGATGAAGTAGTGGTCACCGCTGCGCGTAGCGAACAACGCCTCACACAAACCCTGTTGCATACTAGTGTCATTTCCCAACGTGATATTCAAGCATCCGGGGCGGTAGATGTACCCTCGCTGTTGAAGAGTATGGCAGGGGTCGAGATTTACCAGAGCGGAGGCGTCGGTAAACAAAGCAGCCTGTTCATGCGCGGCAGTAATTCCAGCCATACCCTGATACTGCTGGATGGTGTGCGCATCAATTCGGCAACGACAGGCGCGACGGCAATCGACCAGTTGATGCTGGATCAGGTCGAGCGGATCGAAGTCGTGCGCGGCAACGTCAGCAGTCTGTACGGTTCGGAAGCCATTGGCGGCGTGATCCAGATATTCACCAAACGCGGCAAAGGCAAGTCTTCTTTCAATGGCAGTATTGGTGCTGGCTCGCATAACGCGCAGCGGGCTTCTGCGGGTTTCGGAGGCTCAGTAGCGAGTAGCACATTCAATGTGCAAGTATCGAAGTACAAGACAGATGGCGTATCGGCGATCAATCCGGCGTTGGCGACCAACGTCAATCCTGATAAGGATGGTTATGACAATACAAGCGCTTCCGTTAATGTCGGCATTGATTTCAATGCCGATCATCATGCTTCGATAAGCCTATTTGAAACTACCGGGGATGCACAGTTCGATAATGCTGGATCCTTCGCCAATGCGGCCGATGTGCATAGCGGTCGAAGCAAGTTATCCAAACGATCGCTGGAGTCGGTGAACCGATTCGCTGATTTTTGGGAGAGTCGTCTCACCTTTGCGCAAGGCATGGATGATTATCAGAGTTTCCTGAATGGCGTACACGGATCTACACTCAAAACAACCAACGATATGCTGACTTGGCAGAATAAGTTGCAGGTCGGGGGAAATAACGTATTGATCGCCGGGCTGGAAAAGCTAAAGCAACAAATTGCCAGCGACAATACTGTGTACACGCTAACCAACCGCACTGATGACAGTATGTTTGCAGCTTATACGGGCGATTATAATAAACAGCAGGTGCAGCTTAATTTGCGTAGTGACAAGTATTCAGACTTCGGCACTGCCAATACATGGTTGCTGGGTTATGGTGTTGAGGTGATGGAGGCATGGCGTGTAACCGCGAATATCTCTACCGCATTCAAGACGCCTACTTTTAACGATATGCATGCTCCCGCCTCGTGGGGGAGTAACCCAAACCTGAAGCCGGAAAGATCACGAAACAGCGAGTTGGGTGCACATTTCGCGAAAGTCGGACATCATTTTGATGCTGTGTACTTCGATAACCGGATCCGCGACTTGATCGTGTATCAGTATCCCAGTACTGTGAATCTGGGAGAGGCGCATATTGAGGGTATGGAATTGGCCTATACAGGGCAATATGACAACACTGGGGTCAGGCTGGCATTCACCAAACAGAATCCGCGCGATGCGCAGACAGGACAGGCCTTGTTGCGCCGTGCCAAGAACTTCTCCAGCGTCTCTATCACTCGGCAAGTCGGAGCGCTGAAAGTGGGCGGCGAATGGCGACACAGTGGTGAGCGGGAAGATGTGGATATCAACACTTTTGCGCGTACGACACTTGCGGCCTATGACGTGGCGAATCTCACTACAAACTATGCGCTGAGCAAGTATCTTGAGCTGTTGGTACGCGTGGATAACCTGTTCGGGCGCGATTACATGCTGGCCCACGGCTACAACACGTTGGGGCGTGTCGTTTATGTCGGTTTAAGTTACCAGCCGTAACATGCTGCGCGGCGGATTAGCGCCATTTCTGGTAAAGTTCCTGCCAGTGATCACTGGCAGGAACCTCGGGAGAATTTCAATGAATTTTTTTCAAAACAAAACAGTTTGGATCGCATCGGCATTGCTGTTGTTGATGGCGTTGACACGATACAACCACTTTGGCTCGGCAATGGCTTTACCAGATGCCTCTTATGCAGTGTTCTTTTTGGGCGGCTTATTCCTGGGACGCGTACGTGGCGCATTGGTGATTCTGGCATTGCTGTTGCTAGCTGCGGCACTAGTCGACTATTACGCAATCAACTTTCGCGAAGTGAGCGGTTGGTGTGTGACCTCAGCCTATTCTTTCTTGGTATTCGCCTACGGTGCGTTGTGGTTCGTCGGTCGCTGGTACGCGCCGCGCCATGAGCTGACGCTCAAGGGGATGGCGGGTCTGTTATTGGCAGGTGCCGCGGCGGGCAGTGCGGCATTCATCATTGCCAATGTAAGCTTTTATCTGCTGGCCGGCTATTTCGACAGCATGAGCGTTGTCCAATATATGTCCAGCGTAGCGCAATACTACGGTCCATATGTCGCAGTGGCGGTGTTCTATATCGGTGCGGCGGCGGGTGTGCAGATGTTGTACGCCATGGTCGACGACAAGTCAGAGGCGGTTGATGCCGGCAGATAATTCCGGAGTTGCCCGGCCGATGACCAGCGGGCAACTCTATTTGCGCTTGATGCGTTATGTACGCCCGCACTGGCGTACATTCGCCATTTCGATTCTGGGTATGGCTGTGGCGGCATCTACCGAGCCACTATTGCCCGCTTTGCTAAAACCGTTTCTCGACGGTACGTTCGTGCACAAGGACAATGCGGTGATGCAGTGGGCACCGCTGTTCATCCTGGGCATCTTCTTTGTTCGCGGTCTGGCAGGCTTCTTCGGTTCCTTTGCGATCCACTGGGTGGGCAACAGGGTGGTGATGGATCTGCGTGCCGAGATGTTTGCAAAGCTGATGACCTTGCCCACGAATTACTACGACGATCATGCGACCGGTTCGCTGATCTCCAAACTCACCTACGACGTGACAAACGTCACCGCAGCGGCGACCAGCGTGGTCACCATCACTATTCGCGACAGCATCATTCTTGTCGGTTTGCTTGGCTGGTTGTTTTATCTGGACTGGAAACTGACACTGATCTCGCTCGTTGTGGCACCTATCGTCGCGTGGGTGATCGGCGTGATCAACCGTCGGCTGCGTAATGCGAGTCGCGACACCCAGCAGGCGATGGGCAGTATCACCCAGGTGATCGAAGAAAGCGTCACCGCGCACAAAGTGGTCAAGCTGTTCGGCGGTCAGCAATACGAACAACGGCGCTTTGGCGAGGAGATCAACTGGGTACGTCGCCATATGATGAAGCAGGCCGCGGCGGCTATTGCCAACGTGCCCATCGTGCAGATGGTGGCGGCCATCGCCCTGTCCTTTGTGATCTATCTCGCGATCGGGCAGGCCAAGAGCGATGCTTCCACCGTGGGCGGTTTTTTGTCTTTTGTGGCGGCGATGATGATGCTCACTTCGCCGCTAAAGCGCATTACCAGTATCAACGAGTACGTCCAGCGGGGGTTGGCTGCGGCAGAGAGCATTTTCACCTTGCTCGACACGGTCGCCGAGAACGATAAAGGCACGCGGCAACTGGGACGGGTAAAAGGCGCGTTGCGTTTCGAGCATGTGAATTTTTCCTATCAGAATGCCGGGCGTCCGGCCCTGGTCGATATCAATCTCGACATTCCGCAAGGGCAGGTCGTGGCGCTGGTCGGCAGTTCCGGTAGCGGCAAGAGTACGCTGGCCAATCTGCTGCCGCGTTTCTACGACCTGAACGATGGCAGCATCCTGGTCGACGGGCAGGATATTCGGCAGGCGACGCTGGCCAGCTTGCGCGCCAACATCGCGCTGGTGAGCCAGGAAGTGGTGCTGTTCAACGACACCATCGCCGCCAACATCGCCTACGGTCAGATGCGTGAAGTGCCGGAGAGCGAGATCGTCGCGGCGGCGACCGCCGCGCACGCGATGGAATTCATCAATGACATGCCGCAGGGGCTGCAGACACTGGTCGGGGAGAAGGGGGTGCGCCTGTCCGGCGGGCAGCGCCAGCGCATCGCCATCGCGCGAGCCATCCTCAAGGATGCCCCCATCCTTATTCTGGACGAAGCGACCTCGGCACTGGACAGCGAATCCGAGCGTCATGTGCAGGCCGCACTGGAGATACTCATGCGCGGTCGTACCACGCTGGTCATCGCACACCGTCTTTCCACCATCGAGAAGGCCGACCGCATTGTGGTGCTGAGCAAGGGCGCTATCGTGGAAACCGGCACGCACGCTGAACTGTTGGCAAAAGACGGTGCCTACGCGCAATTGCACCGCACCCAGTTCGGCGGGACAAGCGTGCAGGAAATTTCCGCATAAGCCGGTTGACAGCAGGGATACTTCTGGTAAATTCCAAACCATAGCATTTCACTCAACATTAACCATTAACTGGAGGTCACCATGGCAGTACTCGTAGGCAAGCAGGCTCCCGATTTCAACGCAGTTACCGTGATGGGTAACAACGAGATCAACGAAACATTCAACTTGGGCAAGCACATCAGTGGCAAATACGCCGTGGTGTTCTTTTACCCCATGGACTTTACCTTCGTGTGCCCTTCCGAGCTGATCGCTTTCGATCACCGTCTGGAAGAGTTCAAGAAGCGCAACGTGGAAGTGATCGGCGTGTCCATCGACTCCCAGTTCACTCACTTGGCATGGAAGAACACACCGGTTGAAAAGGGCGGCATCGGCCAGATTCAATATCCGATGGTTGCCGACGTGAAGCACGAGATCTGCAAGGCCTACGACGTGGAGTCCGATGGTGGCGTGGCATTCCGTGGTTCCTTCCTGATCGACCGCGCCGGCGTGGTGCGTCACCAGGTGGTGAACGATCTGCCGTTGGGCCGCAACATCGACGAGATGCTGCGCATGATCGACGCGCTGCAATTTACCGAAGAGCACGGCGAAGTCTGCCCTGCCGGCTGGAGCAAGGGCAAGGCCGGCATGAACGGATCGCCGGACGGCGTGGCCAAGTATCTGGCATCGCACGCCAAGGATCTGTAAGCAACTCGCTTTTGTTCGACAAAAGGCTCCTTCGGGAGCCTTTTTTCATTCCGGTCAAGACTGCTAGAATCCGCGTCGTTCATAAATTCACGCGGGTTCCCATCATGCTGGTCGGTTTCGTCTTCCTGTACCTGATTCTTTCCGTCGGCATCGGCATGTATGCCGCCACCAAAGTGCACAACGCGCGCGACTACATCACCGCCGGGCGATCATTGCCGATGTACATCGTGCTGGCCATGGTGTTTGCCACCTGGTTCGGTGCCGAGACGGTGCTGGGCATCCCGGCCACCTTCATGGAAGAGAATCTGGGCGGTCTGATCTCGGATCCGTTTGGCGCATCGCTGTGCCTGGTGTTGTTCGGTCTGTTCTTCGCGCGCAAGCTGTACCGCATGAACCTGCTCACGCTTGGTGATTTCTATCGCGAGCGCTTCGGCCGCAAGGTCGAAGTCATTGCGGGTATCGCCATCGCCTTGTCCTATCTCGGCTGGGTGTCGGCACAGGTGACTGCGCTGGGGCTGGTGTTCAACGTGCTTTCCGACGGCGAAATCACCCAGGCGCAAGGCATTCTGATCGGCGCGGCGGTGGTGCTGCTCTATACGCTGTTTGGCGGCATGTGGTCGGTGGCGCTCACCACGTTTGTGCAGATGATCGTCATCGTCATCGGCCTCATCTACATTTCGACTTTGCTGGCGGATATGACGGGCGGTGTCGCGCCGGTCGTGCGGCACGCGGCGGATAGCAATAAATTCAATTTTTGGCCCGACATGAACGCGGTGGCCATGATGGCGTTCATCTCCGGCCTGCTTACCATGGGCTTCGGCTCCATCCCGCAGCAGGATGTATTCCAGCGCGCCAATACTTCGAAGAACGAGAACGTCGCCGTGTGGGGCACTGTGCTGGGTGGGGTGGCGTATTTTGTATTCGCGGCCGTGCCGTTGTTCATGGCTTACTCGGCCAACCTGATCGACCCGGCACTGACCGCACAGTGGATGGCCGAGGACAGCCAGAAGCTGTTGCCGGAACTGGTCAAAGCGCATTTGCCGCTTATCGCGCAGGTGGTCTTTTATGGCGCGCTGCTGTCGGTGATCATGAGCACCGCCTCCGGCACCCTGCTTGCGCCATCTGTCACCTTGTCCGAGAACGTTCTCAAAGGTTGGCTTGCACGCAAGAACCTGTCCGACCGCAAGATGCTGGCGATGACGCGCCGGGTGGTGGGCATCTTCTCGGTATGCGTCACGCTGTATGCCTTGTGGGCGCTGGACAGGGAGACGGGCATTCACCAGATGGTGGAGAACGCCTACAAGGTGACGCTGGTGCTGGCTTTCACGCCGCTGGTGGCCGGGCTGTACTGGCGGCGCGCCACGACACTGGGTGCCTACTGGGCTATGGGGCTGGGCGTGGCGGTATGGTTGCCGCTGGAGTTCATCGCGCCCGAGGCGGCGCTGCCGCCTCAGTTCGCCGGATTCCTGATGAGCATAGCCGGTATGGTGGCCGGTTCGCTGATGTCCACGGTTGAAGGTGATTCAACCCGGCAAGATCAGCCGTCTTCGGAATAGCGACTGTCATGTTACTGTCACAATAGTTTCATACCATCGTCGGCGAACCGTAACGAGAGATGGAGCACAAGATGACGACAGCCGACATTCTGTTGGTGGAAGACGAGCCGGCGATCCAGGAATTGCTGGCATTCAATATCGCGCAGTGCGGCTTTCGCGCAATCAAGGCGCAGGATGCGACTTCCGCGTATGCTCACATCAATCGCGCATTGCCGGACCTGATCCTGCTCGACTGGATGTTGCCGGGCGCGTCCGGCGTCGAGATCGCGCGCAAACTGCGTGCCGATTCCCGCACGCGCGACATCCCGATTATCATGCTCACCGCGCGCACCGACGAACGCGACAAGATCCTGGGACTTGAATCCGGTGCGGACGATTACATCACCAAGCCGTTTTCGCCGCGCGAGTTGATGGCGCGCATCCGCGCCGTGCTGCGTCGCCGCACGCCGCAGATGAGCGACGAGACCGTGCGCGTGGAAGGCATCGAACTCTCGCCGACCACACACCGTGTCTCCGCCAACGGCCGGAACATCGAACTCGGTCCGACCGAGTTCCGCCTGCTGCATTTCTTCATGACCCATATCGAGCGCGTTTACAGCCGTGCCCAACTGCTCGATCAGGTCTGGGGCGATCACGTGTTCGTGGAAGAGCGTACCGTCGACGTACACATCCGCCGTTTGCGTCAGGCGCTGGAACCCTCGGAAACCGACAAAATGGTGCAGACCGTGCGTGGTAGCGGCTATCGCTTTTCACGAACATAAACGCCTGCGGCACGCTGCGGTCGATTCCGCCCGTATAATGCCGCCGTCCAATAACGAGATCATGCAGTGAGCGACTTCTGGCAGCGAGTTTTTTTCTTCCATTTCTTCCTGCTTCTGTTTTCGTTGCTGGTGTGGGCCATCGCCGGTGCCTTGCCGGCAGTATTCGTCTTTGCAACCAGTATATCGTTGCGATTGCTGCACCATCTGCACAATCTGGCGGCTCTGCTGCGCTGGTTGAAAGACCCCGAGAATCTGGCGTTGCCGGACGGCTCGGGCCTGTGGGAAGAGGTGTTTTCCCATTTGAACAAGATGGTGCGCAGCAATCGTTTGCAACGCGAAAAGCACATCGCGTCATTGCAGCAGATGGAGCAGGCCACCGCCGCATTGCCCGAAGGTGTGGTCATCCTGGACGATGCGGACCGCATTGAATGGTGCAACCCGCTGGCCGCGCTGCATTTCGGGCTGGATAGCGATTACGACATCGGGCAGCAGATCACCTATCTGGCGCGCCAGCCGTCCTTCGTCCAATATCTCGCCGCGCGCGAGTTCGGCAAGCCGCTGGTGTTGCACGGCGCGCGTCAGGATGACCTGATCGTGTCCGTC
>WOYI011285062.1_pt1 | contig 29397 bp, 23 predicted proteins | sample 6423411 | NCBI WGS metagenome assembly WOYI01 (sample SAMN13441803, study PRJNA592873) | oil field metagenome | biome: oil field; feature: oil-well bore; material: oil-contaminated soil; isolation source: oil-contaminated soil from oil-well borehole | place: Germany: Wietze | collected 2016-10-18 ...
GAATACAATTAGTTCGACCAAGACAAAAGAGGGATTGAAGGTGCAAGCAGTTCTTGATGAAAATATTTATTTGCGAGGAATCAAAGTTTCTGATGATGAAATCTCGAATATCAACCTATCACGGGATGAGTTTCATGGAGATTGGAACTACTCCATATCACCCAATTTATGATTGATTTATTTCTTCACAGATCCTAACGGGGACAAGTGCGCCGAAAAGCATGCCATCAAATGAGGGTACTCTCTGATTTGAAGGGCTCAACTATAGCGAGCGTTTGTAACATGCTCATTTATATATGTTCCGAATTTCCAGTGGCCGGGAAGAACTTGAAGCGGTTTATCTGACGCTTCAGCAGGTGCAAAAAGGTACTCCTGATCACCGGCGCCTAGGGTTCGTGCACGTTCCCTTGGCGAAGGTGCGCGACCCCTGCCATCCTCTTTACGGGAAACGAGCAGTCTGTTAAGCACTTCAAGGCCCTTTCCCTGGCGCGATGGCTTGACCACATGGTCGGATGCGACGCGCCATCGCCCCTTCATGGGAATAACTTGGAGGTTATGACGTTCTGGGTGCGATCACTTAGCACTGGACTCCCGAAGACATCTTCAAGCCCCAGCCGAACCGCCCTTCGACCCGGCCACCCCCCCACCCCCCTCCCGTCGGAGCTCTTTTCACCAGATCCCGCCCATATTTATACATGGCCTCTCACGTCCACCGGATAGAGGTGCACTATACCCGCGATCCACGGCTACAGACGCGTACCGAGAGGTTCCGCTCGCTGGGCTTCCCCCTGCGCGAGCTGCACCTCGTCGATGTCTATACCATAGCGACCTCGATGAGGGACTTTTCCCCCGACGAGCTCTCGCAGATCGGTGCGCAGCTCAGCAACCCCGTTGTCCAGCATTACTCCGTAGACCGGCCGACGGAAGCCACCTTTGATTATTCAATCGAGGTCGGGTTCCTGCCCGGGGTCACCGACAACGCCGGGACGACGGCAAAGCAGACCCTCGAGGACTACTTCGGGTTCCGGTTCGGCGAGGGGGAGGCGGTCTTCTCATCGCAGCTCTACCTCGCGAGCGGCGACCTGACCCCCGAAGCCCTGCAGAGGCTTACAACGGCTCTTGCAAACCCGCTCGTCAACCGCGTCCACGTCAAGAGCCGCGAGGAGTATGGCGAGAGGGGAATGGACCCGATCGCGCCCTTTGTCAGCCTCCACGAGCTGCAGGCCGCCGGGGCCGTGGACCTCGACCTCTCCGACGCGGACCTCGCACGTATCGGGAAAGAGGGGATCGTCGACCCCGAGACAGAGGAGCGGAGGGGGCCGCTTGCCCTCGACCTCGCCCAGCTCCACGCGATACGGGACTACTTCTGGAGGCTCGGGCGGAGGCCGACGGACGTCGAGCTCGAGTCTCTCGCCCAGACCTGGAGCGAGCACTGCAAGCACACGATCTTTGCATCGGCCATGGATGACGACGTCCCGCGAGGGCTTTATAAGTCGTGCATCCAGGCCGCCACCAACACGATCCGCAAGGAGAAAGGAGATGACGACATCTGCGTCTCGGTCTTCACCGACAACTCCGGCGCCATCATCTTCGACGACGAGCATCTCGTGACCTGCAAGGTCGAGACGCACAACTCCCCCTCGGCACTCGACCCCTTCGGCGGGGCCCTCACCGGCATCGTCGGGGTGAACCGCGACACGATCGGGTTCGGCCTCGGGGCCAAACCCTGCATCAACGTCTACGGCTACTGCGTCGGGGACCCCGAGACCGAACCGGCCCTCTTCCGCGGGAAGAACCGGGAAAACCCCATCCTCTCCCCCCAGAGGATCTTCGAAGGCGTGGTCCGCGGCGTGGGCGTCGGAGGCAACTGCTCCGGCATCCCGACACCGCAGGGGTGGTGCTACTTCCACGACCGCTACGTGGGTAAGCCCCTCGTCTTTGCGGGCACGGTCGGCGTGATGCCGCGCTTCCGTAACGGAAAACTGCTCCACGAGAAGCAGGCCCTCCCGGGCGACCTCGTCGTCATGGTCGGCGGCAGGGTCGGCAAGGACGGGATCCACGGGGCCACCTTCTCCTCGGAGGCTCTCGACCCGGCCAGCCCGGTGACCGCGGTCCAGATCGGCGACCCGATCACGCAGAAGAAGTTCTCCGACGTCATCGTCAAGGAGGCCCGCGACCTCGACCTCTACCGGAGCATCACCGACAACGGGGCGGGAGGGCTCTCCTGCTCCGTCGCGGAGATGGCGAAGGAGTCGGGCGGGTGCCACGTCCTCCTCGACCGCGTGCCGCTGAAGTATCCCGGCATGGCGCCGTGGGAGATCTGGATCTCCGAGTCGCAGGAACGGATGACGCTTGCCGTCCCCGAGGAGAAGGCGGACGCGTTCATGGACCTGATGAAGAAGAGGGAGGTCGAGGCTACCGTGATCGGGACGTTCACCGATACCGGCAGGTGCGTCGTGGAGTACAACGGCGCCACGGTCATGGATATCGACCTCGATTTCCTCCACGACGGCTTACCGAAGAAGCATCTCGTGACGAAGCCCGTGGAGACGACCTATCCCGAGCCCGATTTCACGTGCCCTGAGAGGCTCGACGACCTCCTCCTTGCCATGCTCAGGAGGAAGAACATCTGCTCAAAAGAGTTCATCTCGACGCAGTACGACCATACCGTTCAGGGAGGGCATGTCCTCGGGCCCGTGCAGGGGAGCGGGCGGGTCCAGGCCCCGGCCACGCTCACGAAGATCGTGCCCGGCTCAATGAAGGGCGTGGGGCTCTCGCAGGGTCTCTTCCCGTCATACACGGAACTCGACCCCTACCGCATGGCGGTTGCCGCGATCGACACGGCGATCCGGGGCCTGGTTGCGATAGGCGTCCCGCTGGAGACGATCGCGCTCCTCGACAACTTCTGCTGGTGCTCCTCCGACGAGCCCGGGCGGCTCTGGCAGCTCAAGCGCGCTGCGTTCGGGTGCCGTGACGGTGCGGTTGCGTTTAGAACACCGTTCATATCGGGGAAAGACAGCATGTTCAACGACTTCTCCGGGTTCGACGCGGAATCGAACCCCGTGAAGGTATCCGCACTCCCGACGCTCCTCATCTCCTCGATAGGCGTCCACCCCGATGTCGCCGCCGCGGTATCGATGGATGCGAAGTTCGACGGCGACCTCGTCTACGTCGTGGGGGAGACCGGAGAGGAGTTAGGTGGGTCGGAGTACAACGCGCTCCTCGGCATCCAGGGAGGTGCGGTCCCGTCCCTCGAAATCGAGACGGCAAAGGTGCGATACGGCAGGATGACCGATGCCATCGAGAAAAAACTCGTCGCCTCCGCCTTCCCGGTGACCCACGGAGGGCTCCTCGTCGCCCTTGCAAAGGTCGCGATCGCCGGGGGAGTCGGGATGGAGATCGCCATCCCCGATAAGATGTCCCCGGACCGCTACCTCTTCTCGGAGTCGCTCGGACGGTTCGTCGTCACGATCGCCCCCTCCGACCGGGAGGCGTTCGAGGAGATCTTCGGCACCGACGCACACCTCCTCGGCCGCGTCGACGGCACGGTCTTCCGGGTATCGGCAGGAAAAACTCTCATCGAACAGCCGGTCACGGCGATGGAGGCTGCATATAAAGCGCCTTTTGGAGGGTACTGAAATGGCTCGCGCAAACAATGCCAGAGCCCTCATCATGAGCGGCTACGGGATCAACTCCGAGATGGAGACGCAGGAAGCCCTGCTGCGGGCCGGCATGGCGTCTGATATCGTCCACATCAACGACCTCATCGCGGGGGAGAGGGCCCTCTCCGACTACCGGCTGATGGTCTTTCCCGGCGGATTTTCCTACGGCGACGATACGGGCGCCGGCAACGCCTACGCAAACCGCGTCCGAAACAACCTCTGGAGCGACGTAAAAGAGTTCCTCGCGGGAGATAACCTCGTCCTCGGGATCTGCAACGGGTTCCAGATCCTGGCCAATCTCGGCCTGGTTCCCGCGTTCGACCGGGATTATCCCCGTGACATCGCCCTGATGCCGAACAAGAAAGGTGTGCTGGAGTGCCGTTTCGTCACGCTGAAGCCTGCGGCAGACAACCTCTGGACGAGGGGTATTTCGCACCTCTACTGCCCTGTCTCTCACGGCGAAGGGAATTTCTCCTGTTCGGAAGAGACCCTAAAGCACATCGAGCGCGAGAATATGGTTGCTTTCCGGTACTGCCGGGACGATCTCTCCCCCGCGGGAGGGGAGTATCCCTACAACCCCAACGGCTCGCTCGCGGATATCGCCGGGATAACCTCGGCGGACGGCAAGGTTCTCGGGCTGATGCCGCACCCCGAGCGGGCCATGGAGTTCGTGAACCTCTACGACTGGCCGACCCAGAAAGAGCGGCTGAAGCGCGAGGGAAAACCCTTGCCCCTCGAATCGATGAATATGCAACTCTTCCGGAATATCGTCGCGTACTTCGGGGAATAACCCGACCGAAGTATTATAGAAGAGATTACCCTTTTCGAGAGGGGGAGACGTGCCGGGAACCGGCAGCCTCTAAAGAGTCGTGGGCTCCACTGCGGCGGGAGCCCGTTTCCTCCGTCCCGGTCTCTCCTCACACCGAGAACAACTGCCCGAGTTCCACCTTCTGCCAGTCGCGGTCCACGACCTTCATCCAGAGGGTACGGGTCTCCGGGACAAAGACCACCTGGTGATCCGAGGAGTACGCCATACCTTCGAGCATGCTGTGCCGGAAGGTCGCACCCCCGTCCTGGATGAGCACATCGCGGATAGCAACCATCCGCTCCCCGTCGATCGATCCCCGGTTCTCTTCGGCGAGGCGGAGGAGGCTGGCATACCGCGTGGCCGAGTGCTCCGCCGGGGGCGCCGCAAGCCGCCACGACGGGTCCACGAAGTGGTTCGCGGCCGCGATCACGCCCGGGCCCTCGCGGCGCTTGATATCGTAGACGGTCTCCTCGTAGGAGTAGGCCCGGTCCGGTCCGGCCGCGTTCACGATCCATGCGCAGTCCGCGCGAGTGGTCATGATCCCGGCATCGAGCCCTTCCATGTCGGAGTAGTCGAGCATCAGACGGAAGAACTCCCCGACCAGGTCGGGCCTGCCGGCGATCTCAAGGGTACTGCCGGAGTCCGCCGCGTTATCGTCGGCGATGAAGAGCCCTGCGCTGTTCATCAGGGTCTCGGGGCGTGCCCCTGCCGGGCCGAAGGTCGCGACACCGTTGCTCCCGTCGGTCGGGTTGTAGACCGCGAGGGTGTAGTAGGGGTAGAAGACCGAGAAGACGTCAGGCAGGTCGTAGTTCCGGGAGAGGACCACCGAGCCGTCCGGGGTGTAGTTGCCCCATACCGCCACAAAAGAGCACCCTGCCTTCGCACCGTAGGTCACCAGGTAGACGATCGGTCCCTCGTAGAGGACATCGACCTCCTCTGCGGAAAGACCGGACGTCTCCGCGATGCCGGCCCGGATCTCCTTCATGCGCTTCGACTGAAGCGCCGTTGCCGTCCGGGCGAACTCGCCGACTTCTGCCCCGGTGTACCCCGATGCTGTGAAATGGGTGCGGAGCATCGCGTACTCGGCCTGGAGTTCGTCTTTCATCAGGGCGCCGTACTGCCGCCCCATCTCCCGGTAGGTGCCGGAGAGGACCACGACGTGATACGATCCTGCCTCGTAGCGCGTGCCGTTGCCGAACACGGCAACCTGCGTGGGTCCGGTATCGGCAGCCCCCGCATTCTCCGAAGAGAGGACGACCGCCGTCGCGGGAACCACGAGCGCCAGTGCAATAAGGAGGTAGAGTAGTTTCACGAAGAAGCATCTTCACCGGGATGGATAAATCTGCTGAAATAAGTTGTATGCGCCTGTTTTTCAAGTTGCGAGCAGTCCGACCGCTGTACCAACTCTCATATCCCGGCACAGCATAACAACTATATTATCCTCCCGGGAGAATATCCCGGCCGGAACACCACTCAAACGGAGGAGTCACCACGAAGATCAGGGTCGCCCGCTGTTTTGCAGAAGAGAGCGCCGATACACCGGCGGTCCTGGAGGTCGAGGTGGACCAGGGGGACGTCCCTTCCGCAGACGAAATCCTGACGTTTGCCTCCATTCACGGCGACTTCGTCTGTATCTCCGACCGCATCTTCCGCCGGTTCGAGATCATCCTCCCCCCGGAGAGCCGCCTCGAGGTCCTCAAAGACGCGCTTCTTGAGGTCGTGCACCTCGAGCGTGAAGGCTCCGGGGGCGGGGGGCTCCATCCCTACGAGGTCGAAGACTTCATCGATGCGCTCGAGCGGACGCGGCAGAAGTTACTGGGCGACGCCCCTTGATACCCCGCTCCGGCAGGGCCCGGCCTGACCGGAGGGTCGTCGCCGGCACCTCGGGCATGCCGTGCAGCACCGGTGCCGTCCACCCTCACCGTTCGTTCATCTTTTTGCCCGGGACCGCGAACCTGTAGATCGAGTGGCAGAAGAAACGAGAGCGGCGCCCGGACCCGGTGGGCTTGCCGTCAACACCATCCATACCATGGACTGCATCCGGGGCATGCAGCGCCTCCCGGAGGGCTCGGTCGACGTCATCGTCACGTCGCCGCCGTACAATATCGGGAAGGATTACAACTCCTACAACGACCGGCAGCCCCGGGAAGACTACCTTGACTGGATCGGGGAGGTCGCCGCCGGAGCGGCGCGTGTCCTCGCCGACGACGGCTCGTTCTTCCTCAACATCGGCGGCAAACCCCGGGACCCCTGGATACCCTTCGACGTTCTCCAGCGGTTCCGCCCTCACTTCGAGCTGCAGAACGTCATCCACTGGGTCAAGTCGATCGCAATCGAAAAGGAGGACGTGGGCAGTTACGAGAATATCGCCGGAGACATCGCCGTCGGCCACTACCAGCCGGTGAACAGTTCCCGTTACCTGAGCCAGTGCCACGAGCATATCTTCCACTTCACGAAGAAGGGCGAGGTGGCGCTCGACAAGCTGGGTATCGGCGTGCCCTATCAGGACAAGAGCAACATCGGGCGGTGGAAGGCGGCGGAGCGCGACCTCAGGGACCGGGGGAACACCTGGTTCATCCCCTACCGGACCATACGCTCCTCCCGACCCCATCCGACCAGTTTCCCGGAGAAACTCCCCGAGATGTGCATCCGGCTCCACGGCTGCCGGCCCGGGACGCTGGTTCTCGACCCCTTCATGGGCATCGGGAGCACGGCGCTTGCGGCCCTCGCCCTCGGCGCGGACTACATCGGGTTTGAGATCGACCCGGACTACAGGGCAATTGCAGAGGCCCGGATCGCCGAAGCATGCCGCGAAAAAGAACAGACCTGACGGATATTATATCCCAAAACCCAAAACGAGAGACTGATGGATACCCTCGTCCCCTTCGCCGTTGCCCTCGTGGTGATCACCGTCGCATCGCTCAGGTATCACCTCCCCCCGTTCCTCACCCTGGTCGGGACATCCGTGCTCTTCGGCCTCCTTGCCGGCATGCCGGTGGAGACGCTCATGCCGGCGATCACGGGCGGTGCCGGGAGGATCTTCTCCATCCTCGGGATCGTCATCTTCTGCGGGGTCGGCATTGCCCAGGTCCTCCGTGAGAGCGGCCGGATAGCGGATATCGTCGCCGATATCCGGGGGCTGGTGCGCCGCCCCCTCGGCACGGCGGGAGCGGCCGGCTACCTCCTCTCCGTCCCGCTGATGTGCGGCATCACCTCGTTCGTCATCCTCGCCCCCATTCTCACCCACCTGCGCCCCGACCCGCAGGCATCAAAAATCCTCCTCTACTCCGCCGGCGTCGCCGGGATGATATCCTACGTGCTCCTCTATCCCGCCCCCGTGATCAACTCCACCGTGACGGCGCTCGGCCTCTTCTCCGGTGAGCCCTGGACTATCGATCTCGTCGCCCTCCCGGTCTCTCTCCTTCTCCTCGCCGGGTTCCTCCTCGTCCTGCGGGCCCGCACGCCGCCGGAGGCGCCGCCTGCAGAACCCGCTCCTCCTGCGGGCGGCCGAAATCTGCGTGCCTGGCTGCCGTTCCTCGTCATCCTGCTCATGCTCGCGATCGGGTCTCTGGTCCCCCCGCTCCACGCTCTTGCGAACATCAACCTGGCGCTCCTCGCCGGACTCTTTGCCGCTCTTGCCACCGTTTCGGACGACACCCGACAGAAGGCCCTTGCCCGGGGGACAAAGAACGCCGGGATCATCATCTTCGACCTCGCCGGTGCCGGGGCGTTCGGCGGCGTCATCGCCGCAAGCGCGTTCCCTGCAGACGTGACTGCGCTGGTCCTGGGCTTTCTTCCCATCACGCTCCTCCCGTTCGTCATCGCCGCCCTGGTGCAGGCGGCACAGGGGTCACGGGTCGTTACCGCAACCGTCACCGCCACGATCCTCGCCACGATCCCGGCCGTTGCGGCGATCGACCCGCTCGCCCTGGTGCTCATGATCTCCGCGGGGGCGTTCATGTTCTCCTACGTGAGCGACCCCTTCTTCTGGCTGCTCAAACGGACGACCGGCGACGACTTCTCGGCAGTGGTGCGGAACTACACCCTGCCGCTCTCGGCGGCAGGCCTCGTCACGCTCGCGGTTGCGCTGGTGATTCAGGCAGGTCTATAAGGCGTTTTTGTGCCGCGTCCCACTGGTATTCCTCAAAATCTCTGCCCCGGCCATGCATATTATATAACACGGGCGGTATGTAGTCCCTGCCAGAGGGAGAATGATGGATATTAAGTACGTATCGACGACATGCCCGTACTGCGGCACCGGGTGCGGGTTCAACCTTGTTGTCCGGGACGGCAAGGTCTTTGACGTGGCGCACTGGCAGCGCGCCCCCGTCAACGGGGGCAAACTCTGCCCGAAAGGACGCTACGCGCACGAATTCGTGAACAGTCCCGACCGCCTCACAAAGCCGCTCATCAAGAAGGACGGCAAGTTTGTCGAGGCGACCTGGGACGAGGCCTACGACCTGATCGCGGAGAAGTTCAGGTCCTACAAACCCGACGAGATAGCCTGCCTCTCCTCCGCCCGGACATCGAACGAGGAGAACTACCTGATGCAGAAGTTTGCGCGGGTGGCGCTCAAGACCCCGCATGTCGACCATTGCGCCCGGCTCTGCCACTCATCCACCGTCGCGGGCCTCGCGGCGGTCTTCGGGTCCGGCGCGATGACCAACTCGATCATGGACATTAGCGAGTCGAAATGCGTCTTCGTCCTCGGGTCCAACACCTTCGAGCAGCACCCGCTGATCGCGCGAAGCATCATCCGTGCGAGGGAGGGCGGCGCAAAGGTGGTCGTGGCCGACCCGCGCAACACCCCGACCGCAAAGCAGGCCGACCTCTACATGCCGTTCGTCTCCGGGACCGACGTCGCTATCTTAAACGGCCTGATGCAGGAGATCATCAAAAACGGCTGGGAGGATAAGGAGTTCATCGCGAACCGGACGAAGGACTTCGAGAAACTCAAGGAAGTAGTCATGAAGGATACCTACAGCCTTGAAAACGTCTCGAAGACATCCGGCATCCCGGTCGAGAGTCTCAGGACCGCCGCCGAGTGGATCGCAAAGGCCGATGCTGCCGCGCTCATCTACTCGATGGGCATCACCCAGCACACCGTCGGCGTGGACAACGTCAAATCGACAGCCAACCTGATGATGCTCACCGGCAACCTGGGCAAGCCCGGCAGCGGCGTGAACCCGCTCCGTGGCCAGAACAACGTGCAGGGCGCCTGCGATATGGGAGCCCTCCCGAACGTCTACTCCGGTTACCAGAAGGTCACCGACGAGGCGGCCCAAAAGAAGATGAAGGAGATGTGGGGCGTCGACAAGATCGCCGAGGGCAGGGTCGGTTACACCGTCACCGAGATGGTCAACCTCCTCGCCGACAGGCCCGGCGAGCTCAAGTGCATGTTCATCATGGGCGAGAACCCGATGCTCTCCGACCCGGATCTCCACCACGTCGAGGAAGGGCTCAGGAACCTCGAGTTCCTGGTCGTGCAGGACATCTTCATGACCGAGACCTCCCGGCTTGCCGACGTCGTTCTGCCTGCGGCATGCTACGCGGAGAAGGACGGCACCCAGACGAACACCGAGCGGCGCGTCCAGCGCTGGAAGAAGGCCCAGGACCCACCGGGCGAGGCGAAGCCCGACTGGCAGATCCTCTGCGAGCTCGGGAGCCGGATGGGCTACCCGGAGCAGTTCGCATTCAACAGCCCAGAAGAAGTCTTCAACGAAGTCGCCGCCGTCACCCCGTCCTACCACGGTATATCCTACGGCCGCCTCGACCCTGACGGCCTGCACTGGCCCTGCCCGACCGAAGATCACCCGGGAACACCGATCCTCCACAGGGAGAAGTTCGCCATGCCCGACGGGCTCGGTGTCTTCTCCCCGATCGAGTGGAAACCGCCCGCCGAGGTGCCGGACGCCGAGTACCCCTATGTGCTCACGACGGGCCGTACGCTATGGCAGTGGCACACCGGCACCATGACCCGCCGGTCGTGGAGCCTCGAGAAAGAGGCGCCCACGGGCTGGATCGAGATCAACACCGAGGATGCGAAAAAACTCGGGATCGAAGACAAAGAGGTCGTCCGGGCGAGCACCCGCCGCGGGTCCATCGATATTCCCGCACGGGTTACTCCGGAGATCATCAGGGGTGTCATGTTCGTTCCGTTCCATTACAAGGAGTGCGCGGCGAACCTCCTGACTCACAACGCGCTCGACCCGATAGCGAAGATCCCCGAGTACAAGGCATGTGCTGTAAAAGTCGAGAAGATTGCGGAGGTGTGAGATATGTCAGCAAAAGGTGATTTACTCTATGCGTGGACGACGGACGACAACCTCCGGGAGAAGGCGGAGACCGGCGGTGCGGTCACCGCGCTGCTGCGCCACGCCCTTGAGAGCGGTATGGTCGACGGGGTCTTTGCGGTCCGGAAGGGTGCGGACGTCTATGACGCGGTGCCGGCCCTGATCACCGACCCTGCCGAGATCGGTGGCATCGCGGGGTCGCTCCACTGCGGCACCCTGCTGCTCCCCAAACAGATGCGGCGGTGCCTCCTCGCCACCGAGCCTGATATGAAGATCGCCACCGTCCTGAAAGGCTGCGACGTCAAGGCGATGTACGAGATGGCCAAGCGCAACCAGGTCAACCTGGACAACATCATCATCATCGGCTTGAACTGCGGCGGCACCATCCGGCCGGAGGTAGCACGGATCATCGTCCGGGAGAAGCTCGGTCTTGACCCCGACGATGTCGTCAAGGAAGAGATCGACAAAGGAAAGTTCATTGTCCAGACAAAAGACGGCCAGCATGCCTCCATCTCGATCGACGAACTTGAAGAAGGATCGGAAGACCTCCTCGGGAACGAGGGGCTCGGCCGTCGGTCCAACTGCCGCCGGTGCAAGATCAAGATTCCGCGGCAGGCGGATCTCGCCTGCGGGAACTGGGGGGTCATCGGCGAGAAGGCCGGAAACGCCACGTTCGTCGAGGTCTGCTCGGAAAAAGGTGCGAACCTCCTCAATGCGGCCGCAAAAGCCGGGGCGGTCGCCACCGAACCCGCGAACCCGAAAGGTGTCGAGATCCGCGGCAAGGTCGAGAACGCGATGCTGAAACTCGGCGACAAATGGCGGGCGCGCTACTTCGGAGCGCTCGGTGAGGGCACGGAGCGCCTGAACAAGATCCGGGAGCAGACCTCCCGGTGCATCAAGTGTTACTCCTGCATCGAGAACTGCCCCATCTGCTACTGCATCGACTGCAGCGCAAAGAAGGATTATCTGGTTGAACCTGGCGTGATCCCACCGCCCTTCATGTTCCACCTGATCCGGTTCGCGCACATCTCCGACTCGTGCGTCAACTGCGGCCAGTGTGAGGAACTCTGTCCGGTGGAGATATCGAATTCGGTCTTCCTCCATGCAATCCAGACCGATCTCGAGAGACTCTTCGGGTTCCACCCGGGCGAGGATATGACCCCGCCGGTGCTCGCGCTCGTCGAGGAGAGCTCGGAACGCGACCGGCTCATCGCCACCGGGAGCGACCAGATCTTCGATATCTTCAGATGACCGGAGATCAACCGTCAACCATCGATCCCTTTTTTCCGTCAGGGCTGTTTTCCGGTTCAATCAGGGTGCTGTTCCCGGTAAGGCGGCGTTTTCCCCCTAACTGCGACGCTCTCCTGACATAGGCCTTCATGACGTCCGTTCGTGCGACAAATCCCGAGAGCGCCCTCGGGTCCTCCGCCGGGACAACGGGCAGGTGATGGATATCGTGTTCGGTCATCAGATCCAGAGCCTCACGTAGCGTACAGGCAGGATGCACGGTGAACACCCGTGAACTCATGACCTTCTCCACCGGTACGTCGTGCTCGCCATTCATCCGGTGATCTCTGACATCATCGAGAGCGATAATGCCGACAAGCTTCCCTTCCCCATCGAGCACCGGAAACCCGGTATGCAGCGTCTCGTCGATCAGGTGGAGCACCCGCCCGGTGGTGTCGTCAGGCGATACGGCGACGATACGGTCACGGGGCACCATGATGTCGCCCACATGAATATCCTGGAGAATTTCGACCATATACTCGTCCCGGTGGGCAGCCGACCGGGACCGGTTCAGCACCTGCTCGCGGAAGATGGTAGACTGACCGATGAGAAGGACCGCCACGGAGACGGCACCCATTGCCGGCACGAGCAGGGAGAAATCGCCGGTCATCTCCACGACCATGATCATGACCGCGATCGGCGCGTGGGAGATCGCACCGAAGAGAGCGATCATCCCGACGACAACGAAGACCGGCACCGATTCGACGGGCACGATCCCGGGGAGGGCGAGGTGCAGCAGGGACCCGAAGGCGCCCCCCGTCGCCCCGCCGATCACCAGTCCGGGTGCGAAGACGCCGCCGCTTCCTCCGGAGCCGATGGTGAGCGACGTCGTCAGGATCTTTGCAAACGGGAGGAAGAGCAGCACTCCGATCGGGAGCATGTTATAGAGCGCGAGCTGGGTAAAGCCGTATCCGGTGCCGAGACTGCCGAGCCCGACGATTGCCGCTTCGGGAGAGAGAGCCGCAAGAGCAAGAACGAACGTGCCGGTGAGGAATGCCCCGGCAAGGGGTCTGAAGTGATTTGGAAGATTGAAACGGCTGAATATTCCTTTGAAAACCTTGTTTGCCCCATAGAAGGTGTGGATGTACAGCAGGCCGACTGCTGTCGCGACCACGCCGAGGAGGATGAAGAGCGGAATCTGGGTGACGTTCCAGAAGACTAATCCGGGGCCGAAGACCGGTTCGAATCCCTCAACCAGACCGAAGATGGCGTATCCGATGACCGAGGCGAGGAACGCGGGAACGATTGCTTCGGCTTCGAAGTCCTGTTTGTAGAGGATCTCCGCAGCGAGAATTGCCCCCCCGAGAGGCGCCATGAAGATCGTGCCGATTCCGGCGCCGACACCGGTGGCGATGGCAAGCCTCCGCTCACGGGCGGAGAGGCCTAACAGATCGGCGGCGATCGAGCCGAAACCGGCCGACATCTGTGCAGTCGGCCCTTCACGCCCGGCGCTCCCCCCCGTTGAGATGGTCAGGACGGCAGTGACCGCTTTGACGAGGGGGACGCGCCAGCGAACCCGTCCCCCTCCGTGAAACGCCTTTATCGCCGCGTCGGTCCCGTGGCCTTCCGCCTCCGGGGCAAGGGTGTAGACCAGGAGGCCGGAGAGGAGTCCCCCGAAACAGATGACGGGGAGTATCATCCAGAGGTGCTCGGGAGGAGCCCACTGACTGATATCCTGGAGTGTCTGCCCTTCCTTCGGGAGGTGGAACCCGACGATATCTCCCATGAAAAACGCAGTTCCTAGTTTCAGCCCTTCGAAAAAGAACAGTGCGCCAATTCCGGCGATGAGCCCGACAATGACGGCGATAAGTATGATCCTCCTGTAAGGGGTGACGGTTTCCTCTATCTGCATGGGATATATGAGGTATGGTTGCTTAACACATATTTAATTTGGTTAACTTCTTTGCAGCAGTATCCGATACAGGGGTGCGCATCGCCGCCGGACGTCCCGGCGCGCCCTCTTCTTTTATCGCCCCTCCGATATCGTGAGAACCGGGCGATAACTGCGTAGGGGACGATTTTCTTCAAAGGGGGCACTGGGGGCCACCAGATCATCGCCACCGGATCTTCGATGTGTTGCGGTGACGCTCCGCAGTGCGACGGATGGGACGTCCGGAGCTTGAGCACCAGAGGTGTCCATCCGGTCGGGGTGCTTTCCCCAGTTCCCTGCGTGTCCGTTCCCGGAGCCTGCCGCATGGCTCCCTGGAGATGCCTGACAACGCCCATGTAACCTCCGGTGTCCCGGGATCGGGATTCGGCTGCTGGAGCGGGATCGCAGCCATCAGAGGTTGAGCATACGCGTCTCATCAAGGTTGCAGCATCGGCGGGGGTTCGTGACGGGGCTATACCGAAGACTGTCCTCCAGGATAAAAGGTGCGCCCGGTCGCCGCTTGCTGCGGCACCATGACAGACCCCGGTGATCGTGGCCGAACTGCAGCCGGGCTCCTTTACCTGCCGCTCCGCCTGCCGCGCCGGGTTCCGGGTGCGGCCGATCCCCGGCGAGACCGGGCGCGAAGACTGGCAGGGACCGCAAAGAGGATACCTCAGGCACCCATAGACCGTTCGATGGGGAATCTGACCCGGAACCGGAGATGACCCCCAAAAACTGAAACGAGTGCGTAACGTCTCCCTAAAAGCACCCTCCTTCCCGTAAGAAAGCCTGTTTTGGGAACACGTCCCGACGCGCAGGCCTCTACGGTGATATTACCGGTTATTTGCCGTCCCGGAACAAATATCGTCGGAGGTCGGATGATCGACGCGGCAGCTTCCATATACCTGAAGAAATATCTTTCCAAAACCACCCATATTCCGCGTGGTCCCAAAAGCATTTTTAACAGCATCGTTTACCTATTTGTGAAGTTTAACTGCAGGAATGAACTTACAGCGGCGATAAATGCCTCAATCCCGGCTATATTCCCCGCGCATAGCGATCATTTCGAAACTTATTAATAGCACTCTCAGATTACTGATTAATTAGACCTATCCATTCAGATTACTTGATGGTATAGGTAGGACGTTTAGAGAGGTGTATGAAAAATGGTATTCCATCCTCCAGTTGCTATCGTAGCAAAAGCAGGTGATGCCGGGAAGTACAAGACCGGTCTGCCAGCCTGGAACATGGTCCTTCGTGGAGTCATGGCAGGTGCATATATTGCCATGGGTGGTGCCCTTGCAACGGTCTGCAGTACCGGTGCGGCAACATTCCTCGGTGCAGGTGTCGGAAAACTGATTCTCGGTGCAGTCTTCCCTGTGGGGCTTATTATCATCGTTCTGACCGGTGCGGAACTCTTCACCGGCGATGCGATGCTCGCCCCGATGGCAGCCTTCATCCACAAGGTCAGCTGGGCCAATGTACTCAACCTCTGGCTCTGGGTATACATCGGCAACCTTATCGGTTCGATCTTGTTTGCGTATATCATGGCCAATGGCCCGTTGACAAACTTCAGTGCAGCGGGAGCTCCGACCGTTACAGCTTTCGGTCTCAGTGCCGTGAATATCGCGATCGGGAAGGTTGGCTACGTCGGCGCTGTGGCACAGTGGTCGCTCTTCCTCAAGGCAATCGCCTGTAACTGGCTCGTCAACCTGGCTATCCTGCTCGGTATATGCGCCGACGACCTGATCGGCAAGTTCTTCGGAATCTGGTTCCCGATCATGGCCTTCGTTTCCACCGGATTCGAGCACTGTGTCGCAAACATGTACTTCATCCCTGCAGGTATCATGACCAGCGGCTACCTGAGTCCCGACCAGATCACCGAGATCGGTCTTGCCAAGCTGGAAGGCCTGAACTGGGTGACGATGTGGACCAACAACGTCATCATGGCAACCATCGGCAACATCGTCGGCGGTCTGGTCTTCGTTGGTATACTCTACTGGGTCGCCTTCAGGAAGGAAATCGCGGCACTCAAGTAAAGAGATATCAGATGAAAATCGGAAACATCAATGTGAAGATATCGGCCTTATCTCTGGCCGTTTTTGGTATCTTCACAATTATTTTACTCGGTACGGTTATTGCCACGGGAGAGACGTCGATCCTTATCTGGGGAGTTCCGATCCTCGCCCTGCTCCTGATCATCCCGGCAGCGCTCAACTACATGAGCCAGCAGCAGTATGCATCACTGGTGCCGATGTACGAGCAGGAGGCAAAGGACGTCAAAATCCGGGCGATCAACCTGAGCATGATCGGTGAACCGGTGCGCATAAAAGGCGTCGTCGAACGGACGCATTTCCTGTTTCTCAACCGGCCGCAGTACCTCGTCGCCGACCGGACCGGTGAGATATCGGTCAAGATGTTCACCTCGCCGGCAGAAAACGTGCAGAAAGGCGATGTGGTCGAAGTGCTCGGAACCGTCGTCAAACGCTACATCCTGTCCGGGGATGCGGTCATCAACTGTGTCTCCATACGCAAAGTCGAGAAAAATCAGCAATCCTGACGCCCCCCTGGGCGCCAAGCAACTCAGTGAAGGGACCGGCGGAAGCGGGATGTTTCCTGCCAGAACCACCTTCGTGCGTTGCCGTTAAAATGCCTTATCGAGCCCGTCATCTATCGGCTTCGGCCCCGGCCTCCCGTTCAAATCCAGAATGTACTCCTCAAAGAGATGGATCCGGGTGCTCACGGGAAACGGGATCCCGATGGTGCTGATGACCGCTTCTCCCGCCTCAAGCGTCTGAATCTCGGTGTCCAGTCGCGAGAGATCCTGTTTTGCGCTGCTTGCGATGATCTCGCGATCGCCCCGGTCGGAGAGCCCCATCACCACGAAGGTGTTCAACTGCGCAAGGACCCGGGCATCGATGTTCTTCGGTTGCTGTGTCACGACGCAGAGCCCCACGCCGAACTTCCGCCCCTCCATTGCGGCTTCCCGGAATACCCGGGTGCTCCCGAGCCCTGACCCCAGCACCCGCTGGGCCTCCTCGATGGTGATCAGCACCTGTTTTGGCTCCTCCCCGTCTCCGGCATCCTCGCCCTGGTGGCTGCGCATGATCATGCGCGTTATGATCGAGAGGACGAAGAGTTCGCTCTGCTCGCTCATCCCCGGGATATCGATCAGGACGACCTTATTCTGGTGGAGCGCTTTTAAGATATCGGGGATCGAGGAGCCCTTCGGCCGGAGGAAACCCCGGTTCCGGTTCATCATGCCCGCGATGCGCCGCTGCATCACAGAGAGCGTGCTCGGCGAGAAGTTTTTTAAGTCCCGGGCAATCCGTGGGTGCCGGCCGTTGTAGGTCGCGGCATCGAAGGTTGCGAAGTCGGTGTTCTGGAAGAAGTCGATCACGTCTGATCCGGGCGTGCTCTCGAGCATCTCCACGACCTCGCGCTGGGGCGGGGAGTGCTCGTAGAGCAGGAGGAGGTCGGGCGCCCTGAAGTCGTCGTAGTCCAGGTGAAGCTGGTCCAGGCGGTACTTATTCCTGAACTGCTCCTGCCGGGTGGAGAAGACGGAGAGCCCGTCGCGGCCAGCCTGGTAGTGCAGGAGCCCCTGGGTGTCCTTGCCGATCGAGGACCGCCCTCCCGCCACGTACTCGCCGTGCGGGTCCACGATGAGGAGCCCGAACTCCCGGGCCTGCATGCAGGAGGCGCAGAAGACCTTCATGAAGTTGCTCTTCCCCATGCCCGTCGTGGCAAAGACCCCCATATGCTGCCGCATCACCGCGGCGTGAAGCGCCACCTTCACGTCCTTCAAGACGCCCTGCCCGGTCTTCATCACGCCCACCTCGATCTCGCCCATCACCTGCCGCAGGAACGCAAAGTCATGGGACTTTGGCCGCTCCACACGGGAGAACTTTGCAGGGATCGTCCGGGGCTTCCGGAAGGCGCCGTCTTCGGTCACGTACCCGAGCGGCATCGCCTCCACGAGGATGAAGACGTCCTCCCCCATCCCGTAGAAGTGCTCGGTGTGGGGGCGGGTATCCCAGTTCGGGTCGGAGAAGTTACAGTCATGGAGGAGGTCGCTCACCTTGGCAAAGAACGTCAGCCCTTTGACCTGATCGGTGATCTTTAAGATGTCCCCGAGGAAGAGTTCTTCGTCATGGGGGACGGCGAACCGGTAGCTGAGCACCCGGTCCCCGATAAGGCGATACTTCGAGGCGTCGTCGCCGTCAATATCGATCAAACTCGTCATGGTAATCTCCAAAGATGCCGGTGTAATCGGCAAGGCGCATACCGAGCAGGTCCATGCCCCGGATGATGTCCTGGCGGACCTGGTCGACCGCATCCCTCCCTATCCTGGTGGTGAGGTGGGCGTCGAGGAGCGGGTAGGGATAGCCCGTGACCCTCCCGTCGTCGGCGTAGGCAGCGAGTGCAGAGAAGACCTGTTCGACCAGCTCCTGGCTGTAGTATTTCGGGATCTCCACCTTGAACGCCCGCTGTGCCCGCGGATGAAGCCGCGCGACATACTGCTCGCCCCGCTGCTTCCAGAGGTATGTCTCCCTGCGGTCGATCAGGCCTTCGGCTGCGGAGACGCGGAGGTACCAGGGCTCAGGGATTCCGAGATCCCGGGCAAGTCCCTCCGCCGCCGGGACGATCGGGTGCCCCCCGCCCCAGGTGAGCGACGTCCGTTTCGTCACCGCAGCGATGAGCACGCCCCTGAGGTTGCAAAGGTTTAAGAGGTTCTCGACGACCTCGTCGTGGCTTGCATGGCGGACCTGGAGCGTGCCGTCGAGGACGATGAGATCCCCGGTATCGAGTTCCGCGGCCATCTCCATCGCCGCCCAGAACTCGAGGGTATCCCGTATGACGGCGGTGTTCCTGACCGGGTCGTCGTGGTCGAGGTGCGCCTTCGGGGGGCAGTGGAAGCAGTCGGAGAAGAGCGTGTCGAAGTCCTCGTTCCCGACCCCGGGGTTGACGGTGACGATCTGCAGGGGCGTCGTCCGGTGGCAGAGACGCGTGCCGCCGGCGTACGCGCTGACCGATGCCCGGACGGCGGCAATGGCGAAACTGCCCGCATCGAGAACGATGGTGTTGCTCCCGTCCACCGCGCAGACGGCGCCGTCGAACTCCGGCCGGCAGCGGCGATACGATGCCGCATTAAACCCGCTGCACGCCGAGAACCGCCCGGCAAGGTCCTCCGGGGCGGCCTCCCGGATCCTCCCCGTGACCCGCCGGATCGCGTCCCGGTAGAGGTCCTTCTGGTCCATCACTCAAACTCCCGGACTTTGCTCGCCTGGTCCGCCCCCATCTCGACCATGAGCGTCGTCGAGAACTCGTCCTGGACCTCGGTGATATGGGATATGAGGAGGATCTGGGGGAAATGAGCCTCCTGGGTCCGAAGGGCCCGCAGAAGATTGTTCCGCCGACCTTCATCCTGGCTCCCGAAGATCTCATCAAAGATCAGGAACGTGGAGTCGTGCACCTCGTTCACCTCGGCAAGGAACCGGGAGAGGGCTACCCTGAGAGCGATGGCGATGTCGTCCTGTTCTCCGCCGCTGAACCGGTCTGCCGGGTAGTCGTCTCCCATATCGTGGACGAGGACGGTGAAGTCATCGTCCAGCATCACGGTGCCGTACCGCCCGTCGGTGATCTCGGCAAGCACTCTCCCCGCCTCCTCCTCGATCCTGTCCCTGACCACCTGCAGGAGGTAATCCGTGTAATCCTTGATGAGCGAGCGGGTCAGTTTAAGGCGCCCGACGTCCTCGAGGAGCGCCTCCTGCTGCCGGAGGAGGCCCTCCGCCCGGGCGAGTTTCCCGGCTTCATCCTCGATATCCGCCTGCAGGCTGGTTATACGGGCGGCGATGACGTATCTCTGCTCCCGTGCCGCGGCAAGGTCCCTCTCGCAACCGGCGAGCGCCTCCTGTGCTGCCGCGACCTGCTGCTCGTCAAAGCCGATATCTCCGATCGCCGCCCTGACCCGCAGCAGTTCAGCCTCCCTGTTCGCGAGGATGCTCTGCTTCGCCTTCAGCGCCTGGAGGAGCCGTGGGACTTCTTCGAGGCGGATGCGAAGTTCAAGCGCTTTCTGGTGCGCTGCTTCGGCACGGCTGCACTCCTCGCCGAGGCATGCGAACCGCTCCGGATCGAACGAGAGGCGGGCGAGTTCACTCCTGGCAATCTCTCCCCTCTCCCGGAGTCCGTCAATCCTGGCGACAACGGCTCTCCGCTCCTCTTCCAGTGCCGGTCGCCGCAGGAGTCGGGCCTGTGCCTCAGCGTATGCGCGGTATGACGCCTCAAGCACCTGTGCCTCCGCTTCCAGGCGCTGCCGGGTCTCCGGGTCGAACCCGAGCCTGGCGATCTTTGCCTCGGTCTCCTCTTTCCGGGCGAGATAGCCCTCGACATCGTCGATGAGCCGCTGCCTCTCCTCCTGGAGGGCCGGGAGGCGGCTGCACTCGCCCCGGAGGGTATCGGCCGTCGCCCGCTTCTCCGCGAGAGAGCGGATCCGCTCCTTGAGGGCGGCGTGCGCCGCCGGGTCATACTCTTCCACGCCGAGCGCCCGTATCGCGGCACGGTGCTTCCCGGCCTCGGCCTGCCACCGCTGCACGACACCCGTGCTCTGTTCGTAACGGGAAGAATAAAGCGCATGCTGCTCTTTTAAGCGCTGGAAGGCGATGCGCTGCCGGTGGAGATCCTGCAACCCGGCGGTGAGGGCCTGGTGGTCGGCGGTCGCCCTCGCATATTCGTGCTCGAGGCCTGCAAGTGTAGCCTGCATCGACGCGCTGGTGGCTGCAAGGTCGCCGACCAGTTCCTCGTAATGTTCGCCGAGGCCCTGGTGGCATGTCGGACAGGACCCTTCCGGACCCGCGGTGAGGATCTCCGCCCGGTGTTCGGCCAGCCTTCGGATCTCTTCACGGATCGTCTCCTGGCGTTCGGCACAGGCGCTGATCCGTGAGGTCAGGTACTCCTTCCGGCTCTCCGCCGACTCGATCTGCTCGTCAATGGAGCCCATCCCGGCGAGCTGCCGGGCAAGGCCGGCGATCTCGCTATCGAGCAGGCTCATCTCTTCGGAGCCGGCATCAACCTCCCGCAGGCACCGCTCTTCCTGCCGGGCGTAATCCGCAGCCAGAAGGAGCACCTCTTCACGGGCCCGGAGGCTATCGAGCTCCCCGGCCTCCGCTTCGAGCGTCAAGAGGTGTCGTGCCTTTTCCTCGACCCCCTCGATCTCAAGCCGGTTCTCCCGGACGCGCCGCTCTGTCTGGGAAAAGCGCTCGTCCATGCGGGCGAGTTCTTCACGGAGGGCGTCGTACTCCGGTTGGAGCGCCTTCATCGCCGTGATGCGGTCGCGGAGAGCCTGCCACTCCCCGACCTGCCGGGCAAGGCCGGCAACGGTCAACTCGTCCTCTGCAAGTGCGGCGAGTTCGGCTTCAACCTTCGCGCGGCGTTCGCCGTACTCCCGGATCTGCTCGCCCACGGCGTTTGCTTCGAGACCCAGGCGGTCGACAAGAGCCTTCTCCTCCGCCATCGCGGCAATCTCTGCTTTCAGGGGCTCGTAGCGGTCGGCGAGGAGAGCAAGGTCTTCGAGTTCGTCCCGCAGCCGCTGCCGCTCTACGATCTCTCCCTCCCCCTCCCGGCACTCGGTACGAAGCCGCGCGATCTCACCCGCGAGCGCCTCTTCTTCCCGTGCGAGGTGCAGGTGCTGGTCGCGCACAGAGAGCAGCCGGTCGCGCTCCTTCCGGGCGTGCTCGAGCAACCCGGCGGCACCCTTCTCGGTGGCGCCGGCCTTCTCGGAATCTTCTTCTGCACCGGCAAGCCCGGCGCGGAGCATCGTGAGGCGGTCGCGAACCCCGTCGGCATCCAGTTCCTGGAGTCGGCCGGAGAGTTCCCGGAAGACCCCTTCCCGGGCATCGATGACCGACTTGAGGTCTTCCATACTGTCCTTTTTGAGGTAATCGATGCCCAGCACCTGCATGAACCAGTCCTTCCGGGACCCGGCGCGGGTCTCGATCAGGGCGAGGAGCTCCTTCTGCCCGGCGTAGATGGTGTTCCGGAAGTCGCCCGGGGCCATGCCGACGATCCGCTGCACTTCCTGGCCCACCTTCTGCACGCTGCTTGCGAGGAGTTTCTGGTTCAGGTAGAGGTTTGCTTCGTGGAGGGTCGATGAGGAGCGGCGCCTGAACTTGCGGACGACGGCATACTCGTTGCCGCCGACCAGGAAGTCCAGGCGAACCTCACAGACGTCCTGCGGGCCCGCAAAGGAGCTGACGATGTAGTTCCCGTCAAGCCCGGTCCCCTGGAGACCGTAGAGGGCGAAGAGGATGGCGGCGACGATACTGCTCTTGCCGGTCCCGTTGTTCCCGACGATACCCGTGATGCCGTCCTGGAAGGCGATCTCCTGGTCGCGGAACCGCTTGAAGTTCCGCATCCGGAGTTTATTCAGCAGCACTCTCTCCCTCTTTATGGCGTGCGATGACCGAACGGAGGACCGCAGTCCCGGTCTTCTTCACGTACTCCTCCTCCCCGGGGGCAAGGTGCTCCCTCTCCACGAAGCGCTCGAACTCACTGATGTAGTCCAGACCGACGAGCGAGTCCTCATAAAAGATCCGGGACGGATCGTCGGTGGCTATCACCTGCAGTTTGAGGTCCAGCATCCGGTTCCGGATCTCCACAAGAGCCTTCTGGTCGAGTGAGCGGAGCGTCTCACGGCGTATTCCATCGAGCGTGACCTGGCAGATCGCCTGGTAGGTCTTCTTCCCGGTTGCATCGGCCGCATCGAGGATGCCGTCCACGACCTCCCGGGCCGAAAGGCCGTCGCAGTTAATCCGGCCGAGGCTGAACATCGGCGTATGCGGGAGATCGATATGCCCGACATCCCCCGTCTCCAGGTCCACGGCGAGGCCGCCCTTGGTCTCGGTGATCTCCCCGTAGTTGCAGTATTCAAGCGACCCGCTGTACCAGGCGTTGTCGACGACCTGCACCTGGCCGTGGAAGTGGCCGAGCGCGATGTAGTCGAACCGGTCGGAGAGGATCGTCGCATCCAGTTCGTGCTCGGCAACGGTGTGGAGCCTTCTATCCTTCAGGATGCTTGCAAGGCCGTGGGTGACGAGCACGTTTGTGCCGGAGGAGAACTCGACCCCTTCGAATGCCGTCCGGTATCCCTCAGAGAGGAGCATATTTGGTATGAGGTGAAAGACGGCATCCCCGAGTTCGACCCGCCGGTAGCGGTTATTGTGAGCGACGTAGAGGTCGCTTGCGCGGGAGCCTCCCCGCTCGAGCACCTCGAACGGCGATGCCGTATACCGGGTCTTGGCCATGCTGTGGTTGCCCGCGACCATGAGCACCGGGATGCCCGCATCCTGCAGGCGGGCGAGGGCGTCGAGCGCCGTCGTGTAGGCGCGGGTCTTCGGCTTGACCTGGTGGAAGAGGTCCCCTGCATGAACGAGCGCATCAGGCCGTAAGGCAATGATCCGGTCGATGGCGGCAAGGAAGTTGTCGTAGATGAGCTGTTCTCGCAGGTTCATCCCGGTCTCCGGATCTACCCGGTTAAAAGCCGATAACCCGAGATGCGTGTCTGCTAAATGAACGATCTTCATGCCCAATTAATCTCCATGTCCCTTGAGTATAAATGCCTGATCTGTGCGGTGCGAATGTGTCCGGCGCCGGACCGGTGTCTGGAACACGCTTAAACTAATATATCCTCACTGATATTTGTATGGTGATCACGTGTCAAAAAGAGCCGTTGATGCAGTTTTTCAGGCGCTCTTCATCCTCTCCGACCTCCGGTTCCTGCTCCGGGAGACAGCTCCGCAGCATGACCTTGATGATGCACAGAGGGAGCGCGCTAAAACCTCCCTTGAGAAGGTGAAGCGGCAGATCGCAATCATCGAAGAGGAGCTGGTACGGTGAAGTGCGCAGTCGATATCGAATCCCGCGACGTCGAGGAGATGTACATCAACATCGACCCCATCCAGGCGGGCGGGCGGCTCACCGCCGATGCCATGAAAGCGGCAATATCCTTCGGTGACGGCTACTCGGTCTGCGACAACTGCCGGAGCCCCTTCCGGCTCGACTATATCCAGAAACCTCCCATCGCCCAGTTCCACGCGGATCTCGCCGGGTGGTTGAATATGGACACCGCACGGGTGGTCCCGGGAGCGCGCCGGGGATTCCAGGCGGTCGCGAGCACGTACGTGGAGAAAGGCGACCCGGTCATCGTCACGGCGCTTGCCCACTACACCGAGTTCATGGCGGTCGAGGAGGCCGGGGGAATTCCTCTGGAGATCCCGAAGGACACAGCGAACCATATCACGCCCGACGCCGCCGCGGAGAAGATCGAGGCGGTGATCCGGGAGTTCTCGAAAACACCGCCCCTGCTCTTCATCGACCACGTCGACTACCAGTTCGGGAACGTCCACGACGTCGCGGGCATCGCAAAAATCGCCCACCAGTATGACATCCCGGTCCTCGTCAACGGCGCCTACACGGTCGGGATCATGCCTGTCGACGGCAAAGCGCTCGGTGCCGACTTCGTGGTCGGGTCGGGCCACAAGAGCATGGCAGCCCCGGCACCCTCAGGCGTCCTCGCGACGACGGAGGAGCACGCAGGGCGGGTCTTCAGGACGACGCAGACGAAAGGGGACGTGACCGGCCGGACGTTCGGGATAAAGGAGGTGGAGATGATGGGCTGCACCCTCATGGGTGTCACCGTCGTCGGCATGATGGCCTCGTTCCCCCACGTCAGGGAGCGGGTGCAGCACTGGGAGGCCGAGGTGGCGCATTCGCAGGCGGTCGTGGATGCCCTCCTCTCCATCGAGGGGACGAAGGTGCTCTCCGACTCCCCGAGAAAGCACACGCTGACCCGGATCGATACCCGCGAGTCCTTCGATGCGGTGGCACAGCAGCACAAGAAGCGCGGTTTCTTCCTCTCAAGCGACTTAAAGAAGCGCGGGATCACCGGCGTCATCCCGGGCTCCACCAAGGTCTGGAAGTTCAACACCTTCGGGCTGACGGAAAAGCAGATCCGGTATCTCGGGGAGTCGCTTGTCGAGACTGCGCGAGAGAACGGGCTGAATATTATCTGAGGGGAATCCTCGGAATTCTTTTTTAGAGCAGGTGCGTGCAGGCCGGAGTGCTGCCTGTCAAACACCTAATCCCCGGGGGCTCTCACGCATCCTTTGCTCATTTATGCTCATTGCACGGATTTCGAGGGGATATCGCCACGCGGGGGTGGGGCTGACGGGGAGGGGGCATGCCCCCCTCCCCTGTCTCTACCACAGAAGAGGATACCCGTAACCCCCACCCCACCCGGCCTCCGGCCTCCTCCCCCGCCCCTTGGGGCGGGGGCAGTGCGTGGCGATACCCCCACGGTCCACTGTACCGGGCTTTGCCCTGTTCTTGCCTATAATGGGTGTACGCAAGCGAAGGGCGCTTGCGAATCCCCTGGAGTTTAGATACGCAACAGATCGGACAGGGGACGGGGATTCAAGCACCTGCCGATGCAGGCTTCAGAAGTTCGAGGAAGCGCAAAACTCCAGAAACGGTGCCCTGTGATGATACGGGGTACGAATACCATCAGCCGGAGTTGCAACCGGTCCCCTTACCACCCCTCCTCAACCTCCCCGTTCTTTGCGCGGCACCGCCGCACCGTCCCCGCCGCCCGGGCCGCGAGGCTCGCGGCGTCGATCTCCTCCTCAATCTGCGCGATCGTCTCTGCGGGTGCCGCCGTCGAAGGGTAGCGGGGAGCGACCGTGCACCCGACATTCCCTGGATGGGCCTCGAACGTCCCGATGGCGCGGGCGCGCTCGACGACCTCTTCCTTGTCGAACCCGATGAGCGGCCGGAGCACCGGAACGGACGCCGCGGGGGCGATCACCGTCATGTTCGCGAGTGTCTGGGACGCTACCTGCCCCAGGTTGTCGCCGTTGACGAGCGCATAGGCGCCGCGCTCTCCCGCAAGGATGCTTGCCACCCGGAGCATGAACCGCTTGCAGAGGATGCACCGGTAGCGGGGTTCCTTCATGGCCGTGATCACCTCAAAGAACGGCTCCATATCCACCATAAGAAGATCGAGAGGGTGCCCCGGGACCCAGCGGGAGAGCCGGGCGTGGTTCTGCAGGACGTTCTTTTCTGCGTCCGCCCCGCCGAACCGCCCGCTCTGCATGTGGACGTGCACCATCAGGCATCCCCGGCGCATCATCAGCCACGACGCAACGGGCGAGTCGATCCCCTCCGAGAGCAGGGCCATCACCTCCCCCTGCGTCCCGTAGGGGAGCCCGCCCGGCCCGCGGGTCTTCTCATCGTAGACGAGGCCGCCGAACTCCCGGGCTTCCACGAAGATCTCGTAGTCGGGCGCCGTCAGGTCCACCCTGGCCTCCGGCACCCGGTCGAGGACGGCCGACCCGACCGCCGCCCCGAGTTCCTGGCTGTTGAACCCCTCGACGCCCGAACGCCGCGCCCGGATCGCAAACGACATCCCCGGCCGGAGGTGCCGCTCTGCGTGCTCGACGGCTGCGGCTGCGATCCCGTCGATATCGGGGGTGGTCACCGTGCAGACGCTGGCGCTCACCACCCCGAAGGTCTTCGCGGCGATTGCGGCGATGCGCCGTGGCTCGTCGCCGAAGATCAGGATCCTTCCCCGGGGGGTCTCGATACGGTGGGAGAGCCCTTCGGCCTCCAGCGCGAGGCTGATGTTCCCGGTCATTATCGATATGAACCGTCGTTTCACCGGCTCGCTCTTCAGAAAGATCTCGCCGTACCTGATCATCACTGCTTCCAAGAATCCGCACCTCCCTCTCTGTACCCTTCCGGGGCGATTGCCACATCGCTGAACCCGAGTTCCTTCACTGCACCGAGCAGCCGCTCCAGCCTCCGGTGGTGTGCCGGGTCGGCCTCGATGGAGGCCCGGGCGTGCCCCCCGCCGGTGCACCGGACGCGTACGACCCCCGGGATCTCCTGCGCGAGGAGGGCTTCGGCGGCCGCGACGAGCGCGAGACACTCCCGGGTGACCGTATCCCCGGGTGGGATGCGGGTCGCGAGGCATGCGGACGGCGGACGAACGGAGACCCCGAGTTCATCTGCAAGGGCCTCGATATCCTCCTTCCCCATACCACACTCGGCGAACGGGCTCCTGATACCGAGTTCGGACAACGCCCGCATCCCGGGCCGGCTATCTGCCCGGTCATCGGCATGGGTCCCGTCGACCACCGTCCGGCATCCCCGCTGCTCTGCCTCGCGGCCGACCGCCTCCATCATCGCCCGCTTGCAGACATAGCACCGGTCCGGCCGGTTCTCCCGGACCGCGGGGATCTCAAGCATATCGAGCGGCATCACGACATGCGGGACACCCAGGCGATCCGAGAGTTCCCGGGCCGCCGCGAGTTCCCCCGGCGGGGTAAGGCCGGTATCGACGCTGATCCCGATTGCCCGGATCCCATGCCGTCGGGCGGTGGCCAGCAGGACCGAACTATCAGTCCCCCCGGAGAGCGCGACCGCAATGGGCTCATAAGATTTCAGGAGCGCTTCAAGCCCGCAAACTCTCGCCATCTGCTCATCTTATGCTCGCTGGTCCCTGATGAATGTTCGCGAGTTGCGGCATTTCCGACTCTCTACACGAAGAGCAAATGATTTTTAACAGAGGCACTCCGAATGTGTACTGATATGGCGAAGAAAGCGAGTGCCAAACAGGCAGAACCCATGAAACTCTTCTATATTTTTTACAATCAGGAGCGCTGGGACAACTGGATCAAAACACTGGAGGGCGCTAACTTCGAGCCCGCGGAGGGCGAAGAGGTCTCCGAAGGCGAGCAGATGCTCTACGGTTTCACCGAGGACATCACCCTCTCGGTCTTGAAGATCATCCGCCTCTACCAGAACGGCCGGTTCACGAAGGATGAGGCCACCGCGAAGCTCGACGACGTGGAGCTGATCGTCATGACCGGGCTTCCCGATGGAGAACTCGAGGATATCATCGGGTCGATCCAGCTCTCGCTGCTGGTGCTCTTCACCGCCTGCCGGAAGTACCTCGAGGGCGAGTTCGAGAAGGACATCAAGACACTCGTGAAGAAAGGGCGGGGTATCGACGAGGAGAACCTCGAGGAGGCGCTCGAGGTTGCGGCGAATATCGGGGCCGCCGTGGTCGACGGCGCCACCTGCTGTGCGAAGTACATCAAGGACGATGCCGAGAACCCCGGCCTCTTCGACGAGTGGCTCATCGAGATCGAGACCATGAGCAACGCTATGAAGTCGCTTGCAAAGTTCGACGAGGAGCCCGGAGAAACGTCGTGATTGCGAATAAGGCCCGGTTCCGGGCGGCACGGAAGCTGGAGCGAGCTGCAGGGTTCCGGCTCCCGGACCATGTCTTCTCGGGCGCGTTTCTCGAATCTCTCGGGAAGGCGATCAACTTCGAGAACCTCGATCGCCGGATGCATGAGCAGCTCCTTGCTTTTTTCCGCGACTTCATGGACTGCAAGTGCAAGAACGCCCCCTTCTGCGGGTGCCCGGAGCGCAAGTTCACCTTAACCATCATCGAGTTTCGGGAGATGGGGCTCGATCACCGCCAGATCAGCGCCCACCTCCTCGACGAATACGGGCTCGACCTCTACCCCGCCGATATCCTGAGTTTTCTTGAAGACTCCGTCCACATGCTCGAGGCGATACGGGATGTCGCCGAACTGCAGGGGCGGGAGAGACTGGCGGAGAACGCCATCGAGCACATCAAGAAGATCGAGCACTGAACCTGTCTTTTGTTACCGTGCCCGATCCCCCGGGCTCCGCATCATCGGGGCGACATTGCACCCCGCCATCTCCCCGAAGCAGAAGATGAACCGCTCCCTGATGCTCGCCGGCAGCCTCGACTCCGGGATGGGTTCAAACCCGAGTTTCCCATAGAACCCGATAAGGGGGAGGGTCGAGTGAATGTAGATCGTCTCGGAGCCGCATTCTTCGAGGAGTCTCTGCACAGCCTCCTTTGCATACCCGCTTCCACGGTACTCATCCAGGGTGAAGACGCAGTCCATCTCGAGGCCGCCCGGGTGGCGGGTACAGCGTGCCGTCGCTGCAAGGGCGCCGTCGACAAAGACGCCGAAGATCCTCTCCCGCGCCGGGTCTGCCTTCTGGCCGCGGTAGTGCGCCCAGACCTTCTCTGCAAGCGGGAACTCTTCCTGTTTCAGTTCGCGGACTTCTTTCTTCATCGTCTTCCTCGTGTATAGCCACGCATTGCCGCATCTGCTATTTCAACTGGTCGGACAGGGGATGCTCATCGTTCACGGCAGAGAAGGTAGTGCATCCTGTCACTTTATTTTAGGAATTTTGGCGTGTGGGGGTGGGCGCTATGACCTCACGCAGCAGTGCACGATGGGCACGAGGAAGGAGGCCGGAGGCCGGGCGGGGTGGGGCTGGTGAGACGTGCGAATCGTTGCGCGAGACAGGGGAGGGGGTCTCCCCCTCCCCGTCGGCCCCACCCCCGCAAGGCGATATCCCCACGGTCCACTTGCA
>WOYI010192334.1_pt1 | contig 29391 bp, 28 predicted proteins | sample 6423411 | NCBI WGS metagenome assembly WOYI01 (sample SAMN13441803, study PRJNA592873) | oil field metagenome | biome: oil field; feature: oil-well bore; material: oil-contaminated soil; isolation source: oil-contaminated soil from oil-well borehole | place: Germany: Wietze | collected 2016-10-18 ...
TGTCGATCAGCGGTTCGCTCGACATGATCACGCCGGCGGCGTGCACGCCCCACTGTCGCTTGAGGTTCTCCAGCCCCACGGCGGTGTCGAAGACCGTCTTCGCGTCGGGATCCGTGTCGATCAGCGCGCGGAATTCGGATGCCTCCTTGAACCGCGGGTGATCTTTGTCGAACATGCCCTCCAGCGGCATGTCCTTGCCCATCACGGCGGGGGGCATCGCTTTGGTGAGCTTCTCCCCCATGCTGAACGGGAAGCCGAGCACCCGGCCCGCGTCCTTGAGCGCCTGCTTGGCCTTGATCGTGCCGTACGTGACGATCTGGGCGACGCGCTCGTCGCCGTACTTCTGGGTGACGTACTGGATCACCTCGCCGCGGCGACGGTCGTCGAAGTCGATGTCGAAGTCGGGCATCGACACACGATCGGGGTTGAGGAACCGCTCGAACAGGAGGCCGTGCCGGAGGGGATCCAGGTCGGTGATCCGCATCGCGTAGGCGGCCATCGAACCGGCGCCGGAGCCGCGCCCGGGACCCACCCGGATGCCGTTCTCCTTGGCCCAGTTGATGAAGTCGGCGACGACCAGGAAGTAACCGGGGAATCCCATCTGCACGATGACACCCGCCTCGAAGTCGGCCCGCGCACGCACCTCGGCCGGGATTCCGGACGGATACCGCACGTGCAGTCCGCGCTCGACCTCCTTCACGAACCAGCTCTGCTCCGTCTCGCCCGCCGGCACCGGGTAGCGCGGCATGTAGTTGGCGCTCGTGTCGAAGTGGATGCCGGCGCGTTCGGCGATCGCCAGCGTGTTGTCGCAGGCCTCCGGGTTGTCGCGGAAGATGTGCCGCATCTGCGCCGGCGACTTGAGGTAGAACTCCTCGCCTTCGAACTTGAAGCGCCTGGGGTCGTCGAGGGTGGAGCCGGACTGCACGCACAGCAGCGCGGCGTGGCTGGTGGCGTCGTGCTGATGCGTGTAGTGCAGGTCGTTGGTCGCGACGAGCGGGAGGTCGAGTTCCCTCGCAAGGCGCAGCAGGTCGTTCATCGTGCGGCGCTCGATGTCTATGCCGTGGTCCATGATCTCGGCATAGAAGTTCTCCTTGCCGAAGATGTCGCGGAACTCGGCGGCCGCCGCCTTCGCTGCGTCGTACTGTCCGAGGCGCAGGCGCGTCTGCACCTCGCCGCCGACACAGCCGGTGGTGGCGATGACGCCCTTCGAGTAGGTCTGCAGGAGCTCGCGGTCGATGCGGGGTTTGAAGTAGTAGCCCTCCAGTGACGCATAGGACGACATCCGGAAGAGGTTGTGCAGGCCTTCGTCGCTCTCGGCCAGCAGCGTCATGTGCGTGTACGCGCCCGAGCCCGAGACATCGTCGTCGTTCTGGTCGGGACGTCCCCAACGCACCCGCGCCTTGTCGGCGCGGTGCGTGCCGGGCGTGACGTACGCCTCCATGCCGATGATCGGCTTCACGCCGATCTCGATCGCCGTCTTGTAGAACTCGAAGGCACCGAACGTGTTGCCGTGATCGGTGACCGCGATCGCCGGCATCCCCTGATGGGACGCCTCTTCGATGAGGGGTTTGATGCGCGCGGCCCCGTCCAGCATCGAATACTCACTGTGAACATGAAGGTGAACAAAGGAGTCGGCTGTCACGGATCGAGACTACCCGCGCCCTCCGACCGACTGCGGCGGCAACGCCGCGCATGACGGCGTCGCCGGGAAGCGCTAGTCGCCGCGCAGCACCTCGAGAGCGTGGGCGAGGTCGGCGGGGTACTCCGACGTGAAGGTGACCCAGTCCCCCGTTCCGGGATGCGCGAACGACAGCTGCCGAGCGTGAAGCCACTGGCGTGTCAGCCCCAATCGTGCCGACAGCATCGGGTCGCTCCCATAGAGCGGATCGCCGACGCACGGATGCCGATGGGCGGCCATGTGCACGCGGATCTGGTGCGTGCGCCCGGTCTCGAGGTGGATCTCCAGCAGCGCCGCGCCAGGAAACGCCTCGAGGGTCTCGTAGTGGGTGAGGGAGTCCTTGCCGTCGGGCGTGACGGCGAATTTCCACGAATGCGACGGATGCCGCCCGATCGGGGCGTCGATCGTGCCGGCGAGCGGGTCGGGGTGGCCCTGCACGACCGCGTGGTAGATCTTCTCGACCTCGCGCTCCTTGAACGCGCGTTTGAGCGCCGTGTAGGCGCGCTCGGTCTTGGCCACGACCATCAGACCGCTCGTGCCGACGTCGAGGCGATGGACGATGCCCTGCCGCTCCGCCGCGCCGGTCGTCGCGACACGGATGCCTCCGGCGACGAGCGCGCCGAGCACGGTCGGTCCCGCCCAGCCGATCGACGGATGGGCGGCCACGCCCGAGGGCTTGTCGACCACGACGATCTCGTCATCGTCGTAGACGATCCCGAGATCGGGCACGGCCAGCGGCACGACGCGCGGCTCCTCCTTCGGCTGCCACGACACCTCGAGCCAGGATCCGCCGCGCAGGCGATCCGACTTGGTCAGCACCCGACCGTCCATCTCGACGCCGCCGGCATCGGCGACATCGGCCGCGAACGTCCGCGAGAACCCCAGCATCTTGGCGAGGGCGGCATCCACCCGCGTCCCGTCGAGCCCGTCGGGCACCGGGAGACTGCGCGAGTCCACGTCAGCCGTCCGCGTCGCGCCGGGGTTCGCGATCGCGCGGGGCACCGGCATCCGGTTCGGCGACGGGGAATTCACTGCCTTGGAAGCCGGTCACGCCGCCGTCCGGAGGAAACTCGTCGCCCTCACCGAGCAGGGTGCCGTCGTCCTTGCGCACGCGCACCTCACGGGTGCCGTCCACATGAAGGCCGATGAGCACCAGAGCCGCGACCGAGATCATCATCGTCACGATGAAGATGTCGGCGACGTTGTAAATCGCCGGCATCATCCACGGCGTGTTGATGAAATCGACGACATGCCCGACCGGGAAGCCGGGTTCGCGCAGCGCGCGGTCGGTGAGGTTTCCGAGCACGCCGCCCAGGAGCAGCCCGAGCACCACCGCCCACACGCGCGAGCGAAGGCGGGTGGCGGCGAGCCAGACGATCACGACCGCGACCACAGCGAGGGCGATCGTGAAGATCCACGTGACACCCTCGCCGAGCGAGAACGCGGCTCCGGGGTTTCGGATCAGATAGAAGATCAGGAAGTCGCCAAGAACCTTGACGGCCTGCTCGGGCGGCAGGTTCTGAATGGCGAGGTACTTCGTGAACTGGTCGGCGGCCAGCACCAGCGCCGCGAGAATCGCGACGATGGTGCCGGCCGCCGCCTTGTGCAGGGGGGCTCGGCCTGTCAAAGGCCGGCCTAGAGGCCGATGGCCGACACCGGGGTCGAACCCGACGCCGTGCCCGTGGTCTCGAGGTCGCGCAGCTTGCCCTCGATGTAGCCGCGCAGCTGGGCGCGATAGTCGCGCTCGAAGTTGCGCAGCTCGGTGATTCGGTTCTCGAGGCTTCCGCGCTCCTTCTCGAGACGGGCGATCTCTTCGCGCCCCTTCGTCTCGGCCTCGGAGACGATGGATGCCGCCTGGGCCTGCGCGTCGGCGATGAGCCGGTCACGCTGGGCGATGCCCTCGGCGACGTGTTCGTCGTGCAGGCGCTGAGCCAGCTCGATGATGCCCGCGCTGGCAGCGGCCGGGGCGACAGCGCCCTGACCTGCGTCGGTGGCGGACGCCGCGACCGGAGCGGCACTCGGAGCTTCTTCGACGACCTCGGCGCGGGCCTCGGCGGGCGCCGCCGAACCGGACTCGTACGCGGCGAGCTTGGCCTTCAGCTCATCATTCTCGGCGATCGTCTTGCGCCACTCCACGACGATCTCGTCGAGGAAGTCATCGACCTCGTCCGGGTCGAAGCCTTCCTTGAACCGGACGTGCTGGAACTGCTTGGTGACGACGTCATCGGGGGTCAATGCCATGATGGTTCCTCTTTCGAGCGCTCTGGTCGCTGGCCGATGTCGGGGGCCGCTCCGCCGATGTCCGGCGGTCGTACCAGGCAAGCATAGTCGCGGCTCACGAGCGTGTCGAAGGCCGCGCGCGAGTGTGGGGTCAGCGCATGAAGGCGCGCGTGACGGAGAGCAGCACGAAGCACAGCAACATCGTCAAGGTGAAGCCGAAGTCGATACCGATGCCGCCGACACGCAGCGGCGGGATGAAGCGCCGGAACATCTTGATCGGCGGGTCGGTGACCGTATAGACGATCTCTGCAGCCACCAGACCGGCACCCTTGGGACGCCATTCCCGGTTGAAGAACGGGATCCAGTCGAGCATGAGCCGCACCAGCAGCACGATCAGGAAAAGCAGGAGGAGGCTATTGAGGATCGTGGCAATAGCGCCGACGATGTTCACAACTCGATCGTATCAGCGCGGCGAGCTACCCCTGCGCGAATGGGACCGACTCCGGGTCGGCCTGAGCCACCGCACCGTCGCCCGAAACGGCGACGTTCTCGGGCGAGAGCAGGAAGACCTTGCTGGTCACACGCTCGATCCGGCCGTACAGGCCGAGCGAGAGTCCGCTCGCGAAGTCGATCAGGCGGCGCGCATCGGCGTCACTCATCTGCGAGAGATTGATGATGACCGGGATGCCCTCGCGGAAGTTCTCGGCGATGACCTGGGCGTCGCGGTACTGCTTGGGGTGCACGGTGAGGATCTCGCTGATCGCCGCGGGCGCCACCTGGCGCACGACGGTCGGACGGTGCAGCGGGGTCACCGTCGCAGACTTCTCGATCGAGGTCGGCTTGCGGCCGGCCGGCTGCGGAGCGGGTTCGTCATAGACCTCTTCCTCATCGGCGAGTCCGAGGTACACCATGGTCTTCTTGAGCGGGTTCGACATCGCATCCTCCTGCATTTCTCACTGCTGTGCGTGCTCGTGTTTCGAGGTTAACGGTGCGCGGGTCTCGGGCCCGTGATTGCCGACCCGATCCGCAGGTGTGTCGCGCCCGCGGCGATCGCGTCGGGGTAGTCCGCCGTCATTCCGGCGGAGATCCATGAGGCCTCGGGAGCGACCGCGCGCACGCGATCGGAGCAATCCGCCAAGCGAGCGAATGCCGCAGCCGGCGCCTCGTCGAGAGGAGCCACCGCCATCACCCCGCGAAGCCGCAGGGTGCGGCATCCGCTCACGTGCTCGGCGAGGCGCTCGAGCTCGTCCGGCACGACTCCCCCGCGGCCCGGGTCGTGCGTGAGGTTCACCTGGAGCAGCACGTCGAGGGCCGGCGAATCGGGCGCGGCTGCCGCATCCAGCGCATCGGCGATCTTGATGCGGTCGACGGAGTGCACGACGGATGCCGCAGCCCTGATCGCCTTCGCCTTGTTGGTCTGCGCCTGCCCGATGAAGTGCCAGCGCAGGCCCTCCAGGCTGCCGACGGCCGCTGTCTTCTCGCTGAGCTCCTGCTGGCGATTCTCACCCACGTCGCGCACGCCGAGCGCGTAGAGCTCCTCGACGAGAGACACGGGATGGAACTTCGTCACCACGATGCGCGTGATCCTGTCCGGATCGCGACCCACCGCCCGTGCGGCGGCCTCGATCCCGGCGTCGACCTGGGTGAGGCGGGCGGCGAGGTCCACCTCTACTTCAGGAAGTCGGGGATGTCGAGGTCGTCGTCGCCGAAGGCCGAGTCGTAGCTCGAGTCCGGCACGGCCGCGCCGACTGAGACGGTCTCGCTCTGGAGGACCGGCTCTTTGGCCGCATCCGCGGCCGGGGTGGCGGGCACGACGGGCGCCGAGACCACCCGCGACGACGTGACGGGATCCAAGCGCAGTGTCGGCTCGCCGCTGTCGAAGCCGGCGGCGATCACCGTGACCCGGACCTCGTCGCCGAGGGTGTCGTCGATGACGGTTCCGAAGATGATGTTCGCCTCGGGGTGGGCGGCCTCCTTGACCAGCTGCGCGGCGTCGTTGATCTCGAAGATGCCGAGGTTCGACCCGCCCTGGATCGACAGCAGCACGCCGTGGGCGCCCTCGATGCTCGCCTCGAGCAGAGGGGACTCGACCGCGAGCTCGGCGGCTTTGATGGCGCGATCGGCGCCGCGCGCCGAGCCGATGCCCATGAGTGCCGAGCCGGCGCCCTGCATGACCGACTTGACGTCGGCGAAGTCGAGGTTGATCAGGCCCGGGGTCGTGATGAGGTCGGTGATTCCCTGCACGCCGGCCAGAAGCACCTGGTCGGCCGTGGCGAACGCCTCGATCATGCTGATGCCTCGGTCGCTGATCTCCAGCAGGCGGTCGTTCGGAACCACGATGAGGGTGTCGACCTCTTCCTTCAGCTTGGCCACGCCGGTCTCGGCCTGGCTCTGGCGACGGCGGCCCTCGAACGAGAACGGCTTGGTCACGACACCGATCGTGAGGGCGCCGATCGACTTCGCGATCTTCGCGACCACCGGGGCGCCACCGGTACCGGTGCCGCCACCCTCACCTGCGGTGACGAAGACCATGTCGGCGCCTCGCAGCGCTTCCTCGATCTCTTCGGCGTGGTCCTCTGCCGCGCGGCGCCCCACCTCGGGGTCGGCACCGGCGCCGAGGCCGCGCGTGAGCTCGCGACCGACGTCGAGCTTGACGTCGGCGTCGCTCATCAGCAGCGCCTGCGCGTCGGTGTTGATCGCGATGAACTCGACGCCCCGCAGTCCGAGATCGATCATGCGGTTGACGGCGTTCACGCCGCCACCGCCGACGCCGACGACCTTGATCACCGCGAGGTAGTTCTGGTTCTGGCTCATGCCGGCCTCCGTCTGTGCTGCACCCTGGTCTGTATCACCGCGAAAAAACCTTCAACCTCTAGTAGAGGTGTAAAGAATTGCCCGGTATGCAATTCCCTTGGTCACGAAAGTATGCGGATGCCGGCACACCACCGGGAGCGTCGCGGGCGTGTCGCGACATCCCGCGCAGAACCGGGTCCCGACAGCGGCGGGACTGTGCTCAGCCCACGACGATCGCGCTCGGCGACGACACGTCGTAGACACTGACCGAGGCGGGCGGACGCGCGATCATGGCCTTCTCGAGCACGAGCGCCTTCATCGCGGAGTCCTCGGCGCTGCCCCACACGACCTGTGCGTTCGCCCCGCCGAGCGTGAGGGTCACATCATCCGGCGTCGTGGCCGACACCGCTGTGACCTGCGCCATGATCGAATCCGGCAGGGACCGTATGACCTGACCGATCGCGGCAAACGCCGTCGACCCGGTCCCGCCCTCGACGGTGACCAGTGGCCGGCCGGGAGCGGGAATCTCGCTCGTGGACAGCGCGACGCCGGCCGCGTCCACGAGCGTGTACCCCGCGCGCGTCTGGATCAGGCCGATCGGCGTGCGTTCGACGATGCGCACGACCAGTTCGTGAGGGGGTCGCGCCTCGAGCGAATAGGACTCCACGATCGGGAAGGTCACCAGAGCCGCCTTCACTGCGCTCTCGTCCACCAGCGGCAGCGGAGTGCCGATCTGACCCTGCAGAGCGGCCCCCACATCGAGCGGGTCCAGGGTCTGCGCGCCGACGATGCGGATCTGCTCCACGGCGAACAGCGGACTGTAGGCGGCGCCCAGTGTCGACAGGACGAGCAGGACGACGGATGCCGCTCCCCCGAGCCACAGCAGCCGACGGCGCCGCTGGCGGCCGGTGAAGCGACGCACCTCGGCTCGCAGCGCCTTGCGGCGGGCCCGAGCCGCCGCCCACACCTGGCGCAGACGGACGTGATCCTCGTCCGCATCCGCGTCCGCCGACGCGGCATCCGGCGGCACAGCGACACCCGCAAGCTCAGCGGGCCGCTGCATCGGCGTGGCGCCGATCAGCGGGATGACCGGAGCGACGGTGCCGCTGGGTTCGGCATCCGTCGCCTCATCGACGTCAGCGCTGGGACGAGCGGCCTCCGTCTCGGTCTCGGGGCCGGGGCCGGACCCGGAGCCGGGGTCGACGTCCACGACGCCCCGCGTCGACGGAGGCACCGCGGCATCCGCGGCGGACTCCGCAGGCGGCGGAAGCGGCGTCGGCCGGCGCATCCGGCGCTACTCCGCCGCTTCGTCCGCCGCCGAAGCCGCGGCCGGAGTGCGCGAAAGCGCGTCGAGCACCTGAGGAATGATCTGGTAGACGTTGCCGCAGCCGAGCGTGATGACGTAGTCGCCGTCGCGGGCGACGGTCGCGGTGTAGTCCGCAGCCTGCTGCCAATCGGCGACGTAGTGCACGTGGCCGGGGTCCGCGAAGGCGTCGGAGACCAGCTCGCCGGTCACGCCGGGCACCGGATCCTCTCGGGCGCCGTACACGTCGAGCATGACGGTGTGGTCCGCATGGCTCTCGAGGACCTCGGCGAACTCGCGGTACATCTGCTGAGTCCGCGAGTACGTGTGCGGCTGCTGGATCGCGATGATCCTCCCATCCCCGACGACGGTGCGTGCCGCTTCGAGCGCGGCGGCGACCTCGGTCGGGTGATGTGCATAGTCGTCGAAGACGCTGACCCCCCGTTCGATGCCGTGCAGCTCGAACCGGCGCACCGTGCCCTCGAAGCCCTCGACCGCGCGCACCGCAGGCTCGAGCTCGTGACCGAGGGTGAGCAGCACTGCGACCGCGCCCGTCGCGTTGACGGCGTTGTGCGCGCCCGGAACAGCCAGCTGCGCCTGGACCGCCACGTCGCCGTGGCTGATCGTGAACGAGACCGGGCCCTCGGTGCGGATGCCGGTCACCCGCACGTCGGCGGCATCCGACTCGCCGAACGTGAGGATGTGCGGATGCGTCAGCCGCTCGGCCACCGTGCGCGCACCGGCGTCGTCGGCCGAGATGACGACCGCCTCGCGAGCCCGATTCGCGAAAGTCGCGAACGCGTCCACGAACGCTTCGTCGGAGCCGTAGTGATCGAGGTGATCCGGATCGACGTTCGTGATCAGGGCGACCGAGGTGTCATAGAGCAGGAACGTGCCGTCGGACTCATCGGCCTCGATCACGAACAGGTCATCGGAGCCTGTCGCGCTCGAGACACCGAGTTGTGCGATCACTCCGCCGTTGACGAACGTCGGATCTTCACCCAGTGCCCGCAGCGCAGTCACGATCATTCCGGTGGAGGTCGTCTTGCCATGGGCGCCGGCGACCGAGACCAGACGATGACCGCCGATCAGCCAATTCAGCGCCTGCGAGCGGTGGATGACCGGCATCCCCCGTTCCTTGGCGACGACGAATTCGGGGTTCTCCGGCCAGATCGCTCCGGTGTGGATCACCGTGTCGGCGTCGCCCAGGTTGGCCGCGTCGTGGCCGATGAACACGGTGGCGCCGTGCGCAGCGAGATCCTGCAGTGCCGTGCTGTCCGCGCGGTCCGAGCCCGATACGCGGATGCCGCGATCGAGGAACATGCGCGCGAGGCCCGACATGCCCGAGCCGCCGATGCCGATGAAGTGCGCAGCGCCGATGTTCTCGGGGATGGGAAGGCTGAGGTCGGGTCTGATCATGACCCGTCAATCCTAAGTTGGGCCACCTGGGAGCAGGTCCCGGCGCGCTGGGTGCGACGTGGGCGCCGCTGCTGTTCACGCTTGCGTGATCGGGGCGTGCGGCGATCGTCTGCCCAGCGCCTCGTCGATCATGGCGACGACGTTCTCGGTGCCGTTTCGGGTGCCGACGGATGCGGCCGCCTCCGTCATCGCCGCCCGCCGGTTCTCGTCGGCCAGCAGCGGCACGATCTGCGAGCGCACGCGGTCGGCGGTGAACTCGGCATCCGGAATCAGGATCGCCGCGCCGGCCCGCACGGCGGAGCCCGCGTTGAGCGCCTGCTCCCCGTTGCCGACCGCGTACGGGACGTACACAGCGGGGATGCCGAGCGCGCTGATCTCGCTCACGGTCGCCGCTCCCGCTCGGGAGACGATCAGATCGCACACCGCGAACGCCAGGTCCATGCGGTCGACGTAGCGGCGCACCGTGTAACCCGGCACACCCGGGTCGGGCAGCTCCGAGCGCTCGCCCGTCACGTGCACGAGCTGCCACCCGGCGCCGAGCACGTCCTGCCAGGCGCCTCCGAACGCCTCGTTCAGTCGCTGGGCACCGAGCGAGCCACCGAATACGAGCAAGGTGGGCTGGGCGGGATCCAGCCCGAAGTGCTGCGCCGCCTCGTCGCGGACGGCGGCGCGGTCCAGGTCGACGACCTCGCGGCGCAGCGGCATCCCGACGACACGGCCGCCACGGATCGGCGTGCCCTCGAAGGCGACGCCCACCGCGGCCGCGCGGCGCGCGCCGAGGGCGTTGGCCATGCCGGGCTTGGCGTTGGCCTCGTGCACCACAACCGGCACGCGGGCGCCGCGGGCCGCGACATACGCCGGCGCGGCCGCGTACCCGCCGAATCCGACCACCACGTCGACGCGGCGCTCGCGGAGATGGGTGCGAACCTGGGCGATCGCGCGTCGGAAGCGTGCCGGAAATGCCGCGGCCGCCTTGTCGGGCCGGCGCGGGAACGGCACCTTGTCGACGAACAGCAGCTCGTAGCCGCGCTCGGGAACCAACCGCGCCTCGAGGCCCTCACGCGTGCCGAGCACCAGGATCCGAGCCTCGGGGTCGCGGGCTCGCAGCGCATCCGCGACGGCCAGCAGCGGGTTCACGTGCCCGGCGGTGCCGCCGCCGGCGAGCAGGTACGTCGTCACTCCACGACCCTAGCCCGAGGCGGGCGCGTGCTCTGCCTAACGGGTCTTCGCCGACGCCGCGGCCCGCTGCCGACGTACCGCCGCGCGCTGGATCGCGGCGCGACGCTTGGCCTCCGCTTCGGGAAGCGTGCGCGCGAACGACAGCAGCACGCCCGTGGCCACGAGCACCGACAGCAGCGACGTGCCGCCCTGTGACATGAACGGCAGCGGGACGCCGAGCACCGGGAACACGCGCAGAACGACGCCGATGTTGATGAGCGCCTGCCCGACGATCCACACCGTGATGGCACCCGACACGATGCGCACGAACGGGTCGTCGGTCTTGCGGATGACGTGGAACGCCCCGACCGCGAACAAGGCGAACAGTGCGAGCACGACGACGCAGCCGATCAGCCCGAGCTCTTCGCCGACGATGGCGAAGATGTAGTCGTTGGCCGCCGCCGGCAGCCAGTCGTACTTCTCCTTGGAGTTGCCCAGCCCCAGCCCGAAGATGCCGCCGCCGGCGAGTCCCCAGATGCCGTGCAGCGGCTGGTAGCAGCTGTTGTAGTAGTCGGCGAGGCAGTCCGGGTCCATGAAGCTCATGATGCGCCGCATGCGGTCGGGGCTCGTCACCGCCAGTGCGGCGACGACTGCGACCGAGGCGAGCAGCGGCAGGATGAAGATGCGCAGCTTCACCCCGGAGAAGAACAGCGCGCCGAGGAGGATCAGCACGAGGATCATCGCCGTGCCGAGATCCTGACCCGCCAGCACGGTCGCGATCACGAGCGCGCCGACCGGCACGACCGGAATGAAGACGTGGCGCCACAGCCCCAGCAGGGTCTGCTTGCGAAACAGCACGTAGCCCATCCACAGCGCGAGGCCGAGCTTGAGGAACTCGGCAGGCTGGAACTGGAAGCCTGCGATCATGATCCAGTTGCGGTTTCCGTTCGCCTCTACGCCGAGACCCGGAACGAACACGAGCAGCTGGAAGAGCACCGCTCCGATCAGCGCCGGCCAAGCCGCGCGCTTCCAGAACCCGACGGGCAGGCGGCTCGCGACGAACATCAGCGGGATGCCGATCACCGCGAACACGGCCTGCTTGATGACCGCCTCATAGGGCGGTTCGCCGGCTGCCGTGGCGGTCGCCGACGTGGCCGACAGGACCATGACCAGGCCGAAGCCGGTCAGCAGCAGCGCGGTCGAGGCGATGAGCAGGAACTCGCTCGGGACCGGTGCGAACACCCGACCGAGCGATACCCGGGCGGCGAGTCCGCGACGGGAAGCGGGATCAGCCGGGGTCTGCGTGAGACGGGCCGTCGGCGGGGTCTGCGTCGTGCTCGTCACCGGCCCCCCTCCCCATCTGCTCTCGCACCGCGGCGGCGAATCGCCGGCCGCGGTCGGCGTAGGAGGTGAACTGGTCGAAGGATGCCGCGGCGGGGGCGAGAAGTACGACGTCCCCATCACGCGCGATCCCGGCCGCCAGCTCGACGACCCGTGCCATGACCTCCTCAGTCTCATCGGCGTCCACCTCGAACACCGGGACTGCGGGCGCGTGTCGCGAGAACGCCGAGACGACCGGGGCGCGGTCGAGGCCGATCACGATCGCCGCCTTGGCCGTACCGCCGCCGGCGGCGACCAGGTCCGAGATGTCGACGCCCTTGAGGACGCCGCCGACGACCCACACCGCGCCGGGGTACGCCGCCAGCGACGATGCCGCCGCGTGCGGATTCGTAGCTTTCGAATCGTCCACCCACGTCACGCCGTCGATGACCTCGATGACTTCGATGCGATGAGGATCGAGCCGGAAGCCGCGCAGTGCGTCGCGGATCGCGGCCGGCGTGACATCCAGCGACCGGGCGAGCGCGCTGGCCGCGAGGATGTTCGCGACGATGTGCGGGGCGGCCAGCCCCTGCCCGGCGAGGTCTGCCACCGTCGTGAGCTCGAGGGCGCTGGTGCGGCGATCCTCCAGGAACGCACGGTCGACCAGGATGCCGTCCACCACGCCCAGATCGCTCGGACCGGGCACGCCCAGGTCGAACCCGATCGCACGGGCGCCCTCGACCACCTCGGCGTCTTCGACCATCTCGCGGGTCGCCGCATCCGACTTGTTGTACACGCACGCCACGCGCGTGTTGTCGTAGACGTGCGCCTTCGCGTCCCGGTATGCGGCGGACGATCCATGCCATTCGAGGTGGTCATCCGCGAGATTGAGGCACACGCTCGCGTGCGGGGAGAGCGGGTCGCGACCGGTCTGCAGGCCGAGGTACCAGAGCTGGTGGCTGGAGAGTTCGACCACGAGCACGTCGAAGCCGGCCGGGTCACGCACCGCGTCGAGCACCGGCGTGCCGATGTTGCCCACCGGCGCAGCGCGGAGTCCACCCTCCACCAGCATTGCCGCGGTCAGTCGGGTGGTGGTGGTCTTGCCGTTCGTCCCGGTGATGAGCACCCAATCTGCGGGCGTGCCGTCGGAGCGTACGACCTTGTCGCGCACCCGCCAGGCGAGCTCGATGTCGCCCCACACGGGGATCCCGGCATCCCGCGCCCACATGATCACCGCGTGCGCCGGCGAGAAGCCGGGCGAGGCGATCACCACGTCGGGCGTGAAGGCTTGCAGGTCACCCGGAACCGGGGAGAGCGCACCCACCCACGACCGCACGCCGATGACCGGGAGCAGTCGCTCGTACTCGGGATCGGCGGACTCGGAGTAGACCGCGACATCGGCGCCGAGCTCGGCGAGCGTGTCGGCCACCGAGAAGCCGGTCACCGACAGGCCGAGCACCGCGACGCGCAGACCCTTCCATTCGGCGCGCCAGCTGGTCAGGGCGTCCAGCCGCGAGTCGCTCATGTGTGGGAGAGCCACTCGACGTAGAAGAAGCCGATGCCCGAGACGGCGAGCAGGCCCGCGATGATCCACATGCGCACCACGATGGTGATCTCCGGCCAGCCGCGCATCTCGAGGTGGTGGTGGAAGGGGCTCATCAGGAACAGGCGCTTCCCACGCGTCAGCTTGAAGTAGACACGCTGCAGGATGACCGAGCCCGGCCCGATCACGAAGACGCCGGCGATGAGGATGGAGAGCAGCTCGGTGCGGGTCAGGATGGCCATGGCAGCGATGACGCCGCCGATCGCCATCGAGCCGACGTCGCCCATGAACACCTGCGCCTTGGGCGCATTCCACCAGAGGAACCCCACCAGTGCCCCGATGAAGGCGGCCGACACGATGGCGAGATCGAACGGGTCTCGTGTCGCATAGCACCCGGAGGCGACACCGTCGGAGAGGGTCGCTCCCCCGCTGCATGACTGGTTGAACTGCCAGAATGCGATCAGGCTGTAGGCGCCGACGACGAAGATGCCGGCGCCGGCGGCGAGCCCGTCCAGCCCGTCCGAAACGTTGACGCTGTTGGAGTACGCGACGCCGATGAACGAGATCCACGCGAGGTAAAGCAGCCAGCCGATGATTGGTCCGAGCGCCATGAACGACAGCATCGGCAGGTCTCGGAAGACCGAGATGGAGGCCGACGCCGGAGTCTGGTTCCACGCGTTCGGGAAGTTGAGCGCCACGACGGCGAACGGCACCGCGACGAGGATCTGCCCGACGATCTTGCGCCAGCCGCTCAGCCCGAGGCTGCGCTGACGGCGCACTTTCATGTAGTCGTCGATGAATCCGACCGCGCCGAAGCCCACCATCATCCAGACCACGAGCCAGCCCGAGATCGTCGGAGGGTTGTTGCCGGTGAACGCGCCGGCGAGATAGCCCACGATCGTGCCGACGATGAAGATCGTGCCGCCCATCGTCGGAGTGCCGCGCTTCTCGCCATGACTGGGGTTGTGCACGTTGTCGGGCGTGCGGATCACCTGACCCCAGCCCCACTTGCGGAACAGCCGCAGGAACACCGGCGTCAGGAACAGGGTGAATGCCAGCGAGATCGCCGCTGCAGTCAGAAGTGATCTCACGAGAAGGATTCTCCCAGACGATCGCCCAGGAACCGCAGACCCGCCGAGTTGGAGGACTTCACCAGCACGCGGTCGCCGTCCCGAAGCTCGCCCATCAGGTAGTCGTACGTCTCGTCGGCGGTGGCGAAGAAGATCGCCTCAGCGTCCCAAGAGCCTTGCGCGATCGCCTCGAGGTACATGCGGCGCGCGGCCGGGCCGACGACGACGATGCGCTGGATGCCGAGCCGAACGGCCAGCAAGCCGACACGGTCGTGCTCTTCGTCCGCGTACTCGCCCAGTTCGCTCATCGCCCCGAGGACGGCGACGGTGCGCTGCTCCGGGCCGGTGATCTGGGCCAGGGTGCGAAGTGCCGCCGCCATCGAGTCGGGGCTGGCGTTGTAGGCGTCGTTGATGATCCGCACGCGGTCCGAGCCGAGAGGCTGCATGCGCCATCGCTCGGCCAGCTCGACGGTCTGCAGCCGGGCGACGCAGTCCTCGAGCGACACGCCGAGCGCCGTCGCGGCGGCGATCGCGGCGAGTGCATTCATGACGTGGTGCTCACCGAGCACGCGCAGGTGCAGCGAGGCCGTCAGGCCGTCGGCGCTCCCTGGGTCCGTCACAGACACGGTGCAGCGCGTGCCGTCGGCGGTCACCTCGACATGCTCCGCGCGCACATCCGCGGTCGCGCCGCGGCCGAACCATCGGACCGAGACTCCCCGCTCCGCGGCGATCGGCGCCATCGCGGCGACCCGGGGATCATCGGCGTTGAGCACCGCCACGCCCCCCGGGCGGATCGCCCGCACGAGTTCCGACTTGGCCTCGAAAGTCGCTTCGATCCCGCCGAAGCCACCCGCGTGGGCCATGCCCACCATGAGGACCACGCCGATGTCGGGCTCGACCAGCCCCGCCAGGTGAGCGATCTCGCCGGCGCCGCTCGCACCGAACTCGTTGATCAGGAACCGTGTGCTTTCGGCGACCCGAAGCATCGTCAGCGGTGCACCGACCTCGTTGTTGAACGAGGCGCGCGGCGCGACCGTCTCGCCCTCATCCTCGAGGATGCGGGCGAGCATGTTCTTGGTCGTGGTCTTGCCGTTCGACCCGGTGATCCCCACGACGCGCAGGTCACCGGCATCTCTCACGGTCGCCACGACGTGACGGGCGAGGTCGGCCAGAGCGGCGATCGCGTCGGCGACGACGACCTGGGTGACCGTCCCCGCCACCACGCGCTCGACGATCGCCACGGCGGCGCCGTTGGCGACCGCTGCATCGACGAACAGGTGCCCGTCGGTGACCTCGCCGGGCTTGGCCACGAAGATCCCGCCGGGCTCGATCAGCCGGGAGTCGGTGTCCACTCCGCCGCTCACCACGTCGTCAGCGGTCGCTCCGGCGGCGAGGTGGAGTTCTGCGTCGAGGACGTGGGCGAGCTGAGCGAGCGTGAGGGAAATCATCGGTTCTCCGGCCGGATCGGGCGCTGCGGGAATGCCGGCAGGGCTAGCCGAACTTCGCAAGCAGCGTCGGCGCCGTCGTCGCCGGCATGACGCGATAGGTCTTGAGAACCTGGGTCATGGCCTTCTGAAACGCCGGCGCATTGGCCGAAGACGAGGTTACCGCAGTGGGCTCGTCGAGGGTCACGGCGACGAGGTACTGCGGGTCGTCGGCCGGGGCGAAGCCGATCATCGTGGTGAAGTAGACACCGGCCTTGTAGCCGCCGCTGCCGTTCGACTTCTCGCCCGTACCGGTCTTGGTGGCGATGCGATAGCCCGGAACTTCGACCTGCTGCGCGTAGCCGGCCTGCATCGCGACGTTCTCGAGGATCTCGCGCATCTTCGCCGACGTTCCGCCGCTGATGACCTGGGTCGGGTCGGGAAGTTGGGGGGTGATCACGGTGCCGTCCGCCTTCGTGCACGACTCCACGATCGACAGCGGCATCCGCAGGCCTCCGTTGGCGATCGCATCGTATGCGCCCACCAGCTCGGGCACCGTTGTGGTCACACCTTGGCCGAACGACGTGTTGTAGAGCTGCTGGTTGTCCCACTGCGCGACCGGATACAGCAGACCCTTCGACTCGCCCTCGAATCCGACAGCGCTGCCGCTGCCGATGCCGAACATCTGCAGGTAGTCGAAGCGGGTCTGCGGGCTGATCCGCTCGCTGAACTTCGAGATGCCGGCATTCGACGAGTCGATGAGCACGCCCGCCAGTGTGTAGTCATATGCCTCGTGTTCGAACGCGTCGCGCACCCGGGCGCCGTTCGCGAAGGTCTCGGTGCTGGAGGCGACCACGGTGGAGGACAGGTCCTGACCGCCGGCGTCGAGCACCATCGATCCGGTCAGTGCCTTGAAGGTCGAGCCGGGCTCGAACGTGTCGGTGAAGATGTGGCTGTAGCGGTTCTCGACCTCGGCCGCGCTGACGTCGTTCGGGTCGACCGACGGGAACTCAGCCGCGGCCCGGATCTTGCCGGTCTTGACCTCGACGACTGTGATCGTGCCACGCTTGGCGCCCATGTCCTGCACCTGCTCGCCGATCAGCTGCTGCAGATACCACTGCAGGTCGCGGTTGATCGTGAGCTGCAGGGTGCCGCCGTTCACGGCCGGCTGGTGCACCTCGGTGCCGGGGATTATGACGCCGTCCTTGCCCTTCTGGAACGAGAGCGTTCCGTCTGTCGCGAGAAGGCAGTCATTCTGGCTCTGTTCGATGCCGGCGAGCGGGTCGCCGTCGATGCTCATGAATCCGACCAGGTTGCCTCCGACCGCTCCGTCGGGATACGTGCGCGCGGGGTGCTGGTCGAAGGTCAGGAACGGGGCGCCGATGTCGACGAGCGCGCGGTACTGCTCGGTCGTGAGGCCGCGCTTCAGATAGGCGAACTGCGAGTCGGGATCGTCCTGAAGCGCGTCGGCGACGATCTTCTGCACCTCTTCGGAGGTCTGGCCCGTGATGGCGGCGATCTCGGCCGCGACGTCCTTCCACGGCACCGCGACGCGCCTGCCGTCCGCCGCCTCGCGGGTGAGGGGTCCGACGTTCTTCGGGTCCAGGACGCCGTCGTAGAGCAGGATGCTGCCCGCCAGCGTCTGTCCGGACTCATCGACGATCTCCCCCCGTGTGCCGTACAGCGTGCGTGAAGCGCCGAGTGCGACCTGCATGGAGTCGGCGATGTGATCGTCGGCGTTGACGATCTGGATGTCCACGAGGCGGACGATGAAGCCGGCCAGAACTGCCAGCACGACGGCGAGCGCGATGACCGTGCGACGGCGAGGGCTTCGCGTGCTTCTGGTGGTCATGTGCTCAGTGTGTGCTCGGGGTGGGCAGTCCGTCGGTGATAGGAGGCGGTGTGTTCGTCACTCCGCCGTCCGCACCGACGACGGCCGTCTCGACCGGTGCCCCTTCGATCGTGGCGTCCGGCGCCGTGACGAGAGGGGTGTCGGTGATGAGAGCGTTCGGAACGGTCGCCCGGCCGATCGCGTCCACCGTGGACGCACCCAGCGCCGCCTGCCCCGCACCGAGCAGAGCGCCGTCGCTCAGACGCAGGTAGCTGGGCGACTCCTCGATCACCATGCCGAGCGCGGAGGCGTTGGCCGCGAGGTACTGGGGGGAGCTGAGTCCGGCGACGTCGTCGTGCAAGATCTGCTTCTGCCAGATGAGCTGTCGCGCTTCTTGCGTGAGAGTGGACAGCTCGTACGAGCTCTGGGTCGTGAGGATCGACAGCGCCATCTGGGCCGTGCCGATCGTCAGGGCTCCGGCCAGCGCGACGACACCGTAGATGAGCTTGGGCCGCCGACGGCGGGAGGGCTCCTCGACGACGCGGAGCGGGCGGTCCGACCCGCGCTCGCGGGTCGGAGTCGCGAGCGCGGCGACCGCATCGGCGGCGCTCACGCGGCATCCCTCACTCGCTCGGCTGCCCGAAGTCGCACGGGTGCGGCGCGGGGGTTGCGCGCCTTCTCTTCGTCGGAGGCGAGTTCGGCGCCCCTCACCAGCAGCCGGAACCGGGGAGCGTGCTCGGGAAGCTCGACCGGGAGACCCGCCGGCGACGTGGACGCCGACGCCGCCGCGAGCGCGCGCTTGACGATCCGGTCCTCGAGCGACTGATAGGCCAGCACGACGATGCGGCCACCGACCGAAAGCGCATCGAGCGCGGCCGGGATCGCGCGCTCGAGCACGGCGAGCTCGCCGTTCACCTCGATGCGCAGCGCCTGGAACACCCGCTTGGCGGGGTGTCCGGCGCGCTGCGCCGCGTAGGGCGTCGCCGCGATCAGAATCTCGACCAGCTGCCCGGACCGCTCGATCGGTGCGGTCTCACGCGCCCTGATGATGGCGCGGGCATAGCGACCCGACAGCTTCTCCTCGCCGTAGCGTTCGAAGATGCGGCGAAGCTCGCCTTCGCTGTACGTTGCCACGACGTGCGAGGCCATCCGCCCCGTGGTCTGATCCATCCGCATGTCCAGCGGAGCGTCCTGCGAATACGCGAAGCCGCGGTCGGCGACGTCCAGCTGCAGGGACGAGACGCCGAGGTCGAACAGAATGCCGTCCGCCGCGGCGACGCCGGCCGTTTTGAGGGCGGCGGCGATGCCGTCGTACACGGTGTGGACCAGAGTGATGCGATCGGCGAACGGCGCGAGCCGCTCCCCGGCGATCCGCAGCGCGTCCTGGTCTCGGTCCAGGCCGATGACGCGGATGCCGGGGAATCGCTCCAGGAACGCCTCGGCGTGCCCGCCCATGCCGAGGGTGGCGTCCACGAGCACCGCGCCGTCCTTCTGCAGGGCGGGCGCGAGCAACTCGACACAGCGGTCGAGGAGCACGGGGGTGTGGACGTCGCGCAGGCTCATGGTGCTCGAGGCCCCTGTTCCCCAGATCCTGATCCCCATCCGCTCTGACCTGGCACCGGGGAAGTGTGTCAGGGCGTGAGCGGCTGGGAGTCAGGGTCGGGGGCTCAGAACAGGCCCGGGATCACCTCCTGCTCGAGTTCGGCATAGCTGGATTCGTTGCCTTCGGCGTAGGCGTTCCAGGAGTCGGCGTTCCAGATCTCGGCGTGGGCGCCGACACCCGTGACGACGAGATCCTTCTCGAGCCCGGCGTAGGTGCGGAGGGACGACGGGATCGTGATGCGGTTCTGGCTGTCGGGCTTCTCGGCGCTGGCGCCGGAGAGGAACATCCGCAGGAAGTCCCGCGCCTGCTTGTTCGAGAGCGGCGTCTCGCGGATGCGCTCGTGGATGCGCTCGAACTCGTCGGAGCTGAACACGTAGAGGCAGCGTTCCTGACCGCGGGTGATGACGATGCCGTCACCCAGGTCGCTGCGGAACTTCGACGGCAGGATGACCCTCCCCTTGTCGTCGAGCTTGGGAGTGTGGGTGCCCAAGAGCATTGCCACCACCCCCTTCATCCGGCCCCCGCGGGATTTCCACCACTTTACTCCACTTCACTCCACTTTGTCACCCATTCGTGACACGACGGATCCCCCTTGCTCCCCCGCGCCACCCATCCCGGCCGACGGCTGGCAAAAGAAAAGCACCGACCCGGAGGTCGGTGCTTCGGTGCTGCGATCAGCGTGTGCGGCGGGTCACTGCCCCTCGCGCCGCCGGTCCCAGCGGTCGTTCATGCGATCCATGAAAGAGGAGCTCGCCTTGGCCTTCGGTGGTGCCGGTGCTGCTGCGACCGGCCCGCTCGGCAGGCCGCGGGTCGGGGTGACGGCGAGGACGACGCCACCGAGCATCACGACGAAGCCGATGACGCCCACGACGATGAGCTGGGTCGACACTCCGACGATGAGCGCACCGAGGCCCACGAGCACGAGGACCGTGCCGTACACGATGTTTCGATAGCTCAGCGTGCGACCGTCGGTGGCCGCGCTGACCACGTCGGCATCATTGCGCATGAGATGGCGTTCCATCTCATCGAGCAGACGCTGCTCCTGTTCGGAGAGTGGCATGCATCCCCCTCTGCTTGCTCGGACCCGATGATTCTACCCGCGCCCTCAATCACTAGGCTAGGCCCGTGTCACCCTCCCCGGATGCCGTTGAAGCGGTTTCCCAGCGTCTGAACAACTTCCTCTCGGCGCAGAGAGCCGCAACCGCCGATCTCGGCCCCGAAGCGGGTCTTCTCGTCGAGGCCGGAGCGACCGCTCTTGACGGCGGAAAAAGACTTCGCGGACGGTTCTGCATCGCCGGGTGGAGGGCAGTGGAGGGCGCCGGACGCGTACCGTCGGCCCCGCCCGCTGAGGTCATCGCGGCCGCGGCTTCGCTGGAGATCTTCCATGCCGCCGCCCTCGTCCACGACGACCTCATCGACAACTCCGACACGCGCCGCGGGCGCCCCTCCGCGCACCGGGCGCTTGCGGCCGCGCATCGCTCGCACCGGTGGGCCGGGAACCCGGCGGCGTTCGGCCGGTCGGGTGCGATTCTGCTGGGCGATCTGCTGGTGGCCTGGAGCGACGATCTGCTCGAAGAGGGATTGGCCGCGGCATCCGGCGTACGCGCTGCGGCGGCGCGCGCCGAGTACGCGACGATGCGCCGCGAGGTGACCATCGGCCAGTTCCTCGACGTCGCCGAAGAATCCGCGTACGTGAGCGAGCCCGACCACAGACACGCCGAGCGCGCGCTGCGGGTGGCTTCGCTCAAGTCCGCGAGGTACAGCATCCAGCAGCCTCTGGCTGTCGGCGCAGCGCTGGCCGGTGCGGATCATGCCCAGCTCGCCGCGCTGGCTGCATTCGGGCATCCGGTCGGGATGGCCTTCCAGCTTCGGGACGACGTGCTCGGCGTCTTCGGCGACGAAGCGGCGACCGGCAAGCCCTCGGGCGACGACCTGCGCGAGGGCAAGCGCACTGTCCTGATCGCATACGCACGCGAGCGCCTCTCCGTCCCGGCGCGGCGCATCGTGGACGAGCTGGTCGGCGACCCGGGATTGGATGCTGCGCAGATCGCATCGCTGCAGCAGACCATCCTCGACACCGGCGCGCTCGAGCGGGTCGAGCAGCTGATCGCGGAATACTCGCGAGAGGCCGAGCGTGCGCTCTCCGGCGCGCGACTCGGAAACGCCGCCGTCGGCGAACTGCGCGAACTTGCCCGCGCCGCGACCGTTCGCACGACCTGACGTCGGGACGCCTCGACTCAGCCCAGCGCCTGCGCGACGCGGCGAACCTCGCTCTTGCGTCCGGCGCGGAGCGCCTCGATAGGCGGGATGCCGATCGAAGCGTCCGAGGTCAGCAGCCAGTCGATGGCCTCGTCGTCGGTGAAGCCGGCATCGTGCAACACGAAGAGCGTGCCGCGCAGCGACCCGATCGGCTCGCCGTCGAGGATGAAAACGGCGGGGACCTTGAACACGCCGTCCCGGCGCGAGCCGACGAGCTGCAGCTCGTCGAGGAGCCGTCGAACCCGGCCCAGCGGTTCGCCGAGCACCTGCGTCAGGTCAGCGAGGGTCAGCCAATCGGTTTCGATCTGCGGCGTGGCGTCATCGGTCACGAAGCCACTATCTCATTCCTGCCGGGGTCCTCGGCACCCCAGTCTCGAGAACTCCAACCACACCTATCACATAGGCCTCGTCTGTCGCATACATAACATCAGTTGACACGAATTCGCTTCCGTGACACCGTTTCCTGAGTCCACGGAGGGGGATCTCTTGCAACCCGACACCCGGCAACGTCCCGCGAGCATTCGACGCGCCGCCGCCGCAGGCATACCCGTGGCCCTCGCCGGGTCGCTTGCCGTTCTGATGAGCGCCGCCCCCGCGCATGCAGCCGGACCCGCACGCTCGGGCGACTCCTCTGCGCCTCGCCTGCTCGCAGAACCGCATGGCTCGGCAGCCCCAATGCCGAAGCCCTCGTCGGTGCGAGTGCCGACCGCCGCGACCCCCGAGACCTACGAGGTGCAGGCCGGCGACAGCGTCTCCACGATCGCCGCCCGGCATGGGCTGCGCACGACCGACGTGCTCGCGATCAACGGACTGTCCTGGTCGTCGACCATCTACCCGGGGCAGGTCCTGCGGCTCGCCGCCGTGACGGCACCCGAAGCCGCTCCCCCGGCACCCGCCGCGCCGGCGCCACCGGCCGCCCGCGCATACGTCGTCGCCGGCGGCGACACGATCAGCGCGATCGCCCGGCTGCACGGTGTGAGCACGCAGGAGCTCCTGGACGCGAACGGTCTGAACGCGTCCTCGATCATCTACCCGGGCCAGAGCATCGCCGTCCCGCCGACGCCATCCCTGACCCTCGTCGCGAACACGACCACGGATGCGTCCACGACGATGCTCGATGCCGAGCAGATCGCGAACGCGAGGATCATCATCGGCGTGGGCCGAGAACTCGGTGTACCCGACCGGGGGATCGCGATCGCACTGGGCACGGCGATGCAGGAGTCGTGGCTGCGAAACCTGGACTGGGGCGACCGCGATTCGCTCGGCCTGTTTCAGCAGCGCCCGAGCACCGGGTGGGGAACGCCGGAGCAGGTCCGCGATGCGGTGCACGCCGCGCGCACCTTCTACGGAGGGCCATCCGACCCGAACGGGTATCTGACGCGCGGACTGCTCGACGTGCAGGGCTGGCAGGAGTTGTCGTTCGCGAATGCCGCGCAGTCGGTGCAGATCTCCGCCTATCCCGACCGGTACGCACAGTGGGAGCAGCCCGCCTCGGCATGGCTCGCCGCCCTCGGGTGAGCGACCGCACCCGCGACCGAACGCCGCAGCCGTCGCCCCAGCAGGGGGTGAGCCGCTCCGCGGGCTCGCAGGAACCCGTCCGTAGACTCGGATCGTGAGCACGAGTCAGCAGGCCGACCCGCTGATCGGACGTCTGGTCGACGGCCGATACCGGGTGCGCGCGCGCATCGCGCGCGGCGGCATGGCGACCGTGTACGTCGCCACCGACCTGCGCCTGGAGCGGCGGGTCGCCCTCAAGGTCATGCACGGGCACCTCAGCGACGACACGGTGTTCCAGAGCCGGTTCATCCAGGAGGCGCGGGCCGCCGCGCGACTGGCCGACCCGCACGTCGTCAACGTCTTCGACCAGGGCCAGGACGGCGATATGGCGTACCTGGTCATGGAATACCTCCCCGGCATCACGCTGCGCGAGCTGCTGCGCGAGCAGAAGCGCCTCACGGTGCCGCAGACGGTGACGATCATGGACGCGATGCTCTCCGGTCTCGCCGCCGCGCACCGCGCCGGCATCGTGCACCGCGATGTCAAGCCCGAGAACGTACTGCTGGCCGAAGACGGCAGGATCAAGATCGGCGACTTCGGTCTCGCGCGCGCGACGACGGCGAACACCGCCACCGGCGCCCAGCTGCTCGGCACGATCGCCTACCTCGCTCCTGAGCTGGTCACGCGCGGGTTGGCCGACGCGCGCAGCGACATCTACTCGCTCGGCATCATGCTCTACGAGATGCTCGTCGGCGAGCAGCCGTACAAGGGCGAGCAGCCCATGCAGATCGCCTTCCAGCACGCGACGGATTCGGTGCCGCGGCCGAGCGTGAAGAACCCCGGGGTGCCCGAACAGCTCGACGAGCTCGTGCTGTGGGCGACCGAGAAGTCGCCCGACGACAGGCCCACGGACGCTTCGGTCATGCTCGATCGGCTGCGCGAGATCGAGCGCGAACTCGGGATCGCCCCCCAGGTGGCCCGCACCCTGTCGGCCGGCATCATCCGCGAGGAGGTCGCCGGCGATTCGGGCGATCTCACGCAGGTGCTGCCTGCGACGATGACCGGGCAGACCACTGCGGTCGACGAGACCGACAACGCCACACGCCTGCGCGCCGCGACCAAGCGCCGCTCGGTCAAGGGCGGCTGGCTCATGGCGCTGGTCCTGCTGCTCTCGGCGCTCGCTGCGGGGGCCGGGTGGTGGCTCGGATCGGGTCCCGGTTCGCAGGTCGCCGTTCCCGATGTGGCCGATCGCAGCTTCGCGGAGGCGCAGCAGATCCTCGCCGAGCAGTCGCTGCAGGCCGTGCAGAAAGACGTCTACGACCTTGATGTCGCGCCCGGCATCGTCGTCGGAACCGATCCGTCCGCTGGTTCGCGCCTCGACAAGGATGGGACCGTGAACGTGCTCGTCTCGCTGGGCCCGCGGCCGCAGACCGTGCAGGCGCTCGGCGGGGTGGCGGCGACCGATGCCCGCGGCATCCTGCAGGCGATCAATCTGACGGTCGCCGAGCCGGATCAGGAGTACTTCACGGACGCCGCCGAGGGCACGGTCATCGCGGTGTCGGTGACACCGCGCGCGGGCGGCGACCCGGTGGACTGCACACAGGGCTGCACCGCCCTCGAGGGCGACACCGCGACGCTCTCGGTGTCGGTCGGACCCATCCCCGATGTGTTCGGCGAGAGCGTGGATTCGGCGACCTCGATGCTCGCCGAGAAGAATCTTTCGGTCAGCGGAACGTTCGAGGAGTTCAACGACGACCTCGACACCGGCCTCGTCATCTACATCGCCGGCCGCGATGGCGGCGGCGACTGGCGCCCCGGCGAAAGTGTCACACTGGCCGTCTCGAAGGGGCCTGCGCTGTTCCCCGTGCCGAACATCGTCGGGCTGACCCGGGATCAGGCCAAGGCCGCTCTCACCGACGCCGGATTCGAATACGAGTACGCGACCCTGTGGGACGCCGTACTCGACGAGATCACCGAGGTCGAGTCACAGGTCCCGGCTGCGGGCACGCAACACCCCAAGGGCACAGTCGTCAGCTTCCGGATCAACGGCGCCTTCTGAGCGCGAGATGCTTGCGGCCTCGATACGTTTCGCGGCCCGGTTTGTCGAGTAGCCGCGCAGCGGCGTATCGAGCCACGACCTTGACACGCGGGCGCATCAGCGCTTGTCGAGCTCCTCGGCCACCAGGAACGCGAGCTCGAGACTCTGCATGTGGTTCAGGCGCGGGTCGCAGAGGCTCTCGTAGCGGGTCGCAAGAGTGGCCTCGTCGATCATCTCGGAGCCGCCGAGGCACTCGGTGACGTCGTCACCGGTGAGTTCGACGTGGATGCCGCCCGGATGCGTTCCGACGGAGCGGTGCGCGTCGAAGAAGCCGCGGACCTCGTCCACGACATCGTCGAAGCGGCGGGTCTTGTAGCCGGTGGGGGTCGTGATGCCGTTGCCGTGCATCGGGTCGGTCACCCACAGCGGCGTCGCACCCGCGTCGCGCACGGCCTCCAGCAGCGGCGGCAGCGCATCGCGGATCTTTCCCGCTCCCATGCGCGTGATGAAAGTCAGCCGACCGGGCTCGCGCTGGGGGTCGAGCTTGTCGATGAGCGCGAGCGCGGTATCCGGAGTCGTCGAGGGTCCGAGCTTCACGCCGATCGGGTTGCGGATCTTCGAGAAGTAGTCCACGTGGGCGCCGTCGAGGTCGCGCGTGCGCTCGCCGATCCAAAGGAAGTGCGCCGAGGTGTTGTAGGGCGTGCCGGTGCGCGAGTCGATCCGCGTCATCGGGCGCTCATAGTCCATCAGCAGACCCTCGTGGCCGGTGTAGAAGTCGACGCGGCGCAGTTCGTCGAAGTCGGCGCCGGCCGCCTCCATGAACTTGATGGCCCGGTCGATGTCATGCGCGAGCCGCTCGTACGCCTGGTTGGCCGGGTTCTCGGCGAAGCCCTTGTTCCAGCTGTGCACTTCGCGCAGGTCGGCGAAGCCACCCTGGGTGAACGCGCGGATCAGATTGATGGTCGATGCAGCGGTGTGGTACCCCTTGAGCAGCCGGACGGGGTCGGCGCGGCGCGAGCCCTCGGTGAAGTCGAAGCCGTTGACGATGTCGCCGCGGTACGCCGGCAGTGTGACGTCGCCGCGCGTCTCGGTGTCGCTCGAGCGCGGCTTGGCGAACTGGCCGGCCATGCGCCCCATCTTCACGATCGGCATCGCGGCGCCGTACGTCAGCACGACCGCCATCTGCAGCACCGTCTTTATGCGGTTGCGGATCTGCTCGGCCGTCGCTCCGGCGAAGGTCTCGGCGCAGTCGCCTCCCTGCAGCACGAACGCGCGACCGGATGCGGCGCGGGCGAGCTGGTCGCGCAGGTTGTCGACCTCACCGGCGAACACGAGAGGCGGCAGGGTCGCGATCTCGGCCGAGACGGCCGCAACAGCCTCCGCGTCATACCAGGTGGGCTGTTGCTTTATGGGCAGGGTCCGCCAGTGGTCGAGTGCGTCAAGCTGCTGCAGCATCTGCCCAGTCTATCGGCGCGCGGTCGCTCCGGGATTCCGTGACGGCTGCTGTACGGCGGCGGCTCAGTCGACTGCAGGCGCGGCCAGCCCGCTCTTGACCGTCGAGGCGTAGACGTCGTGATAGGTCTGCTCTCCCAGCCGCTGCAGCGCGACCATGATCTCGTCGGTGACCGAGCGGAGGATGTACCGGTCGCCCTCCATGCCTGCGAACCGCGAGAAGTCAAGCGGCTCGCCGATCACGATGCCCACGCGCCCGACGCGCGGCAGGCGGCGGCCGATCGGCATGACGGTGTCCGTGTCGACCATCACGACCGGGATGACGGGCACGCGCGCTTCCAGCACCATGCGAGCGAGTCCGGTGCGGCCCCGGTAGAGGCGACCGTCGGGGCTGCGCGTGCCCTCGGGGTAGATGCCGAGCAGCTCGCCGCGCCCGAGCACCTGCAGTCCGGTGTTCAGCGACGCTTCGGAGGCCCTGCCGACGTTGCGCTCGATGGGGATCTGACCCGTCCCCTTCATGAACATCCGAGTGGCCCAGCCCTTGAGACCCTTGCCAGTGAAGTAGTCGCTCTTCGCGAGGAACGACATCGGCCGGTCGATCATCAGCGGCAGGAACACGGAGTCGATGAACGACAGATGATTGCTCGCGAGAACCGCGGCACCTTCGACGGGAACGTTCGTGCGGCCCACGATCCACGGCCGGAAGATCGCCCTGAGGAGCGGTCCGAGCACGATGTACTTCATCAGCCAGTAGAACATCGCCTAGGCCCGCTCGCGGTCGATGAAGCCGGCGACCTTCGCGCCACCGATGTCGATACCGACTTTGAGCACCGCGTTCCCTCTCCGGCCGGCGCAGCCGCGACGACGTGTTGCAGTCTAGTGGCCCGCATCAGCGAGCCGGGGCGGGGCCGAGGCACGTTCGCTCCCTCGCTCAGCGACCGAGAATCGGTCAGAACCAGGTGCTCTCGCGGATCTCCCTCATCGCGATGCGCCGGGTCTCGGCCGGCAGCCGGTCGAGGTAGAGCTTTCCGTCGAGATGGTCGGTCTCGTGCTGCAGGGCCTGCGCGAGCAGGCCGTCGCCTTCGAGCACGACCTCGTTGCCGTCCAGGTCGATGCCCGTGACGCTGGCGTGCGGGTGGCGCAGGGCCTCGTGCCAGAGCCCGGGCACCGAAAGGCATCCCTCGCCGACGAGTTCCGGTTCACCCGAGACCTCGACGAGCACCGGGTTGAGGATATAGCCGATCTCGCCGTCGATGTTGTAGCTGAACGCGCGGAGTCCGACCCCTATCTGGGGTGCGGCGACCCCGGCACGGCCGGGCAGCTCGACGGTGTCGATGAGGTCGCGCACGAGCGCCCTGATGCCGTCGTCGATCTCGCCGATCGGGGCACTCGGGGCGCGCAGCACCGGGTCGCCGAAGAGGCGGATGGGCCGGACAGACATCTGCGCCTACGCTGCGGGTGCGAGGGCTCGCAGGCCCTCGACGACCGAGGCGGCCAGGTCGCGCGCCGCGAGCCGGGTCGCCGGCTGCAGGTCGCGGAACGAGATGGCGCTGCCCGCCGCGATGTGCGGATCGTAGGGAACGCGGACCACGCTGCGCACGCGCGTTCGGAAATGCCCTTCGAGCTCATCCTGACGCACGAGCGGCGTTCCGGGTCGGGAGCTGTTGAGCACCACGATCGTGTTGCGCACCTGCTCGGCGTAGCCGTTGGTCTCGAGCCAGGTGAGCGTCTCGGAGGCGAGACGCGCTTCGTCGACGCTCAGGCCGGCGACGACGACGAGCTGGTCGGCCAGGTCGAGCGTGGCGCCCATCACCGAGTGGACGATGCCGGTGCCCGTGTCGGTGAGCACGATCGAGTAGTAGTGCGCCGCGATGCTCGCGATGTCGTGGTAGTCGCGGTCGTTCAGCGCTTCGGACACGCGCGGGTCCGTGCCGGAGGCCAGTACGTCCAGTCGGGTCTCGTCGCGGGCGACGATGTTCGAGATGTCGTTGTAGCCGGTGACCTCAGAGCGCGCCTTCACCAGGTCGCGGACGGTCTTGCCGCTCGAGCGCGAAATGCGCTCGGCGAGGGTTCCCCGGTCGGGATTGGCGTCGACGGCGATGATGCGGTCGTCGCGAGCATCGGCCAGCGCCATGCCGAGCAGGGTGGTCACGGTGGTCTTTCCGACGCCACCCTTGCGCGAGAGCACGGGCACGAACCGCGCGCCGCCGTTCAGGGATGCCGCGATGCGGCGGTCGAGCTCCTTGCGGGCACGGGCGCGCTTGCCGTCACCGAGGTTGATGCGGTGACCTGAGATCGAATAGACGAAGTGCTGCCAAGTGCCCTCGGGCTCGGGTCGCACGATCTGGTGCGGATCGAGCAGGCGGTCGGCGGTGAGCAGGTCAGCGGTCTCGCGGCCGGCTTCGAACTCGCCGAGGCGCTTGGAGGTCATCGTGACGTCGGCCCGCGGGATCACGCGCTCGACCGCGTGCGGGTGGTCGGGGCGCTCTTCGACATCGGGATGCTGCGCCTCCCAACGGGTGCTCGGGATGGAGCCCGTCGTCGGTGTCGAGCCCGTGCTCGGGGCCGGCGGTGCACTGGCCGGAGCGGTCTCGACGGGGGTGTTCGCGAACAGCGGAGCATCCTCCTGGCGGTCGGCATCCGCGACGGTGTCCTCGACGACAGACGCGTCCTCGAAGGCCGACGAGGAGTCGTAGACGCTCTCGGCCCCGGTCCACTCGTCGACCTCGATCTCGGCCGTGCCGACGAACTCGTCGACCGTCGCTGCGCCGCTTTCGACAGCG
>WOYI010453103.1_pt1 | contig 29377 bp, 35 predicted proteins | sample 6423411 | NCBI WGS metagenome assembly WOYI01 (sample SAMN13441803, study PRJNA592873) | oil field metagenome | biome: oil field; feature: oil-well bore; material: oil-contaminated soil; isolation source: oil-contaminated soil from oil-well borehole | place: Germany: Wietze | collected 2016-10-18 ...
CTACCGCACAAACTCAGGACGGCAAGCTGGGCATCGTGACCGAGAACCTGCAGCGTATGTCTGAGATCCTTGCAGGCAATGGCGGCACCGTAAACGCCGAGTTCACTGCTCTCGACACAGTCAATCAGGCCTTGGCCACAGCAGGTGGCGCAACGTATACAGCTGCCACCAATGCAGCAGGCGTCACCGCCAACTTGGGGGCCGTCGGCACACAACGCGAGACTCTGGGCGCAGCCATGGCATCGAATGCATCCGAAGTCGCCGCCCTGCAGATCGACGCGGTGAACTTGTCGGCCGCTTACAGCCGTATCATGGACACCGACTACGCCGCTGAAACAACGGCCATGGCACGTAACAACATTCTGCAGCAAGCAGGTACTGCAGTGCTGGCCCAGGCTAACCAAACCCCCAACACTGTGCTGACTCTGTTGCGTTAAACTTAGTATCATAGCGTGATCCCAGTCGGCACTCCGGCTGGGAGTTAAAGGTAAAGGAGAGGCAAAATGCTCATCCAAAATGTAAGTGGCGCAGTGCAGGCCCCACAATCTTTCAGGCTCACCAGTGATGGTGCGCCCAAAGTCGCTGACGTCCCGGCTGCAGCACAAACTGCGGCGCATCAGCCTTCCGATCAGCAAGTGAAGGTCGCGGTGGACAGCATCAACCAGGCGCTGAAACAGGCAGACAAAAGCCTGCAGCTGAGCATCGATCCCAGCACCAAGTCGCCCGTCGTCAAAATGATCGACTCGCAAACCGGCGAGCTGGTGCGTCAATATCCCACTAAAGAGGTGCTGGCAATTGCTCAAGGTATCGACCAGTTCTTAAAGCACCAAGGCACTCTGTTCAAACAAGAGGCTTAAGCGCAGGAGGCAGATCATGGCAACCAACTCTGTATCATCAACGAGCGCTGGACTGGATGTCCCTGCGCTCGTTGCGCAATTGATGTCCGCCGAACGTCGGCCCATCGACACGCTGAATGCCAAGATCAGCACCAGCCAAACCAAAATATCCACTTTTGGCACGGTCAAAGGCTTGGCTTCCGATTTCCAGGTTGCTTTGCAAGGCCTGACTGCAAGCCTGCAAGGTTTCAGCGCCACCTCGTCGGATGCTAGTGTTGCCTCAGCTTCTGCGAGCAGCACCGCTGCAGCTGGCACTTATGCGCTCAATGTCACAGCACTGGCACAAACCCATAGTCTCGCTGCGGCCGGACAAGCAAGCGATACCGCTGCCATTTCCACTGCCGCATCGACAGTCACATTCAATGTTGGTGCCACCAGTACAAACGTCCCCATCGCGGCAGGTGCCACGCTGCAAGATATTCGCACTGCGATCAATGCTGCCAATGTTGGAGTGACCGCCACGATCATCAACGATGGTAGCGGCACGCCGTTTCGTTTGGCGCTAACCTCCAACGCATCAGGCACTAGCAATGCGATCAGCAGCATCACCATCCAGGCAGGCGGGGATGTCGCCGTCAACGATTTGCTCGCATACAACCCGACGACCAACGTGCCCGCACCCGCCATCCCCATGGCTCAAACAGTAGCGGCCCAGGATGCGTCATTCAAGTTGAACGGTATTCAGATCACCAGCGCTTCCAATGCTGTCACCACAGCCGTACAAGGTGTCACGCTGAATCTGAGCAAGATCGGGACATCCAATGTAACTGTCGCGCGTGACACTGCCGCCGTCAGCAAAGCCGCTTCCGGACTGGTAGATACTTACAACGCGCTGGCAAGCAAACTCAAATCATTGACTGCCTATGGCAGCTCTGCAGGGGCCTTGGCAGGCGATGGTACATTGCGCATGATGCAGGATCAGTTGCGTGGCATTCTTGGCACGCCCGCAACCGGCGGCACCCTTTCTACATTGTCGCAAGTCGGCATCGGCTTTCAGGCTGACGGCACGTTAAAGCTGGATTCAACCAAGCTCAACACAGCGATGGCGACGAATTTCAGCGATGTCACCAATTTGTTCTCATCTGCGGATGGTTTTGCTACGAGACTTGAGGCATGGGCAACGAACGTTGTTCAGCCCACGGGCCTGATTGACCAGCATACGGCCAACCTCAATACGACGATCACTAGTTATAATGATCAAATCAGCAAACTAGAAATCAAGATGACTGCTTTGCAAAAACAGTACACAAAAACTTATACTGACCTCAACACGATGCTTATGAGCATGAACAGCACCAGCACTTATCTGGCGCAGCAGTTTGCCTCGGGAGGAAAATAATGTACCCATCCACCGCCACCCAAGCCTATGCAAAAGTCGGACTGGAATCCGGCGCACTCACCGCCGATCCACACAAACTGATTTCAATGCTATTCCAGGGGGCATTGCTGGCCATTGCCAACGCCAAAAACGGCATGTTGCGCAAGGACATCCCCGCGAAAGGCGCGGCGATCTCCAAGGCCATCCTCATCATCGGCGAAGGCCTGCAGGGCAGCCTGGACAAGAATGTCGGCGGCGAACTGGCGCAGAGTCTTGATGCGCTTTATGGCTATATGTGCGCCCGACTGGTACATGCCAATGCCCATAATGATCAAGCCGCACTCGACGAAATCTCCGGCTTGCTCAATGAATTGAAGGGCGCTTGGGACACCATCCGCCCGCAGGCTATCAACACCCAACCGGTGGCGACAGCTCTGCCCGCAAAGAAACAAGAGTCATTGGTTTATGGCAGGGCATGATCATGCATACCATCGTTGAAGAATATACGCAGCTTTCCACCATTACCGGTCAGATGCGCGCTGCAGCGGATGCCGGAGACTGGGAGCAGTTGGTCGCGCTGGAGAAGCGTTGCGCGCAACAAGTCGCAGAGATAAAACCACACGATGCGACCCCAGCTGACGAAACATCACGCCTGCAGAAAGTGGCATTGATCAAAAAGATGCTGGCGGATGACAAAGCGATTCGTGCTCGCACAGACCCTTGGATGCGTCAGCTGGAAAGAATCATGCAAAGCGCGCGCAGTGAACAGCGGCTGCATCAAGCCTATCTGTCCCAAGGTTGATCACGCTCGGCAATGAGCCATGCTGCCCGCAGACTTACTTGCCTCCACCCTCGCCCGGATCGCGACTACAGACAAGCCGCTTGTCACGGCGAACTCTGACAAACAGAATCCGCAGAACGCTCTCAAGCTGGAAGTCGGGCAACAAGTTCAAGCCACGGTTCAAGCCAAAGTGGCTGCCGACGTGTTTCAAGTAAAAGTCGCCAACCAGACCATCCAGATGCAACTGCCCGCGTCCGTGCGTAGCGGTGACCTAATCACATTGCAGGTCATATCCCTGCAGCCCAAGCTCTCGTTTTCTTTTGCAGTCTCAAGCAATCCGCTCTCCACTTCCGAACAACTCGGCTCAACCGCCCGCCTGCTTTCCTCATTGTCGCAACAGCCGGTACGCCAAGATTACGTTCCGGCAACGCGGCGCGAGCCGCTATGGATAGGCGGTCGCAGCGCACCAGACACCACTCAACTCGCCGGGCGATTGCACCAAAGCCTGAGCCACAGCGGTCTGTTCTATGAATCGCATCAAGCGCAGTGGATCGCGGGCACACGCACCACACCGCAATTGATGCAGGAGCCGCAGAACCTGTCTCGCCCTCAAACCGGACAAGTCGGTACATTGCAAACGCAGCCCTCCTCTTCTCAGCTCTTGAACACTCCACTAGCTGCCGGCACACAAACCTCCGGCGGAGAAGCCAACGCACGCGTGCCAACCATCCCCGACCACTTGCAACCTCTTGTGCAGCAACAGCTGCAGGCATTGGAGAACAAACAGGTGGTGTGGATGGGACAGGCTTGGCAGGGGCAGGACATGCGCTGGGAAGTGCGTGAAGAGAATACGCGCCCCGGCAATGATCGTGAGGACCATAAGCAATGGGTGACAGAGCTGCATCTTGACTTACCCAAGCTGGGCGGCGTGACCGCCCGCTTGAGCATGAGCGGCAACGCGGTCAGCCTGAAGTTCGAAGTTGCCGATGACCAGACCGCTCGCACCATGGAAACCGCCAGCGCACAATTGGTCGCTTCGTTGACAGCCCATGGCGTACCCGTGCAACAGACTCTTATCGAACGGACAAGCGAGACTCCGGGATGAACATGCCCGGTCGCCCCAACCGCCAGCTGGCCGTGGCCCTCGCCTATCGCAGTGGCGACGCCGCGCCCAAAGTCGTCGCCAGCGGGCGTGGCTTGATCGCGCAGGCCATCATCGAGCGCGCCAAGGAGCATGGCGTGTTCGTGCATGAATCGGAAGAATTGGTGGCGATGCTGATGCAGGTCGAACTGGACCAGCATATCCCGCCGGCGCTGTATCTGGCCGTGGCCGAGTTGCTGGCCTGGCTATATCGACTGGAACGGGGGGAAATCCCTGCTATTCCATCCACCGGAAAAACGTCCTAACCGTTAGAATCGCGCGGGTATTCATTCAATATGGGCCGCACCATGCGCAGCAAAGAGATTCCGCTCAAGATCGAAGTATTCGCCCAGGACGATGAGAACGATTTCATCCTGCGCGACCAGAGAGAGATTGTTTCCGTCCTGCGCGACATCGTTCAGCAACGGAATCGTGTCGCACTCTATTACAACGATGACAGCAGCATGGTGTTGACCCTGTTGCTGGCGGCGGACGAGACCGGCATCTGGGTCGATGCTTCTGCCAACCCCGTGGACAACCGCAATATCGAGCGCAGCCATCGCATCGTCTTCGTCAGCACCCACAACATGGCGAAAGTGCAATGGGTGTCCACCGAGACCACGCAAGGCCTGTACCAAAATTCCGCCGCATTCTTTCTGCCGCTGCCAAGAAAGCTATTGCGTTTGCAGCGACGCGACTATTACCGCCTGCTCAATACCGAACCGGAAGTGCTCAAGTGCATGATTCGTCCATATACCGGCAAAAAGCATGTCCATCATGAAGTGACTGTAATGGACATCAGCATCGGCGGTGTGGCACTGGTCTGCGCCGAAGACAGCGTGGAATTGACGCCCGGTTCTACCTACCAGGATTGCGCGATCGAGTTGCCGGACATCGGCACCATCTATACCGGCATCGAAGTGAAGAACGTGTTTGAAGTCACGACCCGCAACGGCGAGGTCAAACGCCGGGCCGGCTGCGTGTTCGTCAACCCGGACCGCGAGGCGGTCATGATGTTGCAACGTTATGTGGCGCAGGCACAACGGGCGCTGGCCAGTAAGAGAAGTGCTGAGGAATGAGTGCTGAGTGCTGAGAACTCAGCACTCAGGTTTAAACCTGCATGTTCATGATGTCGTTATAGGCCGCCACGAATTTGTTGCGTACCTGAACAGCGGTCTGGAACGCTATTTCGGATTTCTGCATGGCAATCATGGTGTCGGACAGGCTGACCTTGTCATCCCCCAGTATGAAACCCTTCTGCATGGATTCGGATTCCCGCTGCATCTGGTTCACGCCATCCAGCGAAGACTTCAGCACATTGGCAAAATTGACGCCCCCTGCCGCACCGGCGGACTGCGGAGCGGATAACGCGTTGCCCTGCGAGGCAGCGACTGCCGCCCGCATCTGGGACAGCAGATTGTCTACATTGCTTATTTCCATGCCCATGACACACCTCCTTCTTTGCCGCGTCTTGCGCGCATTGACCGATGGCGTCACAGTAACAGCGGCGGGGTCCCCGTCTAAAGCCGAATAGCGCCGTAATTTCCCCGCTTTTCCCGAGACCGGACTTGCTCGACAGGCAGATAATCCGCATCGTAAAACGAGTGTAGGTACGGACGGTGCCCCGGATGCCTATCCGATCCGACAAGTGGAGCATGAACAAGGTGAACAGTATGGCTAATGCGAACATCAACGATCCAACCATGGCACAACTGCTGCTGGGCATCCCCAGCCAGCAGAAGCTGGGACTGATGGTGGCAGTCGCGGCGACGGTCGCACTGCTGGCGGGACTTTGGATGTGGGGACAATCGCCGGACTACCGCGTGTTATACGCCAACCTGTCCGAGCGCGACGGCGGTGCAGTCATCGAATCCCTGCAACAGCAAAACATCCCCTACAAATTCGCCGAAGGCGGCGGTGCCCTGATGGTGCCGTCCGACCGCGTGCATGAAGTGCGCCTGAAGATGGCGGCGCAGGGGCTGCCCAAGGGCGGCACGGCCGGTTTCGAATTGATGGAGAACCAGAAGTTCGGCACCAGCCAGTTCCTGGAGCAGGTCAACTTCCAGCGCGCCCTGGAAGGCGAACTGGCTCGCTCGGTGCAATCCATGGCGTCCGTCGCGAATGCCCGCATCCACCTGGCCATACCCAAGCCCAGCGTATTCACCAAAGACAAACAAAAACCCACCGCCTCGGTGGTGCTTGCGATGTATGCCGGCCGCACGCTCGACGAAGGGCAAGTCAATGCCATCGTGCACCTGATCTCCAGCAGCGTTCCCAACATGACGGCGCAGAATGTGACCGTGGTCGACCAGAGCGGCACCCTGCTCTCCGCCGCGCATGACGGCAACCGCCAACTGCTGGATGCCACGCAACTGAAATATGTGCGCCAGATCGAACAGGATTACGTGAAGCGCATCGAGGACATCCTGAGCCCGATCACCGGCGTGCAGAACGTGCGCGCGCAGGTCACCGCCAGCCTCGACTTCACCACGACCGAACAAACATCGGAACTGTTCAAGCCGAACCAGCCACCGAACGAGGCTGCCGTACGCAGCATGCAAAGCACGGAAGCGCTCAACGGCGTGAAAACCGCGGGCGGCGTACCCGGCGCGCTGACCAACCAGCCGCCGGTGCCGGCCACCGCGCCGCTGGTCACGCCCGCCAATGCGGTTGCTGCGGCGAACGGCCCAGCGGCAAACAACATGCAAAAAGCGCAGACCACCAACTATGAAGTGGATCGCACCATCCAGCACACCAAGCTGCCCACCGGCAACATCAAGCGTCTGTCGCTGGCGGTGGTGCTGAACAACCGCGGCGTTCCGGGCAAGGACGGCAAGATCGTATCCACCCCCTACACCGACACGGAAAAGGCGCAGATCGCCTCGCTCATCAAGGAAGCGGTCGGCTTCGAAGAAGCGCGCGGCGACACGCTCAACCTGCTCAACAGCGCCTTCAACGACACCACTGAATCACTGCCAGATATCCCCATCTGGAAGCAGACCGAGATCATCGAGTTGGCCAAGGACGTCGTTAAATATCTGTTGATCATCGGCGGCGTGTTATTCCTGCTGTTCGGCATCATCCGTCCCGCATTCAAGTCGGTGGCGGCATACAACCCAGCCCCGGAACACACGGGGGAAGGCGAAAACGAAGAAGGCGGCACCATCGGCTTCGGCCAGCCGATGTCGGCGGCGCATGCCTACGAGAACAACCTGCAGATCGCCAAGCAACTGGCCAAGGACGACCCCAAGATCGTCGCCACGGTGGTCAAGGAATGGGTGAATAAAGAATGAGTGACGAGGGCGTAAACAAGAGCGCGATTCTGCTCATGACCCTCGGCGCGGATGAAGCAGCCGAGGTGATGAAGTATCTGGAACCCAAAGAGGTGCAGAAGATCAGCACCGCCATGGTCACGCTGAAGAACCTGTCGCGCGAGCAGATCGCCAATGTTTTCGATGAATTCCATACCAGCGCTTCCGAAAAGACCACCATCGGCATGGATTCCAGCGGCTACATCCGCGACATGCTGAACAAGGCGCTGGGCGACGACAAGGCGGCAGGCCTGCTCGACCGCATCCTGCACAACAGCGACACCAGCGGCATCGAAAGCCTGAAGTGGATGGACCCAGACTCGGTCGCCGATCTGGTCGCCAACGAACATCCGCAGATCATCGCCACCATCATGGTGCATCTGGAACCCGACCAGGCTTCGGCGGTGCTGAACAAACTGGCCGAGCGTGTGCGCAACGACGTGCTGCTGCGTATCGCCACACTGGACAGCGTGCAGCCGACCGCGCTGCACGAATTGAACGATGTGCTGACCAAGCTGCTGTCCGGCAATGCGATGGCCAAGAAGAGCATCCGCGGCGGCATCAAGACCGCGGCCGAGATCCTCAACTACATCGGCAGCACGCAGGAGCAGATCATCGAATCGGTGCGCACGCACGATGCCGAATTGGCGCAAAAGATCATGGACGAGATGTTCGTGTTCGAGGACATCATGGAAGTGGATGACCGCGGCATCCAGCTGGTGCTGCGCGAAGTCCAGTCCGAATCGCTGATCGTCGCGCTCAAGGGTGCCAGCGAAGAGCTGCGCGAGAAGATATTCAAGAACATGTCGCAACGTGCCGCCGAGATGCTGCGCGAGGATCTGGAAGCAAAGGGCCCGGTCAAACTCAGCGAAGTGGAGTCCGAGCAGAAAGAGATCCTCAAGGTCGTGCGTCGCCTGTCCGACGAAGGGCAAATCGTGCTGGGCGGCAAGGGAGAGGACGCTTATGTCTGACATCGTCAGTACAGATAAAAAATCGCTCACCGCCTGGCAACGCTGGGAATTGCCGGCGTTCGAGTCCGCCCGCAATACCGTGCGCGCCAACCTGCCCACCGCTGTCGAAATGGAACAGATGCAACAGCAGGCGCACGAGGAAGCGGCGCAAGCCGGCTACGCGGAAGGCCGACAACGCGGCTACGCCGACGGCCTGCAACAGGCGACCCAAGAGAACCAGCATCTGGTCGAACTTGCCAACCTGCTTGCCGTGAAGATCGATGAACTGGTGATCCAGGAACTCACCGGCCTGGCACTGGATGTCGCACGCCAAGTGATCCAGCAAGCGGTCAAGGTGCAACCCGAACTGTTGCAAGCCGCGGTGCGCGAAGCCATCGGCAGCCTGCCGGTATTCAACCAGTCCGCGCACGTGATCCTCAATCCGCAGGATGCCGCCATGCTGCGCGAACGCATGGGCGAACAACTCTCGCACACCGGCTGGAAGATCCTCGAAGACGTGCGCATGGAACGCGGCAATGCGCGGCTGGAGACCGCCAACAGCCAGGTGGATGTCACATTGGCTGCGCGCTGGGAACGCGTGGTCGCCGCCATGGGAAAAGATGCACCCTGGCTGGTCACCACGGAAGAGAACTGACCATGCAGGCCGCCCATCAACAACGCTGGCAGGAAGCTATTCAGGCCCATCGCGAGATGGCGCTGCAATGCTCGCCCATGTTGGTGAGCGGACGCCTGACCAAAGTCACCGGTCTGGTGATGGAGGCGGTCGGCCTGCGCATGGCGGTGGGCAGCACCTGCTGGATCGAACTCCCCAACAACCGCATCGAGGCCGAAGTGGTCGGTTTCGCCGGCGACAAACTGTTCCTGATGCCCGAGAACGATGTGCACGGCCTGGTGCCGGGCGCACGCGTGATACCGGTGGAACATGCGCGTGCGCCGTACAAGCCCGGCGAGCAGGCACCGCCGCGTCGCCGCACCTCCGATCTGGCGCGTCACCTGCCGGTGGGCGACCACTTGCTGGGCCGCGTGCTGGATGGCGCAGGCCGTCCGCTCGACCAATACGGCGCGCTGATGGAGAGCGGCAGCGCCCCATTGCAGAGCCGCCCCATCAATCCGCTGGAACGCGCCGCCATCAACGAGGCGCTGGATGTGGGCGTGCGCGCCATCAACAGTCTGCTCACCGTGGGTCGCGGACAGCGCATGGGTCTGTTCGCCGGCTCCGGCGTGGGCAAGAGCGTGCTGCTCGGCATGATGGCGCGCTACACCAGCGCCGACGTGATCGTGGTCGGTCTGATCGGCGAACGCGGCCGCGAAGTGAAAGAATTCATCACCGACATTCTGGGCAAGGAAGGTCTGGCGCGTTCGGTCGTGGTGGCCGCCCCGGCCGATGTCAGCCCATTGATGCGCATGCAAGGTGCCGCCTACGCCACCACCATCGCCGAATATTTCCGCGACCAGGGCCGGAACGTGTTGCTGATCATGGATTCGCTCACGCGCTATGCCATGGCGCAACGCGAGATCGCGCTGGCCATCGGCGAGCCGCCCGCCACCAAAGGCTACCCGCCCTCGGTGTTCGCCAAACTGCCGCAACTGGTGGAGCGCGCCGGTAACGGCCCCGAAGGCGGCGGTTCGATCACCGCGTTCTACACCGTGTTGACCGAAGGCGACGACCAGCAAGATCCCATCGCGGACAGCGCGCGCGCTATCCTCGACGGCCACATCGTGCTGTCGCGCCGCCTGGCCGAGGCCGGGCATTATCCGGCCATCGACATCGAGGCTTCGATCAGCCGCGCCATGAGCCATCTGGTGAGCAATGAACATTTTACGCAGGTACAGCAATTCAAAAGACTGTACGCGCATTACCAGCGCAATCATGATCTGGTCAGCGTGGGCGCTTACGTGCCCGGCAGCGATCCCTTGCTGGATGAAGCCATCGCCCGCTATCCGGCGATGGAGCGCTTCCTCAAACAAGGCATGTACGAAGCGGAAGCGTATAGTTCCAGCCAGGCACAGTTCGCCACCGTGTTTGCCGCTAATCAATGAATATCGCCATGACCAAACCTTTTACATTGGCACCGCTGGTTGATCTGGCCCATCAGAAGAATGATGCGGCCACGCGCAAGCTGGGCAAGCTCAACCAGCAACAACAGAATGCGCAAGCCAAGCTGGCTGCGCTGCAGCAGTATCGGCGCGAATATTCCGCGCAGTTCGAGGCAGCGGCGAAGCTGGGCATGACCCCTACCGATATGGTCAATTTCCAGAATTTCATCGGCCGCCTCGACCAGGCCATCCGCCAGCAGCAAAGCGAGATCGAGAAGGCGAGCACGTCGGTACAAAAAGGCCGTCACGAATTGATGGACACCACACGCAAGATGCGATCTTTCGACACCCTGGCCGAGCGCCATGCGGAAAATGAAAAGAAACTGGAAGCCAAGGCCGAACAACGCCAACAGGACGAACAGAGCGGGCGTTTTTCCGCCATGCATCGCGCCGACAAGCAAAACTCGAATCAATGAGGGAGAAATAACATGAGCAGCCTGCCCATCCTGAGCAGCCAGACACCGAACAACAGCAAGTCCGTCTCCGCCCCGAACGGCAAAGGCGGCCCCGCCGCAGACGACATTTCCGGCGGCAGCGCGCCCTTCGGGGAATTGCTGGCCAAGCAATTGAACCCGCAAGGCCGCGACCTCAAAACCGATATTTTGAAAACCATCACGCAAAGCGATGCCGATCCTGCAGTCACGGATCCGAGCGCGCTGCCCGGACAGCGCACGGACGGCATGGCGCTGCCTGCCGATCTGCTGGCCAGCCTGTTGCCGCAAGACAAACGCGCCGCATTGTCCGATTACAAAAAGACCACCACCGATACCAAAGAGATCGCTGCCGATCCCGTAGCAAAAACGATCCCCGGCCTGAATGGCAAAACGGATGATGGTGACTTGACTGCGCACATCACCAGCGACACGAAAGCCGCCCCCGACAAACGTGCCGACAGCGGCATCGCTTCCGACTCGGCTTTTGCCGCCGCCCTGCACGCCGAGAAAAAAACCGCGAACAGCATGACAACCGGCAAGATCGACAACAACATCCTGCCCGGCCAGTCGGCCAACACGCCGAATGCCATCGGCATGCCCAATGCGCTGTCCGCCACGCCGGTGGCGCGGGCCGCCGCGACACAAGCCACCATCTCCACGCCCCTGAATCAGCCGCAATGGGCCGATGATTTCAGCCAGAAGGTGACATGGATGGCGACCCAGCGCACGCAAAGTGCCGAGCTGCATCTGAATCCGGCGCAACTGGGACCGCTGGAAGTCTCGCTCAAACTGAACGGCGACCAGGCGACGCTGCAGTTCACTTCGGCCCATGCCGCGGTGCGCGACGCCATCGAGCAATCCATCCCGCGCCTGCGCGACATGCTGGCCGACAGCGGCATCTCGCTGGGCAACACCACGGTCAGCGATCAGGCACCGCGCGAACAACAGCAACGCGAACAGTCCGGCAGAACGACCGGCAACGTCAATGCGGACAATTCTCTTGAATCAGACACCGTGTTGATGCAGTCGACTACGCGCTTGAGCCGTCACGACGGTGTACTGGACGCCTTCGCCTGAAGCTGGAAATACGCCCGAATTTCTGCCTTATTCCCTTGATGGTGTAAGCTTGGCCTTCCGCATAATCATCATCAACAGGAAAGGAATCAGAGATGGCGTCAAAACCCGCAAAGCCCGCAGCACCGGCTGCTCCCGCAGAAGGCGCACCCGCGCCCGCCAAGAGCAATAAGCTGCTGATCATCATCATCGGCCTGCTGGTACTTGTCATCGCCGGCGGCGCAGGATGGGTCCTCACCCGGAATCAAGCCCCCGCCGAAGAGCATGCTGCCGAAGCGCACAAGCCCGAGCCTGTCAAAGAACCGAAATTCATTCCATTGGGCGACAAGTTCACCGTCAATCTGCAACGCGAAGAAGGCGACCAGTATCTGCAAGCCGGTATCACGCTGAAGATCCTCGATCCGGAACTGGAACTCAAGATCAAGAGCGCGATGCCCGAGATCCGCAGCAAGCTGCTGTTCCTGCTGTCGAGCAAGAAGCCTTCCGAACTGGTGACTTCCGAAGGCAAGGTGGCGCTGGTCGAACAAGTGATCGCCGAAGTGGATGGCATCCTGGGAATTAAGAGCGAGGCTCCGGCTGCCCATGCTGATGCACATGCCCCTGCTGCCGCACCTGCCGCACATGAAGAAGCGCCTGCCGCGCATGGCGATGCTGCACCGGTTGCCGCTGCACCAGCCGCGCCCAAAGAACCGAAGACCACCGGCGTGGTGGATGTGTTGTTCAGCGATTTCATCATCCAGTAAAGACGGATTGAAGCCATGAGCGAATTCTTATCCCAGGACGAAGTCGACTCGCTGCTGCGGGGCGTCACGGGTGAGACCGAGGAAGTCAAAGACGAATCGGAAGCCGGAGGTGTTCGCTCCTACAACATGGCCACCCAGGAGCGCATCGTGCGTGGGCGTATGCCCACCATGGAGATCATCAACGAGCGCTTCGCACGACTGTTCCGCATCGCGCTGTATAACTTCATCCATCGCTCTTCCGAAGTGTCGGTCGGGCCGGTCAAGGTGATGAAGTTCTCCGAATTCATCCGCAACCTGCCGGTGCCGGCCAACCTCAATCTGGTGCAGGTCAAACCCTTGCGCGGCAATGCGCTGTTCATCTTCGACCCCAATCTGGTGTTCATGGTGGTGGACAGTCTGTTCGGCGGCGACGGGCGCTTCCACACCCGCGTGGAGGGCCGCGAGTTCACGCAGACCGAGCATCGCATCATCCAGAAGATGCTCGATGTGTTGTTCGAGGCGTATGCGAAATCATGGGAACCGGTCTACAAACTGGACTTCGAGTTCCTGCGTTCGGAGGTCAACCCGCAGTTCGCCAACATCGCCACCCCCAACGAGGTGGTGGTGGTGACGACCTTCGAGGTCGAGTTCACCGGCGTCGGCGGCTCCATCCACGTGTGCATGCCTTACGCGATGATCGAACCGATCCGCGAGTTGCTGTACAGCACCATGCAGGGCGACCATGTGATCGCCGACAAGCGCTGGCTGCACATGCTGTCCAAGCAGATCCAGTCGGCCGAGATCGAGCTCAACGCCATTCTCGGCCACGCTTCGACCACGCTGGATCATGTGCTGCGCATGAAGGTCGACGATGTCATTCCGCTGGACGTGCCCGATAACGTCAGCGTGATGGTGGATAACGTGCCGGTGATGGAATGCAAATACGGCATCTCCAACTCGCACTATGCATTGAAGGTCGAGCGTATGGTGAAAACGGATACGAGCGAATCCCAAACAGGAGGAAGAAATGGCTGAAGACACCACAGAAGAAGCAATCAGCGCCGACGATTGGGGCGCGGCGATGGCCGAACAGGCCGCAGTCGAAACACCGGCGGCACAGCCGCATGTATTCGAACAGTTCGGCGCGGAGGGCGGCGCGACCGCGCACAACGATCTGGACATGATCCTGGACATCCCGGTGCAACTTACCGTGGAACTGGGACGTACCAAGATGCCGATCAAGAACCTGCTGCAACTGGCACAGGGTTCGGTGGTGGAACTGGCCGGCATGGCCGGCGAGCCGCTGGATGTGCTGATCAACGGCTTCCTCATCGCCCAGGGCGAGGTGGTGGTGGTGAACGACAAGTTGGGCATCCGCCTGACCGACATCATCACGCCGTCCGAACGCCTGCGCCGCATCAACAAATAACCCGGGACACAACCATGCTCACCCGTTTGTTTGCTGCCCTGTTCGCAGCGATCTGCTCTCCGCTCGCCCATGCAGCGGATGCCGCACGCAATGCCTACGTCCCTCCGCCGCCGCCCGCCGCCGTGTCGTCCGGCAGCGTGGTACAGGTGATCGTCAGCCTGCTGCTGGTGCTGGCGGCCGTGATGGCGGTGGCATGGTTCCTGAAACGCATCAATCATCCAAGCCACAGCGGCCTCAATGCGCTCAAGGTGGTGAGCGGCATCGCGGTCGGTCAGCGCGAGCGCATCGTACTGGTCGAGGTGAATAACACCTGGCTGGTGGTCGGTGTGGCACCGGGACAGGTGAATGCCCTGCACAGCATGCCCAAGGGCAGCATCCCGGAAGGTGCCGCAGCCAACGGAACCGTCCCCGAAAGATCGTTCCAGAGCTGGCTCAAACAACACATGGAGAAGCGCAATGGCTAGCCGTCTCCTGTTCCTGCTGCTTGCATTGTGCCTGGGCATGCCGACCGCGCATGCGGCCGATGTCGGCATGCTGGCGATCACCAGCACCCCCGCCGCCGGCGGCGGACAAACCTACACATTGAGCCTGCAGACGCTGATCCTGATCACGTCACTCACCTTCCTGCCGGCCATCCTGCTGATGATGACCGCGTTCACCCGCATCGTGATCGTGCTGGCCATGTTGCGCTCCGCCATCGGCACGCCTTCCTCGCCGCCCACGCAGGTACTGATCGGCCTGTCGCTGTTCCTCACCTTCTTCGTGATGTCGCCGGTGCTGGAGAAGATCTACAACGAGGCCTACCTGCCCTACAGCCAGAACAAGATGAATCTTGAAACGGCCTATGAGAAAGGCAGTGCGCCGCTCAAGGAATTCATGCTGCGGCAGACGCGCGAGGCGGATCTGGCGTTGTTCGTGCGCATCTCCAACAGCGAGGAACTGGAAAGCCCGGAAAGCGTGCCGCTGAAGATACTGGTGCCCGCCTATGTCACCAGCGAATTGAAGACCGCGTTCCAGATCGGCTTCCTGATCTTCATTCCATTCCTCATCATCGACATGGTGGTGGCGAGCGTGCTGATGTCGATGGGTATGATGATGCTCTCGCCGGCCGTCATCTCCCTGCCGTTCAAGATCATGCTGTTCGTGCTGGCCGACGGCTGGAACCTGCTGATCGGTTCGCTGGTGCAAAGTTTCTACACCTGACAATAATGGAGGCGTCACATGACCCCTGAAAGCGTAATGACCATCGGCCAACAGGCCATCGAACTGACCCTGCTGCTGGCGGCACCCATGCTGCTGACCGCGCTCGCCATCGGTCTCGCCGTCAGCATCTTTCAGGCGGCGACCCAGATCAACGAGATGACGCTGTCCTTCATCCCCAAGGCCTTCGGTATTTTCGGCGCGCTGCTGCTGGCCGGTCACTGGATGGTCAATCTGATGCTGGAATACATCACGCGCCTGTATAGCAGCATCCCCTACGTCATAGGCTAATCGTGTGATCAGTTTTACCAGCGCCCAACTCACCGCCTGGGTCGCCATGCTGATCTATCCCATGGCGCGGGTGCTGGCGTTGATCGCCAGTGCGCCGGTGATCGGCAATCGCCAGGTGCCGGTACGGGTCAAGGTGGGGCTGTCCGCCATCTTCACCATCGTCATCCTGCCCACGCTGGACTTGCACGACCTGCCCGATCCCGCCTCGGCCGAAGGCGTGCTGATCCTGCTGCAGCAGATGGTCGCCGGATTGATGATGGGGTTTTCGATCAGGTTGATCTTCACCGCGATCGAGATGGCAGGCGACATCGCCGGCATGCAGATGGGTTTGGGTTTCGCCAACTTCTTCGATCCGCAGAATTCAACTATCACCCCGGTCCTGGCGCAATTCCTGGGCGTCATCGTGGCACTGGCTTTCATCAGCATGGACCTGCATCTGTACATGCTGGCCGCGCTGAGCGACAGTTTCCTGTCCTTCCCCATCGCCAACACCCTCCCGTCTGCCGGTGCCTTCCGCACTGCGGCGGAATGGGGCGGCAGCATCTTCGCATACGCCCTGCAATTCTCGCTGCCGCTCATTGCCGCCCTGCTGATCAGCAACCTGGCGCTGGGCATCCTCACCCGTAGCGCGCCGCAACTGAATATCTTCGCGGTGGGCTTCCCGATCACGATCAGCGTCGGCTTCATCGTGCTGGCACTGGTGATACCGTTTCTCGCACCGATGCTGGACTTCATCTTCCGCCAGGCACTGGAAACAATAGGGCGCATCATGCTGCAACTGGGCGGACAACCCGCCTTGCCCTAAAACCGCAGGCGCAAATGAAAGCGGCGCACAGATCGCTCCGTGCGCCGCAAGACAGAACAACAGTATCTCTTAACGCAGGTAATCGAACAGGGACATTTGCGAGATCTTGGCGAAAGATTGCTGCGATGCCTGCAACGCCAGTTGCTGCCTGCTCAGATCCGTCGCGGCCTGGATGTAGTCCGTGTCCTGGATCTTCGACAATGTCTGTTTGTATTGCGCGCCCAGGTCCACACCGGTTGCCTGAAGCGAATCCAGCTCTCTCAGGCGGCCGCCGACAGTGGCGCGCGTATAGATCACATTATTGATCGCCTGATCCAGCGCGCCAGACGCCTGCTGCAGACCTTGCTGGAATTTTGCGCGGGCTGTCGCATCTCCCGCCAAGGGTGGCGCATCGAGCGTGGCCAGAAAGTTATTGATCGTGTCAAAGATACTCTGGTTGGCGCTGGGCTGAATACCGAAGGTGTCGCCTGCCGCCGGCACCCCCTTGATCTCGACCTGAATGCCATCGAACGAGATCGCCTGGCCGCCGACGTAGGCATTGCCGGTTGAAACAGACGTGCCTGTAGTCAGATTCTGCACATCGAATGTCGTGGCGCTGGTAAAGGTCACCTGATAGTTGTTGCCGTTGAACGGTGCCGCGAGCACCTGCCCCTGGCTGATGATGCCGCTGCCGGTATTCGCCGCAGCGACCGAGGTCGCAAATGAACCGTTGCCGTTCTTGATGCGCATGAATACATCCGCACCGGAATCGGTCGTCGGTATTTGTCGGGCGGGGCCTGCCTGAACCAGATGTGGTACATCATCGCCCTGATAAATCGTGCCTGCCGCAGTATTGGTAAAAGGCTGGATCTTGCCCTGCGCCCCGGCAAACATAAAATTGCCTATGCCGTCCGTGCTGTTGGCCAGTCCAAGCAACTCCTGCATACGTCCGCGCAGATCGGTGGCGATACCTTTCAGGGTCGACGCGGTTTGCATCGGACCTCCTGCATCCAGAGACATGATCTTGACGTCCTGCAACAGCGTTGTGACGCTGCCGAGAATGCCATCCTCCAGCGAAAGCGTATTGATCGCTGCAGTACGATTGTTAGCCAGCTGAGTATTGGAAGCGTCCGACTGCTTGAGTTCGATGGCGCGCGCCGCCGCCGCAGGATCATCCGCCGGAGAGAGCATGCGCTGCCCCGTGGTCATCTGCAGACTGGTCCGGGCCAGACTGTTTTGCATCTGCTGCATGGCAGTTACGCCTTCGCTATACAGTGTGCTGGTGCTGATACGCATGATATTTAACCTCCCAGTTGCAGCAACGAATCGAACATGGATTGCGCGATCGACATTGCTTTTGCCGCCGCCTGATATGCCTGCTGGTATTTCATCAGGTTAGCGGCTTCCTCGTCGAGATTTACGCCCGATACCGATTGTTGCGAGCGGGTCACTTGTGCCAATATGGTGGCCTGCGCCTTGCTGGTCACTTCGAGTTCGCGCGTCTGCGTGCCGACCTGCGATACCAACTGCCCGTAAGCGCCCTGGTAGCTGGTGGTGCCGTTGACCAGCGAGTTCGCTGTCTGCAGTTGCGCCAACTTCAGTATATTGGTGCCATCTGTCGTGGCGTTGGTGTTGGGAGTAACGGTGAACTTGTCGCCAACTGCGGGGGTGCCGGTGATCTGTGCCGTCCAGCCGTTGTAGCTGATATTGCCACCCGAAGCATAGGCGACGCCCGTAGCCGGCAAGCCGACACCCGTGCCGGTCACGTCGAACGTGGTGGCACTGGTAAAGGTAATGGTGACCGGCTGCTGCAGGTTTGCATCCAGCGGCAAAGTGCCCGCCGGAGAAGGCTGTGAAATCACTGCACTACCCAAATTACTTATGGGCGTATTGCTGCGTATCGGGTTCGCGGCAGCGATTTTTGCCGGGTCGGTGACCAGCAGACCAAAATTGCGCGCGCCAGCAACTGTGGGGCGTATCACATAGGAGTCGCCCGACACGTCGGCCACGCTACCTGCCGCAATTTGCAAAGTGATCCCGGTTCCGGCGATTGTTTGCGGCGTCGCCAATGCGGCCGGTGTGAACGACTGGATTGCAGTATTGTTGGTGCGGTTGAACAGCTTATAAGCGGTGCCATCGAATTGCAGCAGGTAGTCGTCAGTGGTCAATGCAGCGGAATCGCTAATGGTCGCGGTCACCACGGAGTTGCCGGTATTGGTTGTAGCCGCCGAAACTTGCGGCGTACCTGCACTAAAGAACGCGCTACCCAGCCCTCCCTTTAGGTCGATGCCCTGCTGATGCAGGGTATTGAAAGTGTCGGCGATACCGATAGCGATGCGGCCCAGTGCGTTACGGGCGGGATCCAATACGGTGTCCCGGAAGCTCAGGTATCCGCCAAGGTTGCCGCCCTGCAGGGCGTTCGACGGAATACGGCTAACATCCCCGGCGGTACTGACAAATGCCAAATCCAGTGTACTAAGGTCCGTTGCCGAGGCGAGGGGGCGCATCGTGGAAACATGGGTACCCGTCACCAGTGTCTGGCCTGTGCCGATAAAAACATCCATCGAGCCGTCCGATTGCTTGAAGCTGGTCACGCCGATCTCCATGCTCAACTGGGTCAGCAGATAATCGCGCTGGTCGAGCAGATCGTTCGGCAACTGGCCATTGGCGCTTTGCGCTTGGGCCTTGACGATAGTGTCGTTCAATGCCGCGATCTGTTTGGCGTAGCTGTTGATGAGGCTGGCACTATTGACGATCTGTCCGTTGAGGCCGTCGCGTATCTCGGTCATCCTACCGTCCAGCGTCTGCATGCGGTTGTCCAGCGATTGCGCGCTACCGATCATGGTCTGGCGCGCTGCCAGCGATTCCGGGGAATTGGCAACCGTATTCACGGCCCCGAAGAAGTCCTGCAAAGTGGCACCCAGCCCGCCGTTGGCATCGCCCAGCAGATTGCTCACCTGTACCGACAGGTCGTATTGCGTTGTCAAATTGCTGGAACTAGTCTGCGCGCCGGTCATCTGCGCACCGAGGAAGTCACTGTATTGGCGCTTCACGCCGAGCACATCGGCACCCGCCCCGAAAAATCCCTGCCCCATATTCTGGGCAAGCTGCGTACCCTGGATGATCTCTTGGCGCGAATAGCCGGGGGTGTTCGCGTTGGCGATATTGTGCGAAGTCACATTGATGCCCGCCTGGGCAACCCGCAACGCACTGACACCGATATTATAGATTGAAGCCATGTGACTCTCCTGACGATCCTTCGCCTAGTTTATCGGCAGGTCGCCAAAATACTTTAGGCCTTTGTGCTGATACTGCCGATCACCCCGGCCAGCTTGTCGGCATAGCGGGGATCGGTGGCGTAGCCGGCTTTTTGCAGCGACTGGGCGAAGTCTACCGCATTCGACTGCCCCAGTGCGCCCGCATAGCGCGGGTTCTCGCTCAACAGGCGGGCGTAATCCTGAAAGGAATCCGCATAAGAATCATAGGCCCGGAAGCGTGCCACCTGTTTGCTGGCGACCCCGTCCTGATACTCGGTAGTAGTCACTTCGGCCACTTTGCCCTTCCAGTCGCTGCCGGCCTTGATGCCGAACAGGTTAAAACTGCTGCTGCCGTCCGCATTGCGGATCTCGCGTTTACCCCAGCCGCTCTCCAGCGCCGCCTGTCCCATGATGAAATCGGCCGGCACGCCCGTCTTGCGGCTGGCGCGTTCGGCATGCAGCCGCATACGCTCGATGAAACCTTGCTGCGTCATGGGTTGATACGCCGCGGACAAATGCCGAGTGCCAAGAGGCAAGTGCTGAGTGCTGAGTGCTGAGTGCTGAGTACTCAGCACCCGGGACTCGGGACTGAGCTGGCGCACCATCACGTCAGCCAGCCCCACGCCGCGCCGGGACATCTCCTGTGCCAGTTGCTGATCCAGCATGCCGGTGAACAGCTTGGTCTGCTCGCTGTCCATCATGCCGTCCTGCGGGGTCGCCTCGCGCATGCTCTTCATCATCATGTTGAGGAACACCATCTCGAACTGCTGCGCGACTTTTTTCAGCGCCTGATCGGGCGCCTGCTTGGCCTGGTAGCGCAGGCGGTCCAGTGCCTGGCTGTCCGCCGCGAGTCCGCTCAAACTGTCCGCCGAGAGTGCCATCGCCTTCTCCTAGATGATCTCGAGTTCCGCGCGCAGCGCACCGGCCGCCTTCATCGCCTGCAGGATAGCCAGCATGTCTTGCGGTGTGGCACCGATGGAGTTCAGGGCTTTGACCACCTCTCCCAGCGACACGCCATGTTTCAGATGCAGCAAATTGCCGGAAGACGCCTCGATCTTGATATCGGCATTGCTGACCGTTGCCGTATCGCCGCCGGCCAGCGCATTGGGCTGGCTTACCGCATTGTCTGCGCTGATGACCACGGTCAGATTGCCGTGCGCCACGGCACACTCGCTCAGTGAGACTTGCTGGTTCATCACTACCGAACCGGTACGCGCATTGACGATCACCTTGGCACTGCCTGCCGCCGCATCGACCGAGAGATTCTCCAGACGTGACAGGAACTGCACGCGCTCGAAACCCGGCGGGGCCGAGACCTGTACTGTACGCGCATCCAGCGCATTGGCGATCAGAAAATCGGGCGATACATCTCGATTGATGGTGTCGGCCATACGCGCCGCCGTGGTGAAATCCGCCGTATTCAGTTGCAGATAGATGTAATCGCCCTGCCCCAGCGAGGTCGGCACCTCGCGCTCGACCGTGGCGCCGCTCGGAATGCGCCCCACGCTCAAGTGATTGATCACGGTCTTGCTGCCGCCCGCCGCCGCCCCCGCGCCGCTCACCAGCAAACTGCCTTGCGCCATCGCATAGACTTGTCCGTTGGCACCTTTCAAGGGCGTCATCAGCAGCGTGCCGCCGCGCAGGCTCTTGGCATTGCCGATAGAAGAGACCGTGACATCGATGGTCTGTCCGGGACGCGAGAAAGCAGGCAGCGAAGCCGTCACCGTCACCGCCGCCACGTTCTTCAATTGCAGGCTGGTGCCGGGCGGCAAGGTCACGCCCATCTGCGACATCATGGTGATGATGCTCTGCACGGTGAAGGGCGTCTGGGTGGTCTGGTCGCCGCTGCCGTCGAGGCCGACCACCAGGCCGTAGCCGAGCAACTGGTTCTCGCGCACGCCCTGCACGCTGGCCAGATCCTTGATGCGCTCCGCCGAAGCCACCGTGGAAACGAGCACCAACAGCGAAAAGACGAGTGTCCTGATGTTCATGATGTTACCTCTCCCCTCTCCTCAATCCTCTCCCGCCAGCGGGAGAGGAAGCAAACGTATCGCTACGCGAAATATTCATTAAAAGGGCAGCACCGTGGTGAAGATGCGCGCGAACATGCTGGTCACTGCAGCGCCATCCAGATTGGTCGCCCCCTTGTATTCCAGATGCACGTCGGCGACCCTGGTCGACAACACGCTATTGGTACCGCTGATGTCGTCCGGATTGACCACGCCATAGAAGCGCACGTATTCATCCGAATAGCGGATGCTGACTTGCTTCTCTCCGGCCACACGCAGGTTGCCGTTGGACAGCACTTCGATCACGGTAGCGGTCAATGTGCCGGTGAAAGTATTGGAACCGGAAGCATCGTTCTTGATGCCGGATTTCACGCTACTGCTGCCGGACAAACCGCCGGTGATGGCCGGCGTGGTCACCGCCAGACTGCCTGTATTCTCCAGCGTAACGCCGGATTTGCCGGTGGCGGCGGTAGTCTCGACGATACTGATGGTCACGATGTCACCGACACGGCGCGCGCGGCGATCCTCAAATAACGGGCGGTCGTTCACGCCGGCCTGAAAGATGGAACCATTGGTCGGCGGCGGTGCGGCACGACCGGAAGACGGCACAGCCGTCAGTGGTTCGCGGATATTGGTGCCGGGCACGCAAGCGACCAACAAGTAACTGGCTGCCAATACACTGATCACACCGCTCAAATTACGCATGATGCACCTCGAAGAATGCAAAGATGAATTTCCGCATTTTCCCCTCTCCCTCCGGGGGCGGGGTGGGGGAAACGGCCTTGCCTACGACCTGTTTAATAATCGCGTACATGGCCGTTAAATCTGCGCCAGTTTTTGCAGCATCTGGTCGGATGTGGTGATCGCCTTGGAGTTGATCTCGTAGGCGCGCTGGGTCTGGATCATGTTCACCAGCTCTTCCACCACATTGACGTTGGATGTCTCGACGAAGCCCTGGCTGATGGTACCCGTACCGTTGGTGCCCGGCACATTGGTGCTGGGCGTGCCGCTGGAGGCGGTCTCCAGATACAGGTTCTGTCCCATGCTTTGCAGGCCGGCCGGATTGACGAAGGTCGCCAGCTGGATGCTGCCGATCTGTACCCCCGCAGTCGAGCCGGCCTGTGTGACGCTGACCACACCATCCTGACCAATGGTGATCGATGTTGCATTGGCGGGAATGGTCAAGGCAGGCTGCACTACAAAACCATTGGCGGTGACCAGTTGTCCCTGGCTATCGGACTGCAACGAGCCGTCGCGCGAATAGCCGGTGGTCCCGTCCGGCAACAACACTTGCAGAAAGCCCTCGCCCTGAATCGCCACATCCAGCTGGTTGCCGGTCTGCTGCAGATTGCCCTGGGTGTGGATGCGCTCGGCGGCGATAGGACGCACGCCGGTACCGATCTGCAATCCCGTTGGAATCTGTGTCTGCTGCGAAGACTGCGCGCCGGGCTGGCGTATGTTCTGGTACAGCAAGTCTTCGAATACCGCGCGCGAACGCTTGAAGCCCGACGTATTGATATTGGCCAGGTTGTTGGAGATGACGTCCATCTGGGTCTGCTGCGCTTCCAGACCGGTCTTCGATATCCACAATGAGCGAATCATGATGTGTGCCCTTTCGGTGTACTGTGCTTGCTTGCCACATTACCCCGCTGCCGGCGAATGTATGCCGCGAACACGTGGAGAAAAATGCACTTATTCCCGATTTTAAAGAACGCCGGGACAGGACATCCCGGCATCCGGCATGAAAGTCCGTCAGGCAGCGCACCGCCAGACAGCACGATCAAGCCGTTTAGGCGTTGAGGTTGAGTATCGTGCTCGCGCTCTTGTCGTTCTCGTTGGCCGTCTGCAGCAGCTTCATGTGCGTATCGAACTGTCGCGCCAGCGAGATCATACTGACCATGGCCTCCACCGTATTGACGTTGCTGCCTTCCAGACTGCCGCCGACCAGCGTCACATTGGCATCCGCCTCGGCAGGGTTGCTGTCGCGCATGCGGAACAGACCGTCTTCACCGCGCACCATCTGCTCTTCCGGCGGATTGGTGAGCTTGAGACGACCGACCGTGATCACCTCATTCTTCTGGTTGGTGGTCGGCACGGTAGAGAGCGTGCCGTCCTTGGCGATGGAGACTTCGGTATCGGGCGGGATGGAGAGCGGCCCCGCATCGCCCAGCACCGTCAGTCCGCCACGGGTCTGCAACACGCCGTTGGGCGACATCTGCAAACTGCCGTTGCGCGTGTACGCCTCGTTGCCCTCGGCATCCTGTACCGCGATCCAGCCCTTGCCGTCCAGCGCCACATCCAGCGCGCGACCGGTCTGCTGCATGATGCCGGGCGTGAAATCGGCAGCCACTGTGGAATCGACCACAAAAGTGCGCGTGGGCAAACCTTCGCCCTGGATCGGCACACTGCGGAACGCATCGATGCTGGCGCGAAAGCCCGGCGTGTTGACGTTGGCCAGATTGTTCGACACGGTCGCCTGTTGATGCAGAATATGGTTCGCCCCTGACGCCGCGGTGTAGATCAGTCTGTCCATATCATTCCCTTCACTGTCGATTACGCGAACTCAGCACTCATTACTTGTCGCTCAGAACTACCTGAGGTTCACCAGCGTCTGCAACACCTGGTCCTGCGTCTTGATGGTCTGCGCATTGGCCTGATACACACGTTGCGCGGTGATCATGTTCACCAGTTCGGCGGTCAGGTCCACGTTGGAATCCTCCACCGCCGACGATTGCAACACGCCCAGACTGCTGGAGCCCGGCGTGCCAACCAGCGGGCCGCCGGAGGTGGCGGTCTCCGCCCATGCGTTGTTGCCCAGCGGCTGCAAGCCCTGCGGACTGGTGAAGTTGGCGAGCACCACTTGCGCCAAGGCACGCGATTGGCCGTTGGTATAGCGTCCCAGAATAGTGCCGTCGGCGCTGGTGGTGAATGAACTCAGACGACCGGAAGCAAAACCATCCTGTGTCTTGGTATTCACCCCGAAGTTGCCGCCGAACTGCGATGTCCCCGTGAAGTCGAAGCTAATGGTTTGATTAGCCGCACTGGCAGGATTAACCACTGTCAGCGTGGTGGCGGCAAAGCCAGCCGGACTCGGTGCAGACACCGTGAAAGTGTTTGGGCCGTCGATCGAAATGATCGTGGTACCGGCAGGAAGGTCGCCGCCGGTGATCGATGCGCCCACCAACAATCCGACGGTTGAAGGTCCGGTGATGGAGGTGCTTGCCGCCGCCGCCGCCGCCCCCACCACCGAGATCGGAGCGGGCACCGGGCTGAAGGCCGCCGAAGATACCGGCAACGTGGGAGAAGTCAACACGCCGTTCGTGTTGAACACCAGCGAAGAAAGCGGTGTGCCGGCTGCCGGCACCTGGTTGCCATCCACCGTCAAATAGGAATCCCAAGTATTGGGGCCGGTCTTGGCAAAATACAACAGCGCCACATGATCAACCCCCTGACTATCGTAGACCGTCAACGGCGTCGAGCTGTTATAGCTCTGCGGATTTTTGGGATCAAACGGCGTGATGGTCGGCAATGCCATGCGCGTGTCCAGCGTCAATCCCATCGCAATACTGGAAGTCGCTTGCGGCGTCAGGTCGGCGGCAACGATTTGGATCGGCGTCGGTTGGGCGGCGGTGATGACACCGTTGGTCGCCATATAGCCGGATAACTGGTGGCCCTGGCTATTCACGATGTAGCCGTTCTTGTCGAGCTGGAACTGCCCGTTGCGCGAATAGGAGATCGCCCCGTTCGGATCCACCATGCGGAAGAAACCCTGGCCGCTGATGGCCGTATCCATGCTGTTGGAGGTGTTGGTGATATTGCCCTGTGTGAACTGCTGCGCCACGTTGGCGATCTTCACACCGGTACCCACTTGCACCGCACCCGATCCGGCCAGCGATGTGGCGTAAAGGTCGGCGAACTGCGCCTGCGATTGTTTGAAGCCGATGGTGTTGGCGTTCGCCACGTTGTTGCCGATCGCATCCAGATGCTTGGCAGATGCGTTCAGACCGCTCAATCCTTGTTGAAAACTCATGACGTCCTCCCCTTACAAGATTTTTCTGATGGTGTTCAGGCCGACTTCACCCTGATTGCCGATATTGACTGTGACGCCGCTGCTCGACTGCGCCACGCTGTTGACCAGACCGTAGGACAGCGTGGCGGCATCGCTCTTCTTGCCGCCGAGTTCCGCAACGGCGGTGAAGGTGTATTTCCCGTCCGTTGCCGTGCTACCGGTATCGGTCATGCCGTCCCAACTGAAATCGACGACACCGGACTCTTGTGCGCCCAGTTGCAGGGTGCGCACTACCGCACCGTAAGCATCGGAGATTTGCACCGTCACCTTGTCCGCCGGTTGCGTCAATTCCACACCGCCATATGCTTTGCCGTTCGCCAGATCCATGCTGTCGCCATCGGTCAACGCCACATGGCCGATCATGGAGACAGCCTGTAGCGACTGACTCGCCAGCATGCTGCTGCTCAATGCCTGTACGGTAGAGTTCAGTTTGTCGATACCGGTCACCGTGGACAGCTGCGCCATCTGCGAGGTGACCTGCGCGTTATCCATGGGATTGAGCGGATCCTGGTTCTGCATCTGCGTGACCAGCAGCTTGAGGAAACGATCCTGCGTCGCGCCGATATCGGTGGATGCAGCCGTGAGAGACGAGGTGGCTGCTGCGCCGGTGGTACTGCTGTTTACTGAATTAACCATGATCTATCTCCTTATTGGCCGATGGTGAGTGTTTTCATCAGCATGGACTTGGATGTGTTCAGCACATCCACGTTGTTTTGGTATGACCGCGAAGCCGAGATCATGTTCACCATTTCATCCACGGGATTGACGTTGGGCATCTCTACATAACCTTGCGCGTTGGCCATCGGATGTTTGGGATCATATTGCATGCGCATGGGGGAATTATCTTCCACCACAGCGGACACCTTGACGCCCGCGCCAACCTGTCCCGCCGCCTGGATGGTTTCGAACACCACCTGTTTGGCTTTATACGCCTGACCGTCCGGTCCGGTGGCACTGTCGGCGTTGGCCAGATTGCTGGCCACCACGTTGAGCCGTTGCGCCTGCGCCGACATGGCGGAACCGGCGATATTGAATACATTGAACAATGACATGATCAGCTCTCCTAGCCTTGTAACGCGGCCAGCACTTCTTTGGCCTTGCCGCTGACGAAGCGGACGCTCGCCTCATAGCGCATCGCGTTGTCCGCAAATTGCGCGCGCTCCACATCCATATCCACCGTGTTGCCGTCCGCGCTGGGCTGGGTCGGCACACGATATTGCACCGGCACCCCCATCACCGTCTCGCCCGCATCCCCGGCCAGATGCTTGACGGCGGTCGCCTGCAATTGCAGCGTGGTGCCCGAACCGTTCAGTGCACCCTTTAGCGCGCTGGTGAAATCGATGTCCTTCGCCTTGTAGTTGGGGGTGTCCGCATTGGCGATATTGGACGCGATCAGCTCTTGTCGCGTGGCGCGCAAGTTCAGCGCCACTTGATGAAATTGGAACATCTCGTCTATTCTGCCGCCCATGATGAGCCCCCCGCCTTTCATGACTACTTTTGTGATGGCTTGCATACTAGTACCGGGGTTTTCCATCCAATCGAACGATTAAGGGTAAAAACCCGCTTTATTTCCCCCCTTCGACCTTTCCCCAAAGGATGACAATTCAGCCATGAACAAACGGCTGGCTTCTTTTTTCATACTGATCGGCTGCCTGTGGGGCAGCCCGGCTCTGGCTGCGCCGCAACAGAGCCACGCCGCGATCCGTGCCGCAGCAGTTGCCTTCGCCCAAGCACAAAGCAAGAGCCTGCCCGGCGAGGTACATATAGATGTCACCGCCATCGACAGTCGCCTCAAGCTCGCCCCCTGCGACAAGTTGCAGGCTTTCCTTCCCGCCGGTGCCAAACCGATCGGCAAGACCAGCATCGGCGTACGCTGTACCGACCAACCGGGCTGGAGCGTATTCCTGCAGACCGACATCAAGGTCAGCGTTGATCTGCTGGTCGCCAACCGCCCCATGGCACAGGGCACCGTGTTAAGCGCCACCGATTTCGGTCTGCAACGCGGCGAGTTGGGCCGCCCCGGCCTGCTCACCGCCCCGGAGCAAGCCATCGGCAAGATACTGAAATTCTCGATTGGTGCCGGACAAGTGCTGCGTCAGGATATGCTGCGTGCGCCGCTGCTGATCCGTCAGGGGCAAACCGTCACCCTGCGCGCGCGCGGCAACGGCTTTGTCGTCAGCCAGGAAGGGCATGCCCTGAACAACGCGGGAAAAGACGAAATCGTGCGCGTCCGCACCGCCGGCTCGCAAGTGATCTCGGCTCGGACGGTGGCGGACGGCGTGGCTGAAGTGCAGCCATGACAAGCAATGCAGGGCATTCGGGTGGGGTTCAATACTCCCCGAATTCGGTACAAAAAATATTTTTATAAAAACGCTAAAGTTTTTGCATTAAGTACCGATACAACAGACAATCGAACCAGAACAGTTGGAGTCCTACCATGAAGATTGACAACACAACACCAGTTACCGGCAATCTGGGCGAAGCCACTGCCCGCAATACAGCCGCAAAAACTGCAAACAGCCCGGCACCCACAGCTGAGCAAGGTACCAGCGTGCATTTGGGCACCTCTTCCGCCCAGCTGCGCAGTCTGGAAAGCAGCGTCGCCAGCGCCCCTGCCGTGGACGCAAAAAAGGTCGCCGAGATCAAGCAGGCGATCAGCGAAGGCCGCTTCCAGGTCAATGCCGGCGCAGTCGCCGACGGCCTGATCAGGACCGTGAGTGACCTGATCACCGCGAGCCAGCGTTGAACGCAACAGATATACAAACCCGCTTAACCGAAGAGCGCACCGCGCTGCAGGCCTTTATCGGCCTGCTCGAACGCGAGCAGCAGATCCTGCTGTCCCCCGACACAGAGCCCCTGCTCGACCTGTCTACCGAAAAGACCCGCGCCGCCGAAGCACTCACCGCACTCGTCAAAAAACGCCCGCAATATATCAGCGCCGAACCCGGCAAGATCGAAGCATGGCTGCGCAGCAATGCCGCCATCGCGCTCAAGGTCTGGCAAGACATCCAAAAGTTGGGCCTGCAGGCGCAGCAGATGAACAAAACCAACGGCGAACTGATCCAGGTACGCATGCGCTACAACCAGCAGGCCGTGCAAGCCCTGCTCGGCGCTTCGGAACAAACTGCCGGACTGTACGACACCAAAGGCAAAACCAATATGCCCGGCTCCGGGCGCACGCTGGGCAGCGGCTAAAGCTCGGTATATTTCTTCGCGCTGCCTTTTGCTTTATGCGCGGGATATTTCTCCGCATTCTTCGCGATCTTATCCAGCACCACCTTTTTCACATCCAGCTTGTAATGCTCCGCCAGCAGCAAGGCATAGGCCAGCACATCCGCCAGCTCTTCTTTCACCCGCGCCTCATCCGCCTCGGCGTGTGCTTTCCACAAAAAGCATTCCAGCAACTCGCTCGCCTCGATGGACAACGCCGCCGCCAGATCCTTGGGATTATGGAATTGCGCCCAGTCGCGTTCGTCGCGAAAACGGATGAGTGCCTCGGTGATCTCGGCGATATCGCCCTTGTGTTCGCTCATGTTGCGATCCTGTCGAACGGGCATGGTCAAGTTGACCACCCCTTGATTTATGAAACTTGC
>WOYI011316813.1_pt2 | contig 29377 bp, 25 predicted proteins | sample 6423411 | NCBI WGS metagenome assembly WOYI01 (sample SAMN13441803, study PRJNA592873) | oil field metagenome | biome: oil field; feature: oil-well bore; material: oil-contaminated soil; isolation source: oil-contaminated soil from oil-well borehole | place: Germany: Wietze | collected 2016-10-18 ...
TTCAACAACCCCTGGCTGGCCCAGTACCTGGGTACGGTGGCTTTAATATTCATCCTCTTCTCCGGCGGCCTGGACACCAAATGGAAGGAGATCAAGCCCGTTCTATTGAGGGGGGAGATCGCCTCTCCGTCCAGTCCAGCGGACCTTCCCTCGACCTCTTCCGCTCTTTGGTGGAGAAAAAAGAAATTGCGAGCGATGATAATCAGCCTGAGCAGTACGTCGTCCAACCGGATGAATAGGCTTTTCGGATCTCGAAGATCGCTCCAAGAGGGAGAAGGTATCAGGCCCGGAACAGGACCAGCCAGATGAGATAGATCAGATAGGCGGCCACGCCCAGCCCTCCTTCCACTCGGGATATGCGTCTGCCGGTGAGAAATACGGGCACGCAGGCCAGGGCAACCAGGGTCATCAGGGGGATGTCGAAGAGCTGAAGCTGGCGGGTCACAGCAAGGCCTGCGGGGGCGGCCATAGAGGCGAGGCCCAGTATGAGGAGTATGTTGTAGATGCTGCTTCCCAGGAGGTTGCCGATGGCAACGTCCCTCTCATCTCTAAGGGTGGCGATGATTGTGGTGACCAGCTCCGGTGCAGATGTGCCGATGGCGACGATGGAAAGGCCGATTATCGCCTCGGAGATCGCGAGCATCCGGGCGACGCCCGTTGCCCCATCCACCAGCCAGTCGGCTCCAATTACCGTTAAAGCTATTCCAGCGATGAGCATGGCGACATATTTCGCCTCTGCCAGAAGCTCTTTCCTCTTTGGCGACATAGCCTCCGGGCCGCAGCCTTCCATGAAGCCATCGCCGCATATGTCCTCGAACTCCCTTTTCACCAATTGCGATTCTGTCCGGCTAGCACGCACGACGACCACTGTATAAATCGCTGCCGCCAGGAGCATCAGGACTCCATCCAGTGGGGTCAGGACGCCATCTGAGGCCAGACCGGCCAGAGCGGCGGTGGCGACGATCATCATGGGCAGGTCGAGATTGAGAACCTGCAGGTGGAGGGGCAGGGGGCGGAGAAATGCGCTCAAGCCGAGGATGAAGAGGATGTTGGCCAGGTTGGTGCCGGCGATGTTGGCCACTGCCAGGGGGCCGCCGCCCTGCAGCCCGGCGGTGATTCCCACGGCCAGCTCGGGCATGCTGGTGCCGATGGAGATGATGGTAAGGCCGATCAGCAGAGGATTTATCCCCAGCAACGCAGCCAGGCGCGATGCACCTCGCACTATCAGCTCCGCCCCCACGATGAGAACGAGAAGGCCTGCGAAAAATATCATCACCTCGTTCATGGATAGCTGCCTCCCACCTCTCCTGACAGATCTCTGTTAGCAGACTGACTGCTGCTCTCATAGTTCCGGTAGCGGAATGTATTGAGTCTGGAAGGGTAATAAACCTCTTTGCCTGGACCATCATTTTTTTAACCTGGAAAATAAGAATTAGTGCTATGGATCTGGAGACAAAAGCCCTTCTTCTCTCCCAGGGGACGGTTCAGCTCTCCCAGCCTGGTCGCGAGGGCAAGACGTCCACCGCCGGTCCAGGTGCGGGGGAAAGCTCGATCTTCTTTCAGTCCGGCTCGCATATGGTGCGCCTATCGGTAGTGGATAGCTCTGCTCTTCTGCTGGTGATGGATGGGGATGAGGCAACAATCTCGCTGGAGAGCAAGGTAATTGCCAGGGGCAGAGTAGTCGAGCCACTCCTGCACTGTCCTGATCAGGCCTACATCACCATTTCCGAGCGCTGTATCCATGACTGCAAGTTCTGCGCCGTCCCCAGGCTGATGGGAAAGGTGAAGACTCAAGCGAGGGTGATGGAGATGGTGAAAGAGGCTATGGCCACGGGGAGGCTGGAGTCCATCTCTCTGACCAGCGGCACTGAGGTTTCCCCCCAGCATGAGGCGGAGAGGGTGGCGGCTTTAGTTTGTGATCTTAAGCCACTTGGTCTGCCCATTGGAGTCTCTGTCAACCCCTTTCCTGGAGTCAATCGGATTCTTTTGGATGCGGGCGCGGATGAGGTCAAGTACAATCTGGAGACGGTCGATCGCGATATATTCGCCCAGGTCTGCCCGGGATTGTCCTATCAGGAGATAATGGATGCCCTGGAGGAGGCAGTGGAGCTGTTCGGCCCTAACCACGTCTTCTCCAATGTCCTCGTCGGCCTGGGGGAGTCGGACCAGTCCCTCCGCCAGGGAATAGATGAGCTCATTGATATGGGTGTTCTTCCCATCCTGAGGGCGGCATATCCCCATCCCCTGCGCCGGGGGGAGGTGGATATCGTCCGGCCTTCAGCAGAGCGGCTGCTCGGGCTAGCTCGATATCTGAGGATGAAGCTGGATGAAAAAGGTCTGGACGGCAGCCTGGCTCTCACCGGCTGCTACCGGTGCACTGGTTGCGATCTCGCTCCAGGAAGGGATCTATAGCGCTCAGAACTCAATATCCTCATCATCGATCAGACAGGCCGTATCATCATTGCGCCTCATGAATCAGCCAATGAATGCACAACTGGATATAAGCAAATGATGGCAGGATCTATGAATCGAGCATCAATCAGAGATCCGCCCACCACCGAGGCTGGACCACCATTCCGAATACGACTCATTCGATTCAATAAAAAGTTAATATGGCCATGGCAAACCATGCCAATAATAAGCGGGGCGGTAGTAGGTTACGGGATAGACGGTAATTCCGCTTCGATAATAATACGATGGCCAATACCAACTATCAAGGTACGGTCTGGCAACGTATCTGTACCAGGGATCAGAGACCGAATAGTCGATATATCCGTAATGGAAGACTGACGGGCTCCATTTTAAGGCAGCAGGAGCATTGTAGCCAGTAACAACATATCCGCCAGATAACCAGTCACCCACTTCTACTCCACCTGCTACGCCTGATGCGGTAAATGCTAGAATTATACAGGCGAAAACAACTGCGAACATCATCCTCATTTCTTATCCCTCATTCACTCTTCTTTTAGCTGTATTCTCTTCTGCCCAAAATAAATGAGTAACCATTATATGAGGTTCATATGATGGCATGAGGAGATGTCGAGCGGCGACGAGGACCAGAGAGTTGGAGAAGGCGCCGGTGGCGGGAGTACGAAGAGGAGGGCAGAAAAGCCCATTTCCATAAGCCTACTCAAGTGCACCCTCGCCAAGCCCGATCACCGAACAGCTCCTTTGGTCCCACCAGAAGAGCTCATGGACATGATCTCTATCCCAATCCAGTTGTCCATGCCCAGTTGAGCGGACCGCCGTGGCAGATGAAGGTATGGCCGGTCAAATTTACCGGCGTGCTGGAGCTGGACCTCAAGCTGCTCATTTCTTTGCCGGGAGGCGGTCTATAAGCAGGCAGAAAAGGCGGATTCATCCCGCCGCTGGAGAATGCATTGGGAAGGGAGAGGGGTTTGTTATCGGATGCGCTGCCTGGAGTCGAAACCTCTATTGGATATCTATACTGGGAAATGATCCTTCCAGCTGCATCCTCTAAAGTGGCAATATCGCTCATCTCGCTCCAAAAGAGCGCGCTATTGTATAGATCGGAGGAGGAATTTCTGCCCTCTTTGGAGTGAACTCGGGCGGTTGAGCCGGCCTTCAGGGTGAAGTTTGCAGGAAACGCATAGCTTTGATTTTCCCGGTTTTTGAGCGACCAGCCGTCCAGATCCATCAAACCGGTTCCCCGGTTGGCTATCTCAACCCACTGATCGGCACCCTGGTAGTTTACGCTTATGATCTTGACGATATCCCTCCCAACGCCCGCTGGAGCGGCTGCAGCCCCTCCCAGCGAGAGAGCAAAAAGTACCAATAAAATAGCCAATATGATTAAGCATCCACCCGTGCTTTTCATTAACATACCTCATACCTCCACGAACCTTCTCGCCTGCAAACAAGGCCTTGCTTAAAAGAGGCTCATCAGCTCCTCGGCTATTATCCTGTAGCCCGCCTCATTGGGATGGTCCAAGCCCGGCAAGATCAGAGAATCTAGAGGCATACCAGCTTGCACCCGCTTCATCCAGGCGCCGTAGACGTCCACAAAGCCCACATTCATCTCTTTTGCCACCCTCTCCACCGTCTGATAGTAGTCCAATACCCTCCGGTCATAGGGAGGGCTTTCCAGGGGCTGGGAGGATAAGAGCAAGATCTCCGAGTCCGGGCCAGCCCGGATGCGGCGCACCATCTCCACCAGGTTCATCTCGAACTCCTCCAGGCTCAGCCCTAAAACACAGTCGTTGATGCCGAAGTTTATGGTGACCAGATCCGGCTCATAAGATAGCACCGCCCAGTCCAGCCGGCCCAGGCCGTCCTGGCTGGTATCCCCACAGATGCCAGAGTTGATCATCTCTATCTTTGAATCGGGGAACCTCTGACGGAGCGACTCCAGCAAAAAGGAGGGAAAACCTCGCCGCACGGCATAGCCCGCAGTGATGGAGTCACCAAAGCATACGATAGTGGCATTCGCACCGGACTCAAGGTCCCGGCGCGTCTTTTCCACATACTTCCTTAGCTCTTCATTCATCGGTATTCCCTCAGGTCATTCGTCTTTCATGGCAATGCAATAGTCCCAGCTATTGCAGCCTTGCTCTCCCCGCAGCTTTTACCGCCGTTTTCATCTCCTCGACCAATGCCTCCAGCTCATCGATCCTGCCCCTGGCGATCAGGTCCACGCAGGCCGATCCCACTATAGCGGCATCGGCACCCGCCCGGATGACCTCAGCCGCCTGGTCTGGGGTGGAGATGCCGAATCCCACCGCCTTTGGCTTTTTGCCCGGCACCCGGGCGATGAGGTCTCTTGTATCCTGCAAGACCTCGCTTCTCGCCCCGGTGACGCCGGTCCTTGCCACCAGATAGAGAAAGCCGCCCGTCTCTTCAGCGATCAGATCGATCCGTGCAGGGGGCGTGTTGGGTGCTACCAGGTAGATCAGGTCCACGCCGTGCTTGCCGCAGGCCTCCTTCAGGGGCCCGGCCTCCTCCGGGGGCAGGTCGGGAACGATCATGCCGGTGATGCCACAGCGGGCACAGTCCCGGGCAAACCTCTCCAGGCCCCGTGCATAGACCATATTGTAGTAACCCATGAATACCTTGGGGACGGGCACATCAGACTCTTCTGCCACCTGGAAGTATACATCGGTGTTCATCCCCGCGGCGATAGCCCTTTGCGCTGCCGCCTGGATGGTCGGACCGTCTGCTATAGGGTCTGAATGGGGTAGCCCCAGCTCGATGATATCCGCTCCCGCCCTCACCAGCCGGCGCACCAGCTCGGGGGTGGCACCGGGCGACGGGTCTCCTGAGCAGAGATAGACGATCAGCAGGGGCCCTTTCTCGAAGGCCTCAGATATTCTCATAGTCCATCACCGTAGCCAGGTCCTTATCCCCGCGGCCGGAGACATTGATGATCGCAAGATCGCCCAGTGCCTCAGGCTCTGCTAAGGCATAGCCGATGGCATGAGCCGACTCCAGTGCGGGGATGATCCCCTCCAGCCGGGATAGAGCGCGGAATCCCTCTAGAGCGGTCCTGTCGTCCGCCAGCCTGGGTAGGACGCGCCCCTTCTCCGCCAGGAATGCCAGCTCCGGACCCACTCCGGGATAGTCAAGGCCTGCTGCCACTGAGTAGGACTCCAGTATCTGGCCGTATGGGTCCTGGAGGATCCTGGTGAGGGCACCATGCAGTATTCCGTCTGTGCCGTAGCCCAAGGATGCGCCATTGTCTGCCATCTTATCGCTCATCCCCGGGCCTCGACCTCCTGCCTCCACTGCGATCAGCCTCACATCGTCCTTCAGGAATGGAGCGAAGATGCCCATGGCATTGCTCCCTCCACCCACGCAGGCCACAATGCTATCCGGCAGACGACCTTCCGCCTCCAGGATCTGCCCCCGGGCCTCCTGGCCGATCACGCTCTGAAAGTCCCTGACCATTGAGGGGAAGGGATGGGCGCCGGCGGCGGTTCCCAGCAGATAGTGGGTGTGCTCGAAGCTGGAGGCCCAGTCCCTCAAGGCCTCGTTTATGGCGTCCTTCAAGGTCCTGGAGCCGGAGCGGACCGGTATCACCTCTGCTCCCATCAGCTCCATCCGGTAGACGTTCATCTTCTGCCTCTCGATGTCCACCTCTCCCATGTAGACCTGGGTCTCAAAGCCCAGTTTTGCCCCCACGATGGCCGTGGCCACGCCATGCTGGCCGGCACCGGTCTCGGCGATCAGGCGGGTCTTGCCCATCTTCTTAGCCACCAGAGCCTGGCCAAGGGTGTTGTTGAGTTTATGAGCCCCACCGTGCAGCAGGTCCTCCCTCTTCAGATACACCCGGCAGCCCAGCTTCCGGCTGAGGTTGGGGGCGAGATAAAGCGATGTGGGCCGGCCGCCGAAGTCCTTTTGGAGAGCTTTCAGCTCATCTTGAAATTGGGGGCTCTTCTTAAGCCGATCATAGGCACAAGAGAGGTCGGCCAAGGGAGCCACCAGGGTCTCGGGGACGAAGAGGCCGCCATACCTCCCGAACTTGACTGCGAAATTATCGATCATCATACTGCTCAACGAATCACCAGCTAAATGGTTTAATGCACGAATTAATACTATGATGTATAAAAAAGTACATCATAGATCTTATTTAAGCTTTACCTCAGAGCAGATCGGAGGGCAGCTCGCCGGTCAGGCACTCGATCCTCCTCTGGGCACTATCCAGCCGAAGGTTGCACACCCGGACCAGCCTCATGCCTCGTTCATACAGCTCCAGGCTCTTCTCCAGGCTCATCTTCCCCTCCTCCAGCTCCGAGACTATTCTCTCCAGCTCCTCCAGTGCATCCTCCAGCCCCACTTCCTCCATGCTCATCCATCCATCTCCTTCTCGTCGATGCATTCCAAAATCCGGCATCTCAGCGCACCCCGACCCAAGATCAACTCAACCTCCTCTCCTGGGAGGACATCATCCCAGGCCACGACCAGCCCCTTCTCCGAGCGGACCAGGGCATAGCCTCGCTGCAATGTGGCGCGCGGTCCCACCGCTGCCAGCTTGCCGCTGGCTGCATCCAGCCTGGCCCTTCGCGCCTTCAGCACCTCAGCCTGGGCCAGATCCAGCCCATCGCTCAGGTGGTCCAAACGCTGCCTGAGATCTCCGGTTATGGAGTACATCCTCGAAGGGGCGAGGCTGCGCTGGATATACTCCAGACGCTCCTCCTTTCTCTCCAGGCTTGTCCAAAGGGCGCGCATAATCCGGATCCGGCTCTGCTCCAGCCTGATCTTCAGATCCGCCACATCCGGCACTGCAATCTTCGCGGCAGCGGTTGGGGTTGCCGCCCGCATATCGGCCGCGAAGTCGGTGATGGTCACATCCGTCTCATGGCCCACAGCGGAGATCACCGGACTGTCGCATGCGAAGACTGCTCTTGCCACCACCTCCGAGTTGAAGCACCACAGGTCCTCGGCTGAGCCGCCTCCGCGACAGACGATGATCAGGTCCGTCCTGCCCTGCAGGGCGAGTAGTGCAGAGACGATGCTCTCCTCTGCCTTCTCCCCCTGGACCCTGGCCGGAGAGATTATGATCCTTGCCGGATAGGGGCCGATGGTGCGCACCACGTCCCTCAGCGCTGCACCCTGCAGAGAGGTGACAATCCCTATCCTCTCCGGATAGAGGGGAAGAGGGCGCTTCTGCTCCTGGTCGAAGAGCCCCTCCTCCCCCAGCTTCTTTTTCAGGGCCTCGAACTGCAAAAACCGAAAGCCAAGACCGGCATCCCTCTTAATGGCCCTGGCCACCAGCTGCACTCTCCCCTGAGGACGGTAGACCGCCACATCCCCAAACAAGAGGACATTCATGCCATTTCTCAATTCCGTCTCCACCTGGCCAATGTTCCCTTTGAAGAGGACGCAGGAGATCTGGGAATCCCGGTCCTTCAGGGTGAAGTACATATGGCCGGAGCGGTGATGGACGAAGTTGGATACCTCTCCCTGCGCCCAGAGATCATGCAGGCGGGGATCGTTCTCCAGACGCTCTCGAATTCTCTCATTAAGGTTGGTGACAGTGAATATCTGGGTCAATGATCTCCTTTTATAGAGGGGATTATTTAAAAGCATTTCTCAATTTATTAAATTAATCTGGTTATAACGCAAAGAAAGTTTATATGCTAGAATATCCCTGCTGCACACGGGTGTTGTGATGCATATAATGGAAGGCTTTCTTCCCCATCCCTGGTGGGAGATCTGGCTCATTATCTCTCTGCCGGTGGTGGCCTGGGGCGTTTATAAGATGAACAAGATGGTCAAGGAAAACAGGGAGATATTGCCCCTGCTCGCCGTCTCCGGGGCTTTCGTCTTCGTTCTCTCATCTCTGAAGATGCCCTCAGTCACTGGAAGCTGCTCTCACCCCACTGGAACGGGCATGGGAGCGATCCTCTTTGGACCCTGGATAACCGCAGTCCTTTCGGCAATAGTGCTGATCTATCAGGCCCTATTCCTCGCTCATGGCGGCTTGACTACTCTGGGGGCCAACATCTTCTCCATGGGCATCGCCGGTCCCCTGATCGGATATCTTGTCTTCGTTCTTGCCAAGAGGTCTGGGCTGAATATGTACCTCTCCGTCTTCCTGGCGGCCATGCTCGCCGACTGGACCACATATGTGGTGACCTCAATGCAGCTCGCCCTGGCTTTTCCCGCCGCCTCGGGTGGGATTGTGGCCTCCTTCCAGGCTTTCATGGCCATATTCGCCATCACCCAGGTTCCATTAGCCGTGGTGGAGGGAGCGGTGACTGCGCTGATGTTCAAATATCTTGTCCGGCTCAGGGGCGACATCCTGGTGAAGCTCAATGTGGCCAGTGCCTCCGCCATCAAATTGCTCCGGGAGGCTGCTGCATGAAGCTGGAGATAATCGTCTTAGTAGTTGTTGCCCTTTTTACTGCCATCTTCGTCTACCAGAGCACCAGCGGAGAGCACGAGTGGGCAGGAGCGGACGATCAATCTGAGAAGGTCATCGATGAATTGACCGGAGGGGCTTACGAGCCCTGGTCAAGTCCCCTCTGGGAGCCGCCGAGCGGCGAGATCGAGAGCCTTCTCTTCGCCCTCCAGGCGGCCATAGGGAGCCTGGTCATCGGCTATTTCCTGGGATACTACAGGGGTTTGATGAGAAAGAAGGCCGAGCAAAGAGACGGGGACGGGGAAGCAAGATCTGATGCATGATCTTCTGGATGACTGGGCCCAGTGCAATGCCCTGAGAGAGACCAGCGCCCGGCTCAAGCTATTCCTTGGGCTGGGAGCGATCATAATCTGCGTCTCCTCGGTCACGCCATCCGCGCCCTTATTCGTCGCCGCGAGCATGAGCCTCATCATCCTGATCCTGGCTAAAATCCCCATTCGCATCTACTCCCGGCTCCTCCTTCTCCCCCTCTCCTTCGCCCTCCTCAGCTCAACGGTGGTGGCCCTGATGCATGGCTCTGGAGAGATGCTCTATTCCATTCAGCTTTTCGGCCTGGATATAGGGATCAGAGAGGATGGGGCAGCTTTGGCCCTGCTTCTCATCGCCCGGACCTTCGGCGGCATGTGCTCATTGTTCTTCATCGCCCTCACCACCCCCATGATCGAGATATTCGCCGTCCTCAAGTCCCTTTCGATTCCCGAATCGGTGATAGAACTCTCTATGATGATCTACCGATACATATTTGTCTTTCTGGATCAGGCAGCGATGATACACAGCGCCCAGGTGATGCGCCTGGGGAACCTGGGCACCAGGAGTGCCCTCAGCTCCTTCTCCATGCTCGCCAGCGTTCTATTTCTGAGATCCTGGGAGCAGGGAGAGAGGCTGATCGTGGCCATGGACGCCCGCTGCTACGACGGCCAGATCGATCTCATGGAAGAGAGAACAGGAGCGGGAGCATTGGAGATAGCAACCACTGCGGCCTTTTTGGCCTTGGCCCTGGCGATCAGCCTTATGACTGGAGAAGAATGGATTCTAAGGATGGGAGGGTGAGAATGGCCACGATCCTGGAGACCAGGGGGATAGAATATGCATATGTCGACGGCACCCGGGCCCTTAGCAATGTCAGCCTCACAATAGAGGAGGGCAGAAAGATTGCTCTGGTGGGCCCCAATGGCGCGGGAAAGTCCACCCTGATGCTGATGTTCAATGGAATCCTAAGGCCGGATGCAGGCGAGGTTCTATTCCGGAATGAGAGGCTGGATTATGACTCCCGATCATTGCGAAAGGTGAGGCAAAGGGTGGGAATGGTCTTCCAGAACTCCGATGATCAGCTCTTTGCCCCAACCGTCTACCAGGACGTGGCCTTCGGGCCGGTGAACTTGAGGTTCCCTCCGGAGAAGGTGAAAAGGTATGTGGGCTATGCCCTGCAGTATGTCGGCCTATCTGGATACGAGCGCCGCCCTCCCCATCACCTGAGCGGCGGGGAGAAGAAGAGGGCGGCCATTGCGGGAATTCTGGCCATGGAGCCGGAGGTGATGATCCTGGACGAGCCCACCTCTAACCTCGATCCCGCCACATCAGAGGAGATCATGGAGATGCTCGATGAGCTTAACCAGGGGGGGAAGACGTTGATCATCTCCACCCACGATGTGGACCTGGCCTATCGCTGGGCGGATGAGGTGGTGCTGATGAAGGACGGTGGAGTGCTCCGCCGGGGCTCGGCTGAGGAGGTGTTCGGCGATTTGGAGCTGATCCATGATGCCAGGCTGAAGCCCCCAATGGTGGTGGATCTATATCAGGAGCTTGTGAACAGAGGGCTGGCAGAGGGCAAGAAGCCTCCAAAGAGCATTCTTGAGCTATGCGACTCTCTGGAGGGGGGCGAGAGGAGGTGTGCTGTCCAGGGGGCGAAGAGGGGCACGATCTACGTCTGCAATGCCGATGAGCTTCTTTTGGAGAATGCAAATGAGCTGGTACGGAAAGTGGATGCCGATTATACCGGGGCCATGGGGACCAGGGCCAAGCTGATGGCAGAAGAGGCCCAAATCCGGGTGGACTTCACCTATGGGGTGATAGACAAATGCATCCTCAAGGCGCTTGCAGGCAAGAGCTGCCTGGTCTTGACCTCTCAGGGAATGCTGGGCCAGGTTCAAAAGAGGATAGGGGCCTATTCCCAGGAGTCAGGAGCAGAGATCAATTCAGTCGATCTATCCTCAGGCAGCAACGGGCGCTCTTTGCCAGTAGATCGCGATTTTGTCGGGACCAAAAGCCTTAAGTAAAATTAATTTGCATAAAGTAAAGTGTAATGGAATAGCGTATGAAGGAATAGTCTGCTATTCCGTGCGTCCATTCAGCACCAGGGCGGAGCATCCCTGCAAGGCAGACTCCGCCCTGGATCTCCCCAACGTGCCATGTTTCTAATTATATTATACTTATACTTTGCAGTAGGGGCGGTAATAGCTAGAGCGGGTAGGGGAGTGGGGGTTAGTAAAAAAGATGAGTATACCCGCTCAAGCCAAACGAGCCTTTTTATGGTATAAATACTTTCCTAGAAATAATTTAAGACTGTTCCTCACTATGAGCTTTTTGTCTGGCGATCTTGGCGGCATATGCTCCCGCCACAAAGCCCGCATCCACATTTACCACCGTCAGGACGGAGCAGGACTGGAGCATCGAATAGAGGGCAGCCTTCCCCCCTCCTCCGATCCCATATCCGGTGGAGACGGGAAGGCCGATGACAGGAGCGTCCACCAGTCCCGCTACCACCGCGGGAAGGGTGCCCTCTCGACCCGCCGCCACTACAAATGCATCTGCATCCGCCATCCTCTCCAGACACGGAAAGAGGCGGTGGATTCCCGCCACCCCAACATCATACTCGGAGAGCACCTGGCAGCCCATCTCCTCTGCTACCACCCTCGCCTCTTCTGCCACGGGGATGTCCGCAGTTCCTGCCGCCAGGATGGCCACGATGCCCACCTTCGTCGGCCGATCAGCAGAGCGGATGACCACCGTCCTGGCGCGAGGATTGTGCTCAAAGACGCTCTTGGGGGGAAGCTTGGCAGATTTTAATACCACCAGCTGCTCGGAGGATACCCGGGTGATGATCACGCTCCCCGTCTCCTCCAGATGGGCAAGGGATATGGCCAGAAGATCGGACCTGTCCTTTCCCTCGGCGAGAATCGCCTCCGGTATGCCAATGCGATTTGATCGGCAGATATCCAGCTTTGCCACCTCGCCCACAGTGCGATAATCCCTGACCCGAATCTGCTTTAGGGCCTCCTCCAGGGAAATCTCTCCCCGGCGGTAGCTCTCCAGGATCTCTCTGTTGCTCTCCATTTTCTCATTCGGCAATGGAGCCATGAGCATAAAGGGTTTATCCCTCTCCGAGAAGATCTTCATCAGGAGTCAGGAAGATGCTAGTCAATCTCGATCTGCACATTCATTCCCGCTATTCGATGGCCGTATCCGGCGACATGGAGCTGGGGCAGATCGCAAAGGGGGCGGCGCATAAAGGGGTGAAGATCGTGGGCACTGGCGACTGCCTGCACCCTCTGTGGCTCGAATCCATCAAGGAGCTGCCGGAGGACGATGGGCTGAGGAGGCTGGGGGATACTCTCTTTCTCCTGAGCGTGGAGGTGGAGGATTCAAAGAGGGTCCATCATCTTATTCTCCTGCCGGACACTGGCAAAGCGGAGGAGCTGGCTGAGGGATTTTCACCCCATTCGGGCAACCTGCAACAGGACGGCAGGCCGCGGTTGCATATGAGCGGGGCCCAGATCGCCGACCTGGTTTTTGAAGCAGGGGGCCTCATAGGGCCAGCCCATGCCTTCACCCCCTGGACGGGGATGTATGCTTACCATCGGTCCCTATCTGAATGCTACCAGGAGAAGGCGGACCGGATTCGATTCATTGAGCTTGGACTGAGCGCGGACAGCGATTATGCGGACAGGATTGCGGAACTCTCGGACAAGACCTTTCTCTCCAACTCCGATGCCCATTCTCCTCGCACCAATAAGCTTGCCAGAGAGTTCAATCAGATGGAGGTTGAGGGGTGCAGCTATCAGGAGATCGCTTTGGCCATCTGCAGGGAGAAGGGAAGAGGACCGACGCTCAATGCCGGTTTTTTCCCGGGAGAGGGAAAGTATAACCGCACTGCCTGCACCCGCTGCTTTCATCACTTCAGCGCAAAAGAGATGAATGATCTCATGGGACGCTGCTCCCATTGCCAGGGGCAGATCAAGCTGGGGGTGGCTGACCGGATCGATCTATTGGCTGACTGGAATGAGCCCCAGCATCCCTCTCATCGGCCCCCTTATCTACACCTCATTCCTCTGGCAGAGATCATCGCCCTCGCCCTGGGCTACAAGAGCCCGATGACGGTGGGGGTGCAGAGGCTGTACGCGGCCATGACAGAGGATAAGACGGAGATTGAGGTATTGCTGGACGAGCATCTCGGGGAGCTGGAGGCGGCAAAAGTCGAGCCGAAGGTGATCAGGGCCATTGAGGCCTTCCGCAACGGCGGAGTGGAGGTTCTGCCCGGCGGAGGAGGAAAATACGGAGAGATCCGGCTTTTAGCTTCGAAGAAAGTCGAGGGGGAAAGAGAAGCGCAGAGGTCCCTTTTTGATTTTTAAACAAAATACCGAGAGGCATCAAGACTATGCGAGCACACATAAATCTACTTCGGAAGGTCATAATCGTCTCATTGCTCTTATCGGCCTTGATCCTCTCCGCTCATGCCGAGAGGATAACCGCCACCGTAGGAACCAATAACACAGACTGGTCTATAACCCGGCAGAGCGATAGCATCAAATTCGATTACTCGCAATACGTCCAGGGAAGCATATCTCCGGTTGAGTACCGCGGGCGCTCACTTGAGCCCTATCATTCCAGCTACGAGGAGGTGGATGTAAATGATGTTCGCTTGCGTGCCAGGACCTCTGCCCGAAAGGGCGATTACGCCTCAGAAGGGGTGATTCTCCTTCGAGCTGACTCTGCTAATTCCAGCGAATTCGTCCTTTCAATTGAAAACGGCACCTTTATAGGCGAATTCACAGAGGAATGGCCGGCCATTCTCCGATCCAGCAAGTCCTTGAGGTACTCCGGCCTGGGAATCAACAGCAGGGAGTATGCAGGGAACAATCTTGATTATGCCGGATCCAGCCTGCTTTATAATAATGAGCTCTCCAAGGATTCTGGTATCGATATGCTGATCACCAGGATGAATGCCACTGTGCGGGGCATTTCTCTTGCTCCTAATGATACCGTTCTCTCTGCCCAGTTCATGCCCACAAAAGAGATCTATTATAATATTAAAACGTCCTCCACCGGCATTGCCGACTTTAAATACGGCTTTTCCAGCCCCAATGCCGGGTTGAAGAAATCGATCTATCCCATGGCCAGCGAGGGGGAGGAGAGGTACTACGGAGATTACAATATATCCAGGAGCATCCATATGAAGTCGGACTTCCCGCGGTATGGAGAGGAGGATGATTGGATATCATGCTGCTCTGCCGGCGTCTATGAGATCGGTCTTCCTGAGAGGAAGGCCCTCTCATTGCCTTGATCGGCAGGCTACTCCCTATAAATCAGCTTTCACCAGGATACATATGGCAGGATGTCGTAGCTGTCGAGGGGGAGATTGGGATTGTAGTAGGGATCGCCTTTATTTATATATTTTTGCCATCTTTCTATGAAGCGCTTTGTGTCATTGGGGTGAGGATCGAATGATAGCGATCGTCCTCTGGTAGCAGATTCGTAATGGAGCAATTCTGCATAGGGAGTAAATAGGTTTTCATATCCCAACTCCCTCACCCGGAGGCAAAGATCGACGTCTCCAAAGCCAATCTCAAAGCTTTCGTCAAATCCGCCTACCTCATTAAAAATCGATTTTCGAAGCATCATGCAGGCTGCTGTGACTGCACTATAATTTCTGATGGAAACAAAATGGCCCATATATCCAATGTCATTTGAATGTAACCACTTATATATATGCTCTGCCCGTCCACCCCAGCCGACAACCACTCCCACATGCTGTATTTTTCTATCTGGATAAAGCAGCTTGGCCCCCACACAACCGATCTCGTCTCTCTGCGATTGCTCAAGCATCGCTTCCAGCCAATCGGAGTTTAATACTTCCACATCGTTATTCAAAAAGAGCAGATGCTCTCCACGGGCAAATTCAGCGGCATAATTATTCAACTTAGAGTAATTAAATTTCTCATTGAACTTTATAATCCTATATGATTTCCCTAGACCATCCAGATATGCGGCGGTTTCCTCCTCCTGGCTCATGTTATCTACTATTATAATTTCATAATTATCATAAGACGATCTGTTTTGGATGCTTTCAATGCATCTTTTCAAAAGGTCAATGCGATCTTTGGTCGGAATGATGATGCTGATCTTGGGGCGATCGAGGATATCTCTCTTCAGCCTGAAGAAATTAAAGTATTTTGTGCTCCTGACCACTCCCTTGATTCCCTCTCTGTCTGCGAAGTCCTGGAGAGCTCTTCTGCTGGACCCCATCACTCTTTCCTTGAGCAGATGCCCGGTGCTCGATTCGTACTGACGCCATCCGTACAGGATTTTGGGTATGTGCAGGACATTTCTGGTCTGGGAGAGGACCCTTAAAAATAAATCGTAGTCCTGGGATACTTTAAACTCGGCTCTGAATCCACCGATCTTTTTCAAAATGCTCGCCCTTATGACAACAAAATGAACGATATAGCAATGAGACAGCATATAATCAAGAGAGAAATCTGGCCTGAAATAGGCATATACTGGCTTTCCCCGCTCAGAAATAAGGATCTCATCGCTATATATAAAATCGGCGCTGGCATTCCTATTCAGCATCAGAACAACCTCATATAAGGCATTTGGAAGGAGCTGATCATCATGATCCAGAAATCCGATAAATTCCCCGCTGGCCATAGCGAGGGCCTCGTTTGAAGCTCCCGAGACGCCCCTGTTCTCATTCAGATACCTGACCTTGATCCGGGCGTCCTTTTGCTGATAGCAATTTAGAGTCTCTTTTATATGCGGTTGATCTGATCCATCATCCGCAATACAAAGCTCCCAGTTATCATATATCTGATGTAAAACAGAGTCTATTGCACTTCTAAGCCATTCTTCTCTGGTGTTTAATACCGGAACTATTATGCTGATCCTGGGCCGGTACTCAAAGCTCGCACATTGGATGCGCATATCCTCCAGTTCTTTTCCAGACGGCTCTTTGGGCGGATTCTTTTTTTGAGATAATTTTCTGTGCAAATACCGTTGGGATCTTTCCGCAAAGCTTTGCATGCCGTCTTCGGCGATGATATGACTGGACCTTGCGGCCAACTCGTATATGCCCCTTCGCCCTGTGCCCGGTGCGAAAAGCAGGTCGACCAAGTATTCATGGCACCTGGCTATTATTTTTCCCGCTCCTATGTCCTTTAATGCCATCTAACACCTTGTCCTATGAATATGACTATCGGCCTTGATAGGGAACATCCAGTTATTGATATAATCATGAAGCTTGCCAGGTTGCCTGGATTCATCTCGATCATTCTTGGTATTGCTGTGCTCGTGTGGTTGATGCCCAATTCACATTTTTCTATGAATATATACAAAATAAATAGTTGACGCCATTTTCATTCACTCGAATAATAGGCACTTTAATTGCGGCCTCTCTTGACGATGAGTATTAATAACCGTATGACTGCATAATTAATTCAAGTCCTTTAGAGGGTATGGCGATGACCAAAGAACTCCAGGAATTCACAGGCCAAAAATTATGGATTTGCTTTCTCTTGGTGAGCATGCTTGCAGCACCTGCTGGGGGAATCTCAGTGAGCTGCTCCTCTGCAGCTGCTGGGGTGGAGGCCGTTTCCATGGAGAGCTTCGCCCTGGACGGCTCCACATCACTGCATGAGAGCCTGGCCCTTGGCTCGGGGAGCATCTCTATCGATCGCCAGGCAGAGGGGGGAGGAAATAACAGCCTCAAGCAATCTCTTAAAGGATCGGATTATGTGCTGCAAAATAATATAGAGAGCCAGGGGGGATTTTCCGCTTCCACCGCTTCAGCCGCCACCGGCCAGTCGGCTGCCATCCTCCAGAACTCGGCAGGCACAGGCAGCATGATTCTCGAGCAGCGAGCCAGCATGGGAATCAAGGATGCCGGACAGGAGGCGAGTGTGAGCGGCGGCACCCTGAGGAGCGCCCAGAGCCTCTCTGCTGGGGAGCAATTATCAGCCAGCCAGAGCACTGAGATCGCCGGGCAGGAGGGACGGGTGCTCTCCGGAGCCCTGGGTGAAGAGAACGTCCTCCTCGCAGAGGTTGGCTTTTCCGGGATGGGGACCCTTTCCGCCCGCCTGACCTCCAGAGCGGATGAGACTGCTCACTCCGAGGGGTATGCAGCCATTGATGATACTGTTCTATTGAATGACGGCTCCTTTGAGGCGGTCTCAGGGCAGGGCAGCAGCAGGATAATGGGGATGGCAGGGACGAGGCTGACGGAGGGTGCGGGCAAGAGCATAGGAAGCTTTGAGTTGCAGGTGATGAACCTGGATAGAGAGGAGAGGATCCAGGAGGGGGCAGGGCAGGCCGGCGCGGCAGCGGCATCGTCATCATCTGGAGGATCGTACAGCTCATATGCCCTGACCGGGTATCGCTGGAACCAGAGGAATCCTCAGCTGCAGCTCTACCTGAATCCGACCGACACCCCATCCGGCCTGGGCACAGAAGCTACACGAAATGCCATTGCACAGGCTGCCAATACCTGGGATGGTGCCGTGGGCGAGAACCTGTTCGCCGATGGCAGCACGGTGATCGTCGATTACACCAAGGTGGTGGACAATCCCTTCCCGCCCCAGGGCCAGGAGGTCGCCGATGGCTACTCTGTCAGCGGCTGGAAGAGCCTGGGTGGTAGCTATCTGGGCATGCAGCGCTGGTGGAGCAATGGGCAGCTGGTGGATGGATACCGTTCCATTGTGGAAACAGACAGCTGGTACAACCGCGATTTCGCCTGGACGACCGATCTTGCCACCGCTCAGAGCACTGGGCGGATCGATCTGCAGAGCGTTGCCCTGCATGAGCTGGGCCACGGGATAGGAATGGGCGACCTGTATACGTTGCCGGACAACGACCCGCGCCAGAGCGACCTCCAGCAGGTGATGAACCTGTACGATGTTCCGCAAAGAGAGCTGGGGAACGGGGATCGGACGGGAGCGCAGATCCTATATAATGAGCCGATGAATACGAATAAAATAGCCTTACAAGCAAATAATGGCCAATATGTCTGTGCAGAAAACGGCGGTGGCAGCAATCTGGTGGCTAACCGAGATTGGATTCTTGCTTGGGAAACATTTAGACAAATAGATCTGGGCAACAATGAGGTAGCTCTTCAGGCTGCCAATGGCCAATACGTCTGTGCAGAAAACGGCGGTGGCAGCAATCTGGTGGCTAACCGGGATTGGATTCTTGCTTGGGAGACATTTGGGATTGAGGATTTGCAGTAACATTAATTTAAATATATTTCTGTATTAATTCTATCGTGGAACGTCAAATAGCATCCTTTCTCCAGCAGGCTCCAAAGCCGATGCTGTTGCGTGTAGAGAATTGATCTCACTGCAAGGTCTCTTCCAAGAAGCTCAGATTGAGAAGAATCCTCTCCATATTCAAACCACGAGCCTCTAAAACAATCACGTTGCAGTCAATGCTCGCGAGCATTTCTATTAAATCGCCATTTATTGGTTCAAGATGCAGATCCTTCGCCCCATCATTCTCGTGTATATGGACCTCTGCGATGCTTTCCCGGACCACCCTAAGAAAATTCATCGGCTTGAAATATAGTTTTCTTGAGGCAATTTTCAAGTGACCGAGATCCAGGAGCACTCCAACTTCCGGAAAGATCTTCAGAAATCGGACAAACTCCTCCGGCCTGGTCATCATATAAGCATCATTCTTATGCTCCAGATTCTCCAGAGCTATATTCACTCCTTTGCTTCTAGCATGCTTTGATATCTCTTCTACGGATTTAGCGAATTTGCAGAATGCATCCTCATAGGAGACCAGCGTTCTGCCATCGATCTCGAAGTTCGATCCGAGTGTCTCTTTCACTCTAAATCCAGGATGAAATGAATAAAGCCTTGGTTTGAATTGGGCGCACAAATCAATTGCTGTCTTACATAACTCAATGCTCTTCTCTCGAATAGAATCATCCTGAGCAGCCAAATTCATAATGAAGGGAGCTCTGACCGGCGGAAAGTAGTTATGAATGATAAAATTGAGATGAGAATACCTCTTGATGCTGCTTTCCACATCAACTGCATAGTCCAGACCTCCGCTTAATTCCACGTTTTCAATGCCGCAGGCTTCATAGCACTCCAGGATCTCCTGCAGATCTCTACTGCAGCCTAGACATGAAGTTGAAACGAATACCCTTTTCATCATTTAAGAGATTTGTACCACTCGATGGTCCTGGTCAGCCCTTGCTCCAGAGACACTTTGGGCTCCCAGCCCAGAATCTCCCTGGCCCGTTCTATGATTGGCTTTCTGCGTAGAGGATCGTCTTCTGGAAGTGGATGAAAAGTCATCTTTGAGCCGGACTGGGTTAAGCTGAGAATCTTATTTGCCATTTCCAGGACAGAGGTCTCCTGGTCATTGCCAATATTCACCACACATCCTCTGGCCTCATCCATGCGAGCCAGCTTCAGCAATCCTTCGATCTGATCCGTTAGGTAAGTGAAGCTCCTAGTCTGGCTGCCGTCTCCGAAGATGGTTATTGGCTTTCCATTCAAAGCCTGATCGATAAACCTCGGAAGGGCCCGGCCATAAATCCCATCAAACCTCATCCTAGGACCGTATGTATTGAAGATCCTGGCGATCCTAGTATCCATCCCAAATTGGTCCTTATAAGCAGTGACAAAGGCCTCCCCACATCTCTTGGACTCGTCGTAACAGCCGCGAGGACCTATGGCATTGACGTTTCCAAAATAGCTCTCCGGTGTAGGCACCACCTGCGGATTGCCATATGTCTCGCTGGTTGATGCGTATAGCAATCGAGCCTGATTTATCTTTGCACATTCCAGAGAATTCATAAGGCCGATGGTATTGGCCTTGAGTATCTCCAGGGGATAGTGTTCGAACTCAAAGGGAGATGCCCTGCTGGCCATGTGAACTACCAGGTCCAGCTTCCCTTCGACGAAAAAGGGCTCAGTGATGTCATGCTCAATAAAGCTGAAATTATCTAGATGCAGCAGATGATCCACATTCGACTTCAAGCCGCTGGCCAGATTATCGACACAGATGACTTCCGCTTCTTGTGAGACCAAGACATCGCTCATCCAGGATCCCAGAAAACCGGCACCACCTGTGATCAGGACTCTCTGATCCTGGAAAGATATATCCCCTAAACTCTTCTTTATTGCCTGTACTTCTTTTTCAAATTCCCAAACCACGCAGATCCACTCAACTAAGCCATCTTTTCACTGCAATTAAGCGTATTAAGAAATGCTCTTAACTCTTCTGCAAACTCTTCTCTCTCCAGGCATAACTCTATGCTCGACTTCATCCAGCCCAGCTTATCGCCTATATCATAGCGCCTGCACTTTGCAACCAAACCGATGGGCCTATTCAGTTTCCTCAATGCGTCCGTAAGCTGGATTTCGTCGCCGTGGCCAGGTTTGGTATCTTTTAAAAGATCGAAAATATCTGGTGTGAGGACATATCTTCCTATTGCCCCCAGGTTGGAGGGAGCATTTTCAGGTTTTGGCTTTTCTATAATGTCCTTTATGCTGTATATGCCATCCTCAAGCTCATTTCCATCAATTATGCCGTAGTCCTTTATCTTCTTCCTGGCCACCATCTCCACAGCTATAATCGAACTATGATACTTGTTGTAGGAATCTATCATCTGATTGGTACAGCTTTTTTCTCCTTTAAATGGAATTGTTATCGTATCTCCCAGAAGAACTGCAAAAGGCTCATCATCACAGTGCTTCTCCGCATGAAGAATTGCATTTCCTAAGCCTAATTGTTCTTTCTGTCGAATATAATGAATATCGGCCATACTTGAAATCTGCCTATCTTCATCGAACTGCCTGGAATCCTTATTCTGCTTTAGCTTTCTTTCTAATTCGCAGGATATATCAAAATGGTCTTCAATAGCTCTTTTGCCTCGTCCGGTGATTATCAAAATATCTTCTATTCCGGAAGAGATTGCTTCTTCCACGACATATTGTATGACGGGCTTATCGACAACAGGAAGCATCTCTTTGGGTTGAGCTCTTGTTATTGGAAGAAACCTTGTGCCCATTCCCGCCGCAGGTATTATCGCCTTTCTAACCCCCGCCTTTCGCATAATTATATCCTCGAAATTTTTTTCCTTACCAGCATATGCCTTCACTATAATTGCAGGACAGGATTCTCCGTCCTTCGATGATTACTCTGGACTTCATGAGGTCAAACTCTTTCTCCAGAGAACTGAATTCAGGCCATTCAGTCATGACCAGGCAAGCATCCGCTGCATTAAGAGCATCCGCTGCGCTCTGGCAATAATCTATATCAGGTATTATGCTATGCATAGAGTCATTCGCTTTTGGATCGTAAGCTGCAATATGCACCCCTCTTTTGATCAAATCCAAAATAACGTTTATCGATCGTGAATCTCTGATATCATCTGTATTATCTTTAAAAGCAAGGCCCAAGACTGCAACTCTCTTCCCTCTTAATGAGCCGATTCTCTTCTCAAGCAGGTCCACTAGTCTCTTAGGCTGCAGATCGTTTATTTTCATGATTGATTTCAATAATATTGGGTCCTCCCTTAAGCATTCTGCAAGATGGATTAAAGCAGATACATCTTTGGGAAAGCAACTACCGCCAAAGCCTACTCCTGCATTTAGGAAGTGTGGGTTGATTCTATGATCTAAGCCCACTCCATTCATGACCTCATATACATCAATGCTTAGCTTCTTGCAGATATTGCCTATTTCATTGGAAAATGAGATTTTAGTGGCAAGGAAGGCATTAGATGCATACTTTACCATTTCTGCAGCAGTAAGTCCTGTTCTGACTATGGGCGCATTTAGCCCAGAATATGCAGTCTCTACAAGATCACCTGCCTTTCTATCATCACTTCCTATCACAATCCGATCTGGTTTCATAAAATCATGTATTGCACGACCTTCTCGTAGAAACTCTGGATTCATGACAAATCCAATATTTTGCTTTTTTAGGCAACTCTCTTTCAAAACAAGCGGCATCACTACATCTTGCGTTGTACCTGGAGGCACAGTGCTCTTTGTAGCGATAACATGGTATTTCTCTGAGCCTTGAAGAGCATGGCCAATAGATATACTTGCGCTTTTTATCATGGAAAGATCTGCGCTGCCATTTGAAGAAGAGGGCGTTCCAACGCAAATAAAGGTTATATCTGATATTAAAACGCTATTGAAATCTGAGCTAGCCATCAAATTGCAGTTAATATGCTTGGCCAGCATCTCTTCAAGGCCCTCCTCGAATATTGTCGGCCTTCCGGAATTGATGTACGCAACCTTTCCATCATCTATTTCGATTAAATTTACCGAGTGCCCGAGTTCTGCCAGGCAAACTGATGAGACCAAACCGACATAGCCACCACCAATTACAGAAATCCTCATTGGAGCACCAGATACAATGTTCATTGCCGTTAACGCTCACGGTTATTTAAGCTTTGTCTCTGAACCATAGCCGTTGGGTCCAAGGCTTTGGCAGGTGAATGTCTCCCAGCTCCCAATCCAGTCGCGATTTGCGATGAGTTCACGACTTTCATTCAGAACATATGGCATTTCATTGAAAAGGCGCACATCATAACAAGCAGCATTCAGCCCTCACATCTCCGGGTCATTTCGAAGTGGAGGCTGCCTTAAATACCATTGCCTGAGGTCCATATAATCGACGCATTCGAAGTGCTTCTCGTATAAATATGTTGGGCTTTGTATTTAAAAAGAACTGAAAGATGATTGGGAGTTCAAGCAGTTAGGTGGTGACAAGTTTTATAGTAAGATGAGATATCCTCAGGCATGCCCTTTGAGACGATCAAGAACTGTATGAAAAGAAGTGACACAAGCAAACTTGTCCATTCGGCTTACTACCTTCTTTTGGGTCGCGATCCCGATCCAGAGGGATATGCGCACTGGACATCAAGAATTAAATCGGGTATGAACCGCGATGAGTTCATAAGCGCGATTATTCAATCGGACGAATTCAAGAAAAGCGCCCCAGCATGGTCAAATTCGGATCTCTGGAGGAAATGCCAGATCCTTAATGCTGAGATTTGTCTGAATCTGTCGATAGGCAAGTTTTGCGGGCCTGCTGTTGATGATAGTGTGTTTGCAAGTATATTGGAACAGAATGGTGCTTATGAGCCCCATGTGGCCGCTGAGATTACAAGGCTTCTCAAGCCTGGAGAAACGTTCATAGATATAGGTGCTAATTTGGGGTATTTTACGCTCATAGCATCTCAATTGGTGGGTCCAAGTGGGAAAGTATTATCATTTGAGCCAGTCCCCATGTCTTTCGATTACCTCCAAAAAAATGTGAAATTAAATAATTTATACAACGTAAAATTATATAAAAATGGTTTGTGGAATAAAAACACGGTTCTCACTATAACTGATTCCGATAACATTGGGTACAATCATATTGCAGAAAATGGCATTGAAGTCGAATGTATCTATTTAGATTCCCTTCAATTGAGGCCTAACTTGATTAAAATGGATATAGAAGGCGCGGAACCTTATGCGCTGCAAGGAATGATAGAGACATTAGAACGACATCACCCCACGATTGTGATGGAAGTGAATCGGTTCTGTCTGAGAACATTCATCAAGAAGGATGCTATCGATATTTGGGAACCGCTGCACGATCAGGGGTATGAGATGGCGGTCATACCTTCGGGCCAAAAAATTGAGAGCATAGAGCAATTGAATGCCCTATGCCCTGAGCATGGACTTATAGATATAAGAGCAGAGATGGCTTAACCCTTCGCCTCACTGAGCGAGTTTTGAGCAGGCCGTGTGGTGGTAAGCCTTAGCTGCGTGATCATGTCCGATATAACATTAATATAGTTCATTCTGGGGGCAGGACCGGCCCAAAAGGATCTGGTTATTTGCGTATCGTTCCAGTCCCACAATCGATCTGGATTAAGGTCTATATTCGGTTCTCCGTCCCAGCTTCCATTCGGATAATAAAATGCGCCTATGTGGAGTGAACCCCTGATAGTAGACAGGTAGTTAAGTCGTCGATGCGAGATAAAATGCTCAAATTTCGTTTTTGCAGGTCCATAAAGTGACCATAGAATAGCGATAATCGTCTTGTCTCGCTTCTAAAATTGTGCATTTTATATTCCAACAGGCCCTAAGCAACGGTATTTAAAGCAACCTCCAATTCGAACTGATCTGGAGACATGTAATCCAGTGCCGAATGCAGTCTCTTCTTATTGTAAACCTTCTCAATGAAATGCCAAATGTTTTCATAGGCATCTTCAAATGTTCCGTATTCATTAAGATATACCTCCTCGACCTTTAGAGTCTTGATAAAGCTCTCAGCAAACGCATTGTCATAAGGATTTCCTTTTCTGGACATGCTGATCAGAATGTTATGATTTTTAAGGCAGTTTACATAATATTTAGATGCATACTGCACCCCTTGATCTGAGTGATGGATGAGACCAGTTAGGGATTCTGACCACCTATTCCTCAATGCCTTGGCCAATGCATTCATGGCCAGCTGGCTTCCTAAACTCCGGCCCAGATCCCAGCCGATACACTTTCTGCTAGCGAGATCTAGGATCACTGCCAGATAGATATGCTCATGCCGCAGTTGGATGTATGTGATATCCGACGCCCAGACCTGATTCAATCCAGTTACTGTTGTATTCTTCAGAAGGTTGGGATATACTGGCAGTCCATGGCTGGAATCGGTTGTTACTGGCTTGAACAACTTCCTATGGCATAACAGGCTATCCAGATGCATGAGCCTCAGAACCCGCTTGTGGTTAACAGGATAGCCGCGATTCTGGAGTTCTGCCGTTATCCTTCGATAGCCGTAGCCAGGAAATTCCAGAGCGATGTCTTGAATCTCGTCTCTGAGAACCGTATTTTCGGTAGTCTCAGGGACATCTGAATTCTGCTCTATTCGCCATTTGCAGTAGCCGCTGCGACTTACATCCAATGCCTGGCACGATTGAGATATGGACAACTGAAGGCTGCTCGAATGAGCTTCCTGGATAATCATATACCGCCTCTTAGTGTCGGTTTTAATCTCTCTTCCCGGATCTTCTTCTGAGTCATGGCAAATGCTTTTTTTAAAATTTCATTCTCGGCATGAGCCTGACCAAGCAGCCTCTCTCAAGCTCGGCGATCCTGGACTCGTATTTGCACCGGTTGCCATTGCCGCTGAACGCTCTCTCGGGATTCTCGGCCAGTTCATCTCGCCACCGGCAGGGAAGACTGGGATGGATGCCGTTCTCGCGGGCGATCTGAGCAAGGGGTTTGCCGGACTCAAGCTCGGCTACTATTGATATCTTGAATTCCCGGTCGTAGCGCCGTCTGGTCTTTTTCATTTGATTCCCCCCATGAGTTGCCATTGCTTAACTCATTGTCCACTTGGAGGGGTTCACTCCATTCACTTCAAGGGCCTTTTTGTAACAGCTTCTGTGATGTGGTTTTAGCATTAAAAATTTGTACGTGTTTAGCTCCCCCAGAATAGCTCGATAGATGCTGATTTTGGTCAATAAAAGCATGACGAAAAAGAAATTGCGCTGGATTGAAAATCGATATCAATAGCTGAAGTTGCTTGAAATTGACCCTCGGGAACTGGCGGCGCGAGAAATCACGAAATGGGCTTATTGATGCTGGTTGGAGTGAGCTAAACACATACAAAAATTTTATTATTATTTGTGTGAGAGCTTGTAAAGTAGAGTTAAGTTAATGTGCTATGCTTTATTGGAATTGGAAAGACTTATCTATCTAAAGATACTTTAAAACTATTTAATTGTGAGGTGCAAGAAGTCATGCATATATGCGGGTCCAGTTATGCGTTCGCAATCCTTATTGGCGCTATTCTTATGGTATTGATGATGTCCGGGTCTGCGGAAGTCTCCATCTTTAACTGCTCGCAGGATCTTCCCGGTTCGCTTTCAAAAGAGCGCCAATATTTATCCAATAGCACCGAACCAGACAGCGGGAATCTGATTAATAACCAATCGATCGATGCGGCCATGCTCAAGCTGCCCTTAAGCTTTATAGAAAATCGTGGTCAGTCCCCCGAAGATGTGAAGTTCATGGTCCGGATAGAGGGCCCAATGGCGCTCTTCACTCCTTCGGAGGTCGTATTCAGGTTGTCCTGCGGCAATAACTCCTCTGAAGTTAATATGTCTTTTGAGAACTCCAGTCAGGGGGAGATAATAGGGGAAGAGCAGCTCCCTGGCCGGGCCAACTTCTTCCTCGGCAATGACACCTCCCAATGGATCTCTGATATCCCTACCTTTGGGGCAATAAGGTACAAAGAGCTCTATCCAGGGGTGGATCTGGTCTTCAAGGGTACAGAAGGATACCTGAAGCATGAGCTGTCCTTAGAACCCGGTGCAAATTTATCTGGTATAGTTCTGAACTATAGCGGTCAGGATAAACTCAGCCTGGCCGAGGATGGATCCCTGCTGATAGAAACCTCTGCCGGAAACCTGACCGACTCTGTGCCTATATGCTACCAGGAGATCAATGGCAGTAAAGAAATGGTTGAAGGACGGTACCGCCTGGTTGGAGACAATGGAGTTGGATTTGAGATTGAAGAATATGACCGAAGATATCCCCTGGTGATCGATCCGGCATTGGCCACATATCTAGGGGGAAGCGGCGATGATTCCGGCTTAAGCCTGGCAATTGACAGCGGTGGCAATGCCTATGTCGCCGGATATACAGCCTCCACCAACTTCCCGACAAAAAATCCATTGCAGGCATCCAATGCGGGTTCTAGTGATGTTTTTGTTGCCAAGATCAATTCCGCCGAGCCGGCACTATCTTATTCCACCTACCTGGGAGGAGCAGGTTATGATTATGCCAAAGGCATCGCAGTAGACGGAAGCGGCAACGCCTATGTCACCGGGTATACAGCCTCCACCAACTTCCCGACGAAAAATCCATTGCAGGCGTCCAAGTCTGGTTCGAATGATGCTTTTATTGCCAAGATCAATTCCGCCGGATCGGCACTATCCTATTCCACCTACACCGGAGGGAGCAGCGATGATTATGGGGAAGGCATTGCAGTAGACAGCAGCGGCAATGCCTATATTACCGGCTATACAGGCTCTGCCAATTTCCCGACAAAAAATCCCATCCAAGCATCGAAAGCCGGATTATGGGACGTATTTGTATCCAAGATCAATTCAGCCGGATCGGCGCTGGTCTATTCCACATACCTCGGAGGAAGCAGCTCTGAATATGGCCTTGGCATCGCCATAGACGGCAGCGGCAATGCCTATATCACCGGGCCTACATATTCAACCAACTTCTCGACAATGAATCCATTGCAGGCCTCTAACGGCGGCGAGATGGACGCATTTGTATCCAAGATCAATTCCGCCGGATCGGCATTGACTTATTCCACCTACCTTGGTGGAGGCTCCAATGACTTTGCTGAAGGCATAGCTGTGGATAGCAATGGCAACTCCTATGTCACCGGGTATACCATCTCAAATGACTTCCCAACTCAAAATCCGATACAAGCATTTAAGAACGGCTCTTTTGACGCCTTTATCACCAAGATCAATTCCGCCGGATCAGGATTGGCCTATTCCACCTACCTTGGAGGCAGCGGCGATTGTTTTGCTCATGGCATCGCTGTGGACGACATAGGCAACGCTATTGTCACTGGCGATACCTCTTCTGCCGACTTCCCAACAAGGAATCCGGTGCAGTCATCGAATAGTGGCTCCCATGATGTTTTCGTCACATTGATAGATGCTACAGGATCGGCTTTGTCCTTTTCCACTTACCTTGGAGGAGTCTGCCATGATTATGCCAAAGGAATCGCCATAGACGACTCTAATAATGCATATCTCACCGGATATACAGAATCAGACAACTTCCCAAGCCAAAACCCATTGCAAGCTGCCAATGCCGGATATAAAGATGCCTTTGTAGCAGTTATAAGCTGCTCAGATCCCATCCCCATAGGTCTACCCACGGTGACCAATGGCATTGGCGCAACATTAGTGAGAACGAAATCCGCAAGATTGAACGGAGAGATAACAGATACAGGAGGGCAGAATCCCTCAGTAACCATATATTGGGGAACCTCTGACGGGGGCACTAATATCGATCTATGGACTCAGCAGTTAAGCTTGGGCAATCTTGGCAAGCAGACATTTAGTAGAGATATTAGTGGATTGAATCCTGGAACAATATATTATTACAGATGCTATGCATCGAACTCTGAAGGAGCAAGCTGGGCTAGCCCTACTGAAACGTTTACCACAGACTCAACGGCTTCTATATTAATCTCTCTCCAAGCAGCAAATGGCCAATACGTCTGTGCGGAAGGCGGTGGTGGTCGTGAAGTAGTTGCCAACCGTGATGCTATAGCTGAATGGGAGACTTTTGGGCTCATCGATCGAGGCAACGGATATTATGCTCTCCAAGCCGACAATGGCCAGTATTTATGCGCCGAGGGTGGCGGAGGTGGAGCAGTTGTAGCTAACCGCAATGCTATAGGCGCATGGGAGACGTTCAAGCTAATCCCACGCTAGAATAACGCAAAAATGAACCATTCCTTCATCGAGGATTCGGACGAACGATGTGGGGATCCATATCCCCCTATCTCTTTCGCAACTGAGTAGTCCCTGAACTGAAATCATGCATAAGACGAACTAAAGAGGAGTTAAAAACATGAGAGATATATTGACCTTTGTGTTTGCTATAAGCCTCATGGTACTCTCAATGCCAGCTTTAGCTGAAAATGTTGAGCAGAGTATCGAGGCCCTGAAAGACGAAAATAGCATAACCCGTGCAGATGCAGCAATGACTCTTGGCGAGCTAAATGATGCTAGTGCTGTTGAGCCTCTAATCCAGGCCCTTAAGGATGACAACAACTCAGTTCGATCAGAATCGGCTAAAGCTCTTGGATGGATCAAAGATAAACGCGCAGTAAATCCATTAATCCAAGCTTTGAATGATCAAAATTGGGATGTTCGAAGTTCAGCGGCATTAGCTCTTGGGGAGATTAACGATTCAGATGCAGTGGATCCGTTGATTCGATCTCTCACTGATGATAACAGCTCCGTTCGAGCCAGAGCTGCTGGGGCTCTCGGAAAAATCGGGAGTGAAAAAGCAGTCGATCCATTGATCCAAACTCTAAAGGATGAAAATCCACAAGTCAGATATCAGGCTGCTGAAGCGCTAGGAAATCTCAAAGATAGCCGGGCTGTAGATCCGCTCATACAGGCACTGAAGGATGAAGATAACAGCGTTAGATATTGGT
>WOYI010623014.1_pt1 | contig 29362 bp, 28 predicted proteins | sample 6423411 | NCBI WGS metagenome assembly WOYI01 (sample SAMN13441803, study PRJNA592873) | oil field metagenome | biome: oil field; feature: oil-well bore; material: oil-contaminated soil; isolation source: oil-contaminated soil from oil-well borehole | place: Germany: Wietze | collected 2016-10-18 ...
CATATAGCAACTGATTCACTGGCGTGGTCGCCACCACACCCAGAATTCCGCACATGGTCTGCCTCTATCGAAATCGAATACGCTTTACCGCTTCCGGCGGTAACCACGGTCTTGCTGCCAACACGGCTGTTTCAAGCGGAGGCGCCAATACTGCTCCCTGCCACCAGGCGGATTTGGGTAACGGTGTCATACCCGCCACCATGACACCTGCCAACACCACCAGAATCCCACGAAAAATTCCAAAAAATGCACCCAGCAATCGGTCCAGCAGGCCCAACCCCACAACACTTAGCAACATCGATATGACTTTGCGTGCAATGCTAAACAGGAGAAGTACAGCAATAAAAATAATGACGTAAGCCGCCGCCAAACGTATTCCGGCATCGGCAATATGACCAACTAACCACTGTGCAACCGGATGCGCCTCGGCACGTGCCACAAAAAATGCCACCACCCATGCCGCAAGCGCCAGAACCTCACCCACCACGCCACGCCACGCACCGAACAGTATTGAAATGGCGATCGCGGCTATTACGGCATAATCAAAAAGTGTCATCGGTTTATTTCACTGTCATTTTGTCGTTACCTTGCCAGTAACGCCGATTTTTTTAATTTTCGCTTCTGCTTTGTCGGCTTCTTCACGGCTGGCAAATGGCCCGGCGCGCACGCGGGTGCGCATACCTTGGTCATTTGATAGTTTCTCGGTATACGCAGGCAAGCGTAGCTCTTTCATCTTGGCCAGGAGTTGCTTGACGTTACCGGTTTCTTTGTAAGCACCCAATTGAACAACCCACTGCTGGACACCGGGATCTGCAAATGTTGGCGATGACTCACTCAGAACTGGGGTGGATTTATTCTCCGTCTTGTTCCCCGCCGGGGCCTCTGGCGGAGCTTCTTTTCTCGGCGCAAGGGAAGCGCCAGTGGAAGCCGCATCGGGAATGACTGCTTTGGGTTGCACCGCAGGCAAAGGACGAAGCACAGCATTGTTCGATAGGATTTTTGCCGCCAACCCACCGGTTTCCCGGCTCGGGATTTTTACTTGAATATCTTGTACCGGGGGACGCGGGTCATGATCCATGACCATGGGCAGAACTATCACAGCCAGCAAGGCCAGTGCTGCTGCGCCCACGAGCCGACGCCTGGCGCGTTTTTTCAGTTGGAGTTCAGGGTCCGCTGAAGTATCGATTTCCGTCATCCGGGTTACTCTGCTCGTTATGCTGAAAATTAGGCCTTCCGGCCGAGTGCTTGCAGCGCCGCTGCCACCACCAGAAAGGATCCGAAGGCGAGAATTCTATCACCATCACCCGCTTGATCTTGCGCCGCACGCAATGCCATCTGCGGAGCAGGAAACTCATCAACGACACTTAATCCCCTGACGCGCAAACGGCTCGCTAAAAAGTCGGCGCTGGCAGCACGGCGGCCTTCCAGCGTACAGGGCAACCAGTGCGTGACGCGCTCCTTTAAAGCATCAATGACCGCATCGATATCCTTGTCGCTCATCATGCCAAACACGGCGAATGTTTTCGGGTGAAACGCCATATTGCCCAGATTGTCGGCCAACACGCGCGCAGCCTGCGGGTTGTGCGCCACATCCAGCACCATGACAGGCTGCCCTGGCAACACCTGAAAACGGCCGGGGAGCTCAACCTCCAGCAAGCCCTGGCGAAAATCTTTCATGGCCACCGGTAGCAACGCATGTAATGCATCCAGCGCAGCCATGGCACAGGCCGCATTGCGTAGTTGATTGTCACCGCGCAGGCCGGGGTAAGCCAGGCCGCCCCGCCGTCCCACTCCCCCCCAATACATCCATTGCTGTTCTTGCTTTAAAAAACCAAAGTCACGCCCCATGACTTGCAAAGGGGTACCCACGGCCACGGCCTGCGCCAAGAGCGATGCCGGTGGCTGTGGATCACCGCAGACAGCAGGTATCCCTTGACGAAAAATACCCGATTTTTCAAAGCCTATCGTCTCTCGATCAGGGCCGAGAAACTCAGTATGATCAATGCCTATCGTACTGATAATCGAGCAAGCCGGGTCGTATATGTTCGTCGCATCAAGCCGTCCGCCCAAGCCTACTTCGAGAATAATTGCATCCAGCGACTCCGCTGCAAATACTTCCCAGGCCGCCAGCGTACCGAATTCAAAATAGGTCAGGGAAATGTCACCCCGTGCTGCCTCGACCCTGGCAAAGGCGGCGACTAACTGTGCATCATCTACGGCCGCTCCAGCTACGCGCACTCGCTCGTTATAGTGCAATAAATGAGGTGACGTATACAGCCCTACCCGATAACCGGCATGCAACAGGATACTTTCTAGCATGGCGCAAATAGAGCCTTTGCCATTCGTGCCAGCCACCAGAATCACCGGACATTTTTCGGTTTGCTGTAACCGATCTTTGACGATCGCAACACGCTCCAGCCCCAGCTCAATGCCAGCAATGCCGCGCGGATGCAACGCTTCAAGATGGTCCAGCCATGCCGTCAGGCTGTCAGATGCCAGTGGCATCAGACAGCAGGCATACGCATCAGGAGTGTGATGAGTGAAGCCAGCTTGTCACGCAGCTCACGCCGATCAACAATCATGTCTATCGCGCCCTTTTCAAGCAGAAACTCGGCACGCTGAAAGCCTTCTGGCAGTTTTTGCCGTACGGTTTGCTCAATCACCCGCGGGCCGGCAAAACCGATAAGTGCACCTGGCTCGGCAATCACGATATCACCGACAAAAGCAAAAGACGCCGATACGCCGCCCATGGTAGGGTCTGTCAGGAGCGTTATGAAAGGCAGTGAACGCTTTGCCAACTTGGCAACGGCTGCCGTGGTCTTGGCCATTTGCATCAGCGAAAACAATCCTTCTTGCATCCGCGCACCGCCTGAAGCAGTAATACAAATAAACGGCGCATTGAGTTCTAGCGCTGCCTGCACGCCACGTACAAACCGCTCACCGACCACAGAGCCCATCGAGCCCCCCATGAATTCGAACTCGAAACAGGCCACAACCACGGGTACTGTCTTGATGGCACCCTGCATAACGATCAGGGCATCGCTCTCGTCGGTTTCTTTATTAGCGGCTGCAAGACGATCAATATACCGTTTGCCATCTTTGAATTTAAGTGGGTCCATCGGCAGCACTTCTGCGCCAATTTCAAAACGTCCTTCTGCATCGAGCAATAAATTCAGTCGCGCACGTGCTCGAAGACGAAGATGATGACTACACTTCGGACAAACCTGCTGGTTATTTTCCAAGTCTGAGGCATACAGTACCGCTTCACAGGCCGGGCATTTCGACCATAAGCCTTCCGGCATGGACTTGCGGCCACCCGGAGAGCGCTTGATCTTGGGAGGAAGCAGTTTCTGTAACCAACTCATGAATGAGTCTCCTGATCAATCGCAAGGCGAAACCCAGCCAGTAATGCTTTCACGCGCGCCGGTGCATCGGCGGCTGGCCCGCCTTCGATTTCTTCAATGATGCGGCTGCCGATGACAACAGCATCGGCCATAGAGGCAATCCGTGCTGCGGTGGCGGCATCGCGTATTCCAAAACCCACGCCGACTGGCATGCCAACCTGCGCTCGAATCTTCGGGATACGCTGTGCGACTTCTTCCATATCAAGATGTCCTGCACCCGTGACGCCTGTGAGCGAGATGTAGTACAAATAGCCACTTCCCAGCGCAGCCACTTCCGCATAACGCTGGGAGGTCGAGGTAGGGGCCAGCAAAAATATCGGGTCTACCTGTTCCCGCTTCATTGCCGCAGCAAATTCAGCACATTCTTCAGGTGGGTAATCAACGATCAGTACACCATCCACACCAGCGCTATGAGCATCACGAGCAAAGGCGTCGATACCGTAGGATTCAACCGGATTGGCATAGCCCATCAGCACAACTGGCGTCACTTGATCTACCTTGCGAAATTCGCTCACCAAGGCGAGTACCCGGCGCAATGTCATGCCTTGCGCTAAAGCCCGCTCAGAGGCGCGTTGCACGGTGGGGCCATCGGCCATTGGATCAGAAAACGGCACGCCCAGTTCAATGATGTCAGCCCCGCCTTCAACCAAGGCGCGCATCAGCGGCAGAGTTAAATCAGGATGTGGATCACCCGCAGTAATGAAGGGAATCAGCGCCTTGCGGTGTGCCTGATTTAAATGAAAAAATGTTGCGGCTATACGTGACATATCAGAACTGGATCCCGGATTTTTCAGCAACAGTGTGCATATCTTTATCACCACGGCCAGAAAGATTGACGAGGAGCATTTTGTCTTTACCCAGGGTAGGCGCCAACTTTGCCGCATAAGCTAACGCATGGCTGGATTCCAGTGCCGGGATAATGCCTTCAAAATGGCATAAGTCATGAAACGCAGCCAAGGCAGCCGCGTCATCAATGGTGACGTAGCTTGCACGGCCCGTATCCTTCAGCCAGGCATGTTCAGGCCCTACACCCGGGTAATCAAGCCCGGCAGAAATTGAATGGGTTTCCATCACTTGGCCATTTTCATCTTGCAGCAGATAGGTTCGGTTACCGTGCAGCACCCCCGGGCGGCCAGCCGTCAGTGAGGCCGAGTGTTTACCGCTGGCCAGCCCAAAACCTTCCGCTTCCACGCCGATCAATTGAACATCGGTATCGGCAATGTAAGGATAAAAAATGCCCATTGCATTAGACCCTCCGCCGACACACGCAATGACGGCATCCGGCTGGCGGCCGATAATTTCCGGCATTTGCACCTTGCACTCTTCACCGATCACTTTCTGAAAGTCTCGCACCATCATCGGGTAGGGGTGAGGCCCTGCCACCGTGCCAATGATGTAAAAGGTATTGGCAATATGGGTTACCCAGTCGCGCATGGCTTCGTTGAGCGCATCCTTCAAGGTTTTCGAGCCCGACTCAACAGGCACAACCGTTGCGCCCAGCAGCTTCATGCGGTAGACGTTGGCGGCTTGCCGTTTAATGTCTTCTGACCCCATGTACACCACGCACTCCATCCCGTAGCGAGCCGCTACGGTGGCCGTTGCCACGCCATGCTGACCGGCACCGGTCTCTGCGATGACCCGGGGCTTGCCCATGCGTCGTGCCAGCAACGCCTGGCCGATACAGTTATTTATTTTGTGCGCGCCCGTGTGATTCAAGTCTTCACGCTTGAGAAAAATCTGTGCGCCACCCAATAAATCTGACCACCGCTTGGCGTGGTATATCGGGCTGGGGCGACCCACATAATGTTTCAGGTCATGAGCATACTCTGCCTGAAATGCTGGATCAGCTTGTGCTGCGGCATAGGCCTCACGCAATTCAGTGAGTGCCGGCATCAAGGTTTCGCCAACGAAAATACCCCCGTAAGGGCCGAAATGACCTTGCGCATCTGGCAAGTTATAAGGTAAATCAGGCATCTGCATTACGCACTCCGGCAATAAATTGGGCTATCTTTTCAGCGTCTTTAATGCCCTTGGCCACTTCGACGCCACTACTGACATCCACCGCCCAGGGCCGGATGACACGCACGGCTTGTTGAATATTGGAAACCTGCAATCCGCCTGAAAGAATGACAGGCAAGGGCAACGCTGAGGGAATTAGCGACCAGTCAAATTCTTTGCCACCACCACCATAACCTTCAACAAAGGCATCGAGCAACAAACCGCATGCCCCTTCGAAAGCGCGCGCGTATTCTAGCAAATCAAGCCCTGGTCTGACACGTGCCGCCTTGATCCACGGCCTGCCAAACTGACGACAATACGCGGCATCTTCATCGCCATGAAATTGCAGCACATTCAACGCAACCTCTGCCAATACAGAATGAACGGTGGCAGGCTCGGCATTAACGAATAGCCCGACACGACTGACAAATGCCGGTATCGGCAACACAAGTGGCGCCGCTTTTTCCGGGGCAACATACCTTGGGCTGGACGGATAAAACACGAACCCAAGCGCATCGGCACCTGCTGCAATGGCCGTATCACGGTCTTCAGCGCGAGTTATTCCGCAAATCTTGATTCGGGTTCTACTCTTCATCATCACATCAGCAGAGCCAACGCATCCCAAGGGTACTGGCTTTGCGGCGTATCGTCAGCGCCGACTTTTGCATCACTTTTTAGTTGCCAACAGGCATCATAGTCGACACCCACAAAATACAGCCCGCAGGCGGCAAACGTGGGTGCCGCCAACGCGCGATTCTTGGCCGCCAGCAATTCGGCAAGCCAGGCAGGAGAACGGGTTCCCTTGCCAACATAAACTAATACGCCTATCAGATTTCGCACCATGTGATGCAAAAATCCATCCGCCTCAAAATCAAACACGATCAGGTCACCCTGACGCACGATGGAAATTTTACGTAGGGTTTTAACAGGTGATTTGGCCTGGCATTCAGCCGAACGAAAGGCTGAAAAGTCATGTGTGCCAAGCAGGGAAAGACTGGCCGATTGCATAGCGGATAAATCAAGCGGTAAATGAAACCAGCCCACGCGACGCGCCATAAGGCCCGGACGCTCGGCACGGTTAAGCAGCACATAACGATAACGCCTGCCTTGCGCTGAAAAGCGCGCATGAAAATCATCCGGCATTGGCTGCGCCCAGCGCACGGCAATCGTGGGCGGCAAATGGGAATTCACTCCGCGTACCCAAGCCGTCAGCGGGCGCTCAACGGATGCATCAAAATGCACGACCTGTTCAATCGCATGGACTCCCGCGTCGGTGCGGCCAGCACAGATAACACGCACCAATGCTGTATCTGCAATGGCGGATAGCGCAGACTCCAGCGCATCTTGCACAGACCCGCCACCCGCCTGCGACTGCCAGCCACAAAACGTAGACCCTTCATATTCAACGCCCAGGGCAATCCTCATGGCCAGCCTATGGAAAAAACAAGCAACATAGAAACCAGCGCAACGCCAACATCCAAGGGGCTCCATCCATGCCGGGGTAGCGTTAAGATATTCGCAGGCTGCGTTGTGCCAGATTCGTTCATCAAGTGAGGCGGCATGACAGCCCGCTCGACTTCTTCAAGTGTCAGCATCAATCGTACGGCCAAATGCTTTGTCGGCACACCAATCCGGCTTAACGGCGAAAGGAAAAAATACATCCCGGCAACCAGATCAGCTCGCGATAAATATTGCAGAACAAGTGCCAGTGATGCGATCGCAAGCAGCACCCGGGCGCTTTGCATAACAGCAAGATGCAAGCCTTCTAGGGTCGCAAAAGACAAAAAGGACAAAGGCGAGCCAGGAGTCATCCATAAAAATACCGCAAATAACGTCAGCATTAACCAAATGCTGCGGCGTAACAAGCGCTGCAAATGAAGGGTAGCTGAAAAACAGGCCCACATCGTCACGACAAAGCAACTGAGTATCAGTACCACGCCACTACGTACCGAAAAAGCCAAAAGAAAGCTGAACCAGAGCAAAAGTAAACTGGCGGGGTGAAAACGCATCACGGAAAATTGGAAAAGGTATGACAACGGCTGTGGGAAAATCTCCCGGCGCAATCTCATGCCGAGAGATAGTCACCAATCAATTCAGGCTGGTTAGTTTGGCTCGCGCAAATTCCTGCTGCGACTTGCTGCCTTCGACCAAGGCCTCTTGATAGAGCTCACTTGCACCTGAGTGATCACCCATCTCTTCATAGGCTGCCGCCAATTCAAGCTTGGTTGCGACCTCGGGATTATCTGTCCCTTCATTTTCTGCCACGCCAAAAGTCGGCGCTGGCAAGTCGGCGTCCAGATCAAGGTCGATAGTCTCCAGTTTCAAATCTGGCACATTGGTAGCTACTGGAGACGCATCAGCCAAAGGCAGATCAAAATCAAAATCAATACTGTTCCCCGCGTCTTCTTCCAGCGGCATATCCAATGGCGCATCATGCGTAGCCACTATATCAAGAACAGTGGCTGAAGGTGCTTCAGGCAGGCTCAAGTCAAGATCAAAATCCAGAGCCGACATTTCTGGTGATGTCGCCAAAGCGGTCGGTGCAACAGGATCAACTTTAGCTCCAGGTGAAGCTGCGTCATCCAAATCAAAATCGAGATCAAAATCGAGGGTTTCTGTATCGATTGCCCGGAGATCTTGAACCTGCGAAGTACTCTCCACGGCGGCTTCAGGTGCTGCCGCCTGAACAGCAGCTGCGGTTGCCCCGGCCAGTGCAACAACACCCACACTCCCTGTGACATCCTCTGACAACTCATGCTCAGCAGACGGCAACTGATATAGCGCATTTTGAGGGTCAATTGCAGCACCCATTACCCGCACGGTCTCCCAATCCGGGCCATCTTCTAAAGTTTGCTCACGGAAGCGTTTCGCAAGAGATTCATATTCGGCCAGCTTATCTTGCTCCGCATAGATGCCGAGCAGCTTCAGATAAAGCTCGTGCCTGTTTGGTTGCGTCTCCAGTGCCGAGCTCAGAACTTCTTCTGCCTGCTCAGTACGGCCAAATGCAAGGAAGGTATCTGCTTGCGATAAAGCATCGACAGATGGTTCAGCGTCCCCTTGTGCACTGATACTAAATTGGCTGGCGCCCAATCCACCCATAGTGGAAGAAACAGAAGACGAAGCGGTTGGATCTATTGATGGACCAAACGCTGACTGCGTTGAAGAGTTGCTAGTAGAGTGCCGATCATCAAGCTCGCTTAGTGCGCTGCTCTCTTTTTTCCTTTTCCAGGTAGAGAAACCCATCCAGCCGAGCAACAGAGCCAGGATGCCGCCGCCACCAAGCACCAGCATGCTGTTTTCTTCGAGGAAACCAGGCTCTGGTTCAGCTGCAACAGGTGGTACCTTGACTTTTTTTACATCAACCCTGGGTGTTGGCGCGCTAGCCGGTACCTCAGACTTCGGGGTGTCGGTCGATGGCGTCGGCTTTTCGACTACTGTGGTAGAGGCTGCTCCTGGGGATGCCGCAGGAACTGCTGCCGTAGCCTGGGCATTGGGGAGTGATTTTTCCGCTTGCGCCAATTGTTGAAGATCAGCACCCGCTTTATTTTTCAATTCAGCCAGCTGCTTGAGCTTGCTCAAGTTTTGTTCAAGCTCAGCGGTACGGCTCTGGGCTTCTTTTAGCGCTTTATCGCGTGCTAGCGCATCTGCTGCGGCATTGCCTTTGACGTCGCCGGAAGATCCTTTAGTATTTTCTGACTTTGAAACCTCTAATTTATCTGTGCCACTCCGTGCAGGAGCAGTCTCTTCTACTTTGGGTGTTATTTTTCCACTCGCAACTTGTTGCCCACTATCGCGAACTTCTGTTTGCGCACTGGCAGACAGTGCCAGTCTCTTACGGTACACATTAAAATCCGCAGCTTGTGCAATGACTTCTTTTTTCGCCTCGTCAGGTGTGATCTGATTTATCACTTCAGCATCAGGAATCGCAAGAATTTTCCCGGCCTTCAGACGATTCATATTGCCATCATCAAAAGCCGCTTTATTTGCATTGAGTAAAGCCACTAGCATTTGGTCCAGACTGACGCCTTCAGGGCGTGTTTTTGCCGCAATTTTCCCGAGCGTCTCACCAGCACGGACTTTATGATTCTTTACATTGACATCAGTACCTGCCTTTGCAGATACTGATGGTGTTGACCACACCTTAGCGGGCGCCTTGGTGCTTTGACGCGTCACGGCAGGAGGCGTGTTTCCAACCTGAGGGGCCTTTTCTGGCTGCAGCTTATCCGCTGCAAGAGAGACCACCGGGGGAGAAACAGGCGCAGCAGTTGTGGCGGATGCAAGACCAGGAGGATCCAACAAGAATGTGTATTCGCGAACCAATCGGCCAGAGGACCAACCCAACTCGACAAGCATGCTGATAAACGGCTCATTCACTGGCTTATCCGTAGTCACCTGAACATAGCGATGCCCATTACGCTCAATGAACTCACGCGAAAATTTCAGGCTGGAAAGAACGGGGGTATATTCAACATCTGCCTGGCGAAATGCATCAACTGAAGCCAGCTTTGCCTGCAGTGACGATAACTCTTCGCTATTGGCAGAAACTTCAATTTCAGCCTTAAGTGGTTGTCCAAGCAAAGAATAAACAGCAACCTTCCCTAATCCCGCCGCATGCCCTGCCAGCGGGATAATAGCCACTGCCATCGCAATAGCTGTCACTTTTAAAAGATTGGTTTTTTTGTCAGTTTTTAGCACAGTCGCTCCTGCAACACCTTCGATGATTTATCAAAATAACATCATGATCTTAAGTACGCAAGAACATGGTGAGTACCGGCCTTAAACAATGGCTCACAAAAGACCAGGACTTAAGCTTCAAGCAAAATCCGCAACGTCCGGCGTAAAGGCTCTGCAGCCCCCCAAAGAAGCTGGTCGCCAACAGTAAAGGCAGAGAGGTATTCTGGGCCCATGGCGAGTTTCCGTAAACGACCCACGGGCACAGTCAGGGTGCCGGTAACGGCAACGGGGGTCAAGTCTTTCACGGTGACCTCTCGCTGATTGGGGACGACTTTTACCCAATCATTATGTGCAGCCAATAGCCCATGAATATCATCCAAAGGCACATCTCTCTTAAGCTTGATAGTCAAGGCTTGCGAATGGCACCGCATGGCACCGATGCGAACACACAATCCATCGACCGGAATCGGTGTTGCCACACGCCCCAAAATCTTGTTGGTTTCAGCCTGGCCTTTCCATTCTTCTTTGCTTTGGCCATTGCCGAGATCTTTATCAATCCATGGAATCAAAGATCCAGCCAGTGGCACACCAAAATTATCGGTGGGAAAAGTCTCATCGCGAAGAATTCCAGCTACTTCACGATCAATATCCAAGATAGCCGAAGCGGGGTCTGCCAGCAATCCCTTGGCGACGCGATGGGCCTCTCCCATTTGCACCAGCAGTTCGCGCATATTCTGTGCGCCAGCGCCTGAAGCCGCCTGATAGGTCATGGCAGTAACCCACTCGATCAAATCGGCTTTAAACAACCCACCCAGCGCCATGAGCATCAAACTCACAGTGCAGTTACCCCCAATCCAGTTGCGCCCTCCACGAGACAAACTCTGTTTGATTACATCCAAATTGACTGGATCAAGAACAATCACCGTGTCGTCTTGCATACGCAGACTGGATGCGGCATCAATCCAGTGACCAGCCCAACCTGCAACACGCAGCTGAGGGAAGATTTCGGTCGTGTAATCACCTCCTTGGCAAGTGATGATGATATCCATCTTGGCTAAGTCGGAAATATTCTTTGCGTCTTTAAGCAACGAAGTGCCACGCCCCACATCAGGCGCCTGTCCACCGGGATTGGATGTAGTAAAAAATATCGGCTCAATCAGCGAAAAATCACCTTCTTCGCGCATGCGCTGCATGAGCACAGAACCTACCATTCCCCGCCAACCAATAAGACCTACACGTTTCATCGCCTTTTTCTCACTTATGAACTTATAAATTACAGTGCCGCCAAGACAGCGTCACCCATTGCTCTAGTACCCACCATGCTGAGCCCGGTCTCGGCAATATCAGCGGTTCGATAGCCCTGTGCCAGCACTTTTTTCACGGCAGATTCGATGCGTAGCGCCTCATCATTCAGCCCAAAACTAAAACGCAACATCATGGCAGCAGAAAGAATTGTCGCGAGCGGATTTGCCACACCTTTTCCTGCGATATCAGGTGCCGAGCCATGAATTGGCTCGTATAAGCCGAAATTATTTTCGTTCAGAGAAGCCGAAGGCAACAGGCCAATCGAGCCCGTCAACATCGATGCCTCGTCGGAAAGGATATCGCCAAACATATTGCCCGTCACCATGACATCAAACTGTTTGGGGTTTTTCAGCAATTGCATTGCCGCGTTATCCACGTAGATATGACTTAATTCGACATCAGGGTATTCCGCACCCACGGCAATCACGACTTCGCGCCAAAGCTGCATGGTATCCAGCACATTGGCCTTATCCACCGAACACAAACGTTTGCTGCGCTTTCTTGCCGCCTGAAATGCGACATGTGCCACACGCTGAATCTCTGGTTCAGAATAGCGCATCGTGTCAAACCCTTCACGGACACCATTTTCCAAAGTGCGAATACCGCGCGGCTGTCCAAAATAAATGTCGCCTGTGAGCTCCCGAATGATCAGAAGATCCAAACCGGCAACAATCTCTGGGCGCAGCGTTGATGCATGCACTAATTCAGGATAGACCAGGGCAGGACGAAAATTGGCAAATAGATTGAATGCCTTGCGCAAACCCAGAATCGCCTGCTCAGGGCGCAACTCGCGCGGCAAGGTATCCAATGAAAAATCGCCCACCGCACCAAATAAAATGGCATCTGACTGCTGCGCCAGCTTAAGTGTTGCCTCGGGTAGTGGATGCCCCGATGCCCGGTAACCTGCGCCGCCTACCGGCGCTTCTTCTGTCTCAAAGGGCAGATCAAGGGCGCGCAATACGCGCAACGCTTCTGTCGTGATTTCGGGGCCAATCCCGTCCCCGGGGAGAACACAAATCTTCATTACGTTATTCCTCTAGGCGAAAAGCCAGGGTTGTTCGATGCGTCGTTGTGCTTCAAATGCACGGATTTTTTCTGCCTGCCGCAAAGTCAGACCAATATCATCCCAGCCATTGAGCAAGCACTCTTTGCGAAAGGCATCCACGACAAAAGGGATTTTATGGCCATCAGGCCGATTGACTACTTGCGCAGCAAGATCAACTGTTATGCGAAATCCAGGTGTGCTCTGCGTTAAAAGAAAGAGCGCATCGATCTCGGCTTTTGGCAACACAATAGGCAATAGCCCATTCTTAAAGCAATTGTTGAAAAAAATGTCGGCAAACGATTCACCCAAAATGGCGCGGAAACCAAAATCCTGCAATGCCCACGGCGCATGCTCACGCGAAGAACCACAGCCGAAATTACTCCGCACCAGAAGAATCGACGCGCCTTGATAACGTTGCTGGTTGAGGATGAAGTCCGGATTTTTAATACGATTTGCGTTATCCATCCCTGGCTCGCCATGATCCAGATAACGCCATTCATCGAACGCATTCGGGCCAAACCCTGAGCGCTTGATCGATTTCAGGAACTGCTTAGGAATAATGGCGTCGGTATCCACATTGGCACGATCCAGCGGCACAACCAATCCTTCATGAGTAGTAAATTTTTCCATGACATTGATTACTTGGTCGATTTTTGAATTGCCTCACCGCCCCGTTCAATATCCTTGCCAATCCCTTGAACTGTATTACAGGCAGCAAGCAGAGCAATTAAAATAAAGGCTGTCAAAATACGCACCATGAGTTCCTCCTAGTCTTGAGTGGATTGGGATAAAAAATTCAGCTTGAAAAACTAACTTGTCAATTCACGAACATCGGAAAAATGTCCTGCAATCGCAGCGGCCACGGCCATGGCTGGGCTCAGCAAATGCGTACGGCCTCCATTGCCCTGCCGCCCTTCAAAATTTCGATTCGAAGTTGAAGCACAGCGTTCACCAGGTAACAGCCGGTCATCATTCATGGCCAAGCACATTGAGCAACCCGGTTGCCGCCACTCAAAGCCGGCAGCCAGAAAAATCTTGTCCAGCCCTTCCGCTTCGGCCTGATGCTTGACCAAGCCAGAACCTGGCACAACCAATGCAAGTTTGATATTAGCTGCTACATGACGGCCCTTGGCTACAGTCGCCGCCGCACGTAAATCTTCAATGCGTGAATTCGTGCACGAGCCAATGAATACTTTATCAATCATGATCTGATTGATAGGGGTATGTGGCACTAAGCCCATATATTCAAGCGCGCGCGCAACGCCCTCCCGCTTGACAGGATCGTTGAAATCTTCCGGTGCAGGAACGTTCGCATCAATGCCTGCCACCATTTCAGGCGACGTACCCCAGGTCACCTGAGGCGCGATTTCACTCGCATCGAGTTCCACCACCGCATCAAATGGCGCATCCGCATCCGAAACCAAGGTGCGCCAATAGGCAGTTGCTTTCTCCCAATCCCCTGCTTTGGGAGAAAAGGTGCGCCCCTTAAGGTATTCGATTGTTGTCTCATCGACGGCAACAAAACCCACGCGAGCACCGGCTTCGATGGCCATATTGCAAACTGTCATGCGTCCTTCCATTGACAGCGCACGTATCGCAGACCCACCAAATTCAATGGCATAACCCGTACCACCTGCGGTACCGATCTTGCCAATCAAAGCCAGAACAATATCTTTCGCCGTCACGCCAGCGCCGACTTTTCCCTCAATCTTGACCAGCATCGTCTTCGACTTTTTCTGCAACAGGCATTGCGTAGCCAGGACATGCTCGACTTCTGATGTACCGATGCCGTGCGCCAGGCAAGCAAACGCCCCATGGGTTGATGTGTGCGAGTCACCGCATACCACGGTCATGCCGGGTAGCGTGGCACCCTGCTCCGGGCCAATCACATGCACAATCCCTTGGCGTTTATCCTTGAATGGAAAATACGCTAACGCACCCACTTCATGAATGTTGGCATCAAGTGTTTCTACCTGTTGTCGCGAAACCGGGTCTTGAATTCCTTTTTCCCAGTGATCGGTTGGCGTGTTGTGGTCAGCGGTTGCGACAATGGACGAAACGCGCCAAGGCTTGCGACCAGCAAGCTTTAATCCTTCAAATGCTTGCGGGCTCGTGACCTCATGTACCAAATGGCGATCAATATAAAGCAGCGCAGTACCATCCGCTTCCGTGTGGACCACGTGATTTTCCCAGAGTTTGTCGTAAAGCGTTTTAGACATGATTTGAGAGATGATTCAAAGCGGCTGATTATCGCACAACCGGCTTGTCTGAACTAGCCGGAACGCCATACCAGACCAAGCAAAACCCGATGAGGGCCAACAGGGCAGACACGCTAAATGTGATTGCCGACCCAGCACTTTCCCACAACGCTCCAGCAAGCAATCCACCGGTTAATCCACCCACACCATAAGCCACACTGCCATAAATTGCCTGCGCCCTGGCCTGTTGGCCTGAAGAAAACCACCGGTTAAGCGCCGCCATCGTCGCTACATGATGCACACCAAAAGTCGCGCCATGCAGACACTGTGCAAAAAGCAGCCAAATCAAACTATCTACCTGCCAGCCAATAAGCATAAAGCGCAGAACCGCCAAAGCAAAGCAGAGCAGCAGCAGATGCCTTAAAGATATCCGCTGCGCAATGCGTGGCATCAGCAAAAATACAATGATTTCGGCTACCACACCCAGCGTCCAGAGCAAACCCACCATCGTTTTGCCATAGCCATGCGCCACCAGATGAATCGAATAAAAAACATACAAGGCACCGTGTGCCGCAATCATGAATAATCCGGCGACCAGCAAAAACACTACCTTCGGTTGACTCAGCACCATCCGCAAGGAAGACGCAGTGTGGATTGCCCCAGAAACCGCCTCTTTCAGCAGTAAAGCGCTGAAGACAGTGCCTAAAAGTAACGCCCAGCTAACCCATAACAACAGAGTTATCGGCACGATGTCCAGTAGCCACCCCATACCTAGTACAGCAAAAATAAACCCTACCGAACCCCAGAGCCTGATTCGTCCATAACGCTCCGGATGATCGGTCAGATGCGCTAACGTTAGCGCCTCAACCAACGGCAAAGACGCACTCCAGAAAAAATGCAAGATGGTCAAACTCAGTAATAAACCAAGAAAATCCCGGGTCAAAAAGATCGCAGAAAAACTAACCAATGCGGCGCCGAGCGACATGACCACTATTTTCACCCGCTGTCCTGCATGGTCTGCCAGCCAGCCCCAAAACATGGGTGCCACAAGACGGATCATTTGCCCCAAAGACATCAATACCGCAATGCGCCCGGCAGACATCGCGAGAGACTGCAAATACAGGCTGAAATAGGGCTGAAAAACGCCAACAAAGGCAAAGTACCAAAAGTACCATGCTGACAGGCAGCGGGATTGATTCATAGGCGCGCTCGCGGGCCTTTCACCCGCGATGCTTGATCAAGTTTTCGTTGATCGGTGGCCGACCTGCGCCGGAATTTTTGGCGTTGGACAACTCACATCCGCACACTGCGCACGATGATGCAAAGCGGCATTGATCAGCACAAGGGCGAGCATCGCTTCGGCAATGGGGGTCGCGCGAATGCCAACGCACGGGTCGTGACGGCCATAGGTTTCAACCATGACGGGTTGCCCTGCAAGATCAATCGATCGGCGGGGCAAACGCAAGCTGGATGTTGGCTTGACTGCCATATTAACCAGCACATCCTGACCAGTCGAAATGCCCCCTAATACACCACCGGCATGGTTGGTGAGGAAGCCATCAGGCGTTAACTCATCTCCATGCACGCTGCCCTTTTGCGTCACAGCGTCAAAACCTGCGCCTATTTCTACGGCTTTCACCGCGTTGATGCCCATCATGGCATAGGCAATGTCAGCATCCAGACGACCATAAACAGGATCCCCCCAGCCCACGGGCACCCCACGTGCAATGACGGTGATTTTTGCACCCGCCGAATCACCCGACTTACGCAAGGCATCCATGTAACTTTCTAATTGCGGCACGATGGCCGCATTCGGCGCAAAAAATGGATTGTTATCAATCGCGGCTTCGTCTTGCCAGGGGATTTCAATGTCACCTAGTTGCGCCATCCAGCCGCGCACGCTGACGCCATAGCGTTCCAACAACCATTTGCGTGCGACAGCCCCGGCAGCAACCCGCACCGCAGTCTCGCGTGCCGACGAACGACCGCCGCCACGATAGTCACGAATACCGTATTTTTGCCAATAAGTGTAATCCGCATGGCCGGGCCGAAAGGTTGTCGCGATATTGCCGTAATCCTTGCTGCGCTGATCTTCATTGCGAATCAACAAAGCGATCGGCGTTCCCGTGGTGCGCCCTTCGAACACACCGGACAGTATCTCCACCGTATCTGATTCACGACGTTGTGTGACGTAGCGTGACATTCCCGGCTTGCGTCGATCCAATTCCACCTGAATGTCAGCCGCAGTAATTTCAAGGCCTGGCGGGCAACCGTCAATTACACAACCCAGCGCAGGGCCATGCGATTCACCAAAAGAAGTGACACAAAAAAGGGAACCAAAACTATTGCCGGACATGATTTATAAATGGCCTTGAAAGCCCGCAAATGACTGAAAAATAGTGCTGCCAAGTCTACCATGCGCACTGCCGCCGTATCACCAGCGCCGACTTTTAAAACCTGCTAACCCTGAACCCTATGCCTGACTTTTAAATGCTCGACGAAAAATTTTACCCACATTGGATTTTGGTAATTCACTCCGAAACTCAATCTGATGTGGCACCTTGTATGCCACCAATGTTTTGCGGCAATGAGCAACAAGTTCCTCAACCGTCACCCCCGGATCACGTTTAACCACAAATGCTTTAACAGCCTCGCCAGAATGTCCATCCGGCACACCAACGACAGCAACTTCCCTCACCCCGGGGTGAAGCGCAAGCACCTCCTCGACTTCATTCGGAAATACTTTAAAACCAGAGACAACAATCAAATCTTTTTTGCGATCCACAATGCGCACAAAACCTTTGGCATCCACCATTGCAATATCACCGGTGCGTATAAATCCATCCGACATCATGACTTTTGCAGTTTCTTCCGGTTGCCGCCAATAACCTGCCATCACTTGCGGACCGCTGACGCAAAGCTCACCTGCCTCGCCTAATGGCAAATCATTTCCGGCATCGTCACGAATCGCAATATCGGTTGAAGGCAATGGCAAACCGATGGAGCCATTAAATTCGGCAAGATTAAGCGGATTAATGCTTACTGCGGGCGAGGTTTCCGTCAATCCATAGGCTTCAGTCAAGGCAACCTTGGTCGTTGCCTGCCAGCGTATTGCAACGGCTTTTTGTACCGCCATGCCACCGCCTAGTGCTATGCGCAAGTGACTGAAATCGAGCTGGGCAAATTTGGGGGAATCAAGCAAAGCGTTGAACAGCGTATTGACTCCAGTTAACGCAGTGAATTTGTACTTCGCCAAGGTGTTAACAAAACCTGCCATATCACGCGGGTTGGTGATCAGCACATTGGCTGCGCCCAGCGCCACAAATGTCAGGCAATTCGCCGTTAAAGCGAACACGTGATACAGCGGTAAAGCCGTAATGACAATCTGCGGCTCTTCGCCAAGATAGGGCTTGATCCAAGCCTTTGCCTGCAGAAGATTCGCCACCAAATTACGCTGCGTTAGCATCGCGCCTTTGGAAATCCCCGTGGTCCCGCCCGTGTATTGCAGAAAGGCAGTATCGTTATGCGCAAGTGGTACGGGCACAGGCGCTGGCTGAACATCAGCCCCTTTGCGCAACGCGACAGCCAAGTTGACAGCACCCGGCAACGTCCATGCGGGAACCATTTTCTTAATATGCTTGACCACGAAATTGATGGCCCATCCTTTGACAGGGCCTAGAAAATCACCTAACTGCGTCGTCAGGATATGCTTGACTGGTGTACGGGCAACGGCCTCTTGCAGTACATGGGCAAAGTTTTCGAGGATAACAATGGTTTGGGCATCCGCATCCTTGAGCTGATACTCAAGCTCAGCTGCGGTGTACAGCGGGTTGCAATTGACAACCACGCACCCCGCTCGCAGCACCCCGAACAAACACACGGGGTATTGCAGAACATTCGGCATCATCAGAACAATGCGATCGCCTTTTTTGAGGCCCAGAACCCCTTGCAGGTAAGTGGCAAAATCACGTGACATGTGATCCAGCTGAGTATAGCTAATGCCTTTCCCCATACAGATGAACGCTGTGCGCTCACCGTATAGGCGCACACTTTCATCCAAAACATCAATGAGTGATGCGTAGGCATTAACATCAATTTCCGCAGGCACCCCCGCGGGATAGCTTTTAAGCCAGATTCGCTCCATTGCCGTCTCCTCTTTGGCAAAGAGTCTAGGCCAGAATCAGTCAGCTTTTTCTTCAGGCCAGTTTCGAATATAAGCTTTTAGCATCTTGTTTTCGAATCCCTGCTCTTCCAGCACCGCTTTTGCTACATCATGAAATGAGACAACCCCCATCAGCGTATCCGCTTCCATGACAGGAAGATAACGTTGGTGATGCTCCACCATCACGCGGCGTAATTCGTCCATTTCCATTTCAGGGCTGGCGCAAAAAGGCTTGGCAACCATCACTTTGTCAACAGTCACCTCCTGCCACGCTCCACCATGTGCATGCACAGCATTTAATACCTCGCGAAACGTCAGCATGCCCGCCATTTTGCCCTGCGCAAAACACACCAAGGAACCAACATCCTGCTCGGTCATGATGGCAATTGCCTCAACCAGAGTGCGCTCAGGCGAAATGGTGTAGAGCACAGTACCCTTAATCGCAAGAATTTCCTTAACTTGCATGCTTCCCCCTTCCAGAAAACTAGTTCTTAAAGTTACGGCCGATGCACGCCAAATCAATACGAGTAGTCACGCTACTGGACTAGCTTAGCGCTCCAGCTTTGCAAGCTTGCCTGGCACTTTCAACCATTCATCCGCGTCTGCTGGTGGCTCCTTGCGTTGCGTAATAACAGGCCATATTTTTGCCAACTCTGCATTGATTTGTACCAACTTCATCTGATCTGCAGGAACATCATCTTCGGCAAAAATCGCTTCCGCAGGACACTCGGCTACACATAGCGTGCAATCGATGCATTCATCCGGATCGATCACAAGAAAATTGGGCCCCTCATGAAAGCAATCTACCGGGCAAACATCCACGCAATCCGTATATTTACATTTGATACACGCTTCGGTTACTACATAAGTCATAATAAACGCTCCAGTTTGAATGATGAATGTATCACTGGGCAGCCTCTTTGGCACAGAGAGAAAGTTATTCGGGGCAGTTTTTTACTGACATTCCGGTTAACATTGTAATAAGCGTTATTTTCGTAACTCTGTTTTAACTCTTTTGAATTTGCCTAAAAACTGCCGAAGTTTATTTTACCCCCCCCACTTATTTGCGGCTAGCAGACCATTAAGTTATTATTAAACATTTGAGGATTTTTATGAGCGAACACATCATTCACGTCACCGATAGCACCTTTAAAAGCGAAGTGCTTGACTCGGCTGTGCCAACATTAGTTGATTTCTGGGCAGAGTGGTGCGGCCCTTGCAAAATGATTGCACCTATTCTTGAAGATGCAGCAAAAGACTATGCCGGAAAATTGCGCATCGCTAAAATAAACATTGATGACAACCCCAAGACACCCGGCGAATTTGGAATTCGCGGCATTCCTACCCTGTTGTTGTTCAAAGGGGGCTCGATGGAAGCGCAAAAAGTGGGTGCCCTATCCAAGTCGCAATTGACAGCATTCATTGACAACAATCTCTGACCTCGTTACATTGCGCCCTGCGGCTTGTTTTTTTGACCGCTTGTAAATACGCACAGGTAACAAAAAGAACCAATCATTATCGCTGTAACATCCCAGCCATTTCCCCCATGGCGATCGGGCACTAACGCACTCACCCTCCCCCACGTACGCCCCCCTTTGAATCATTTTTTTATCGTAGTGCCTTGTGCTACGACTCTTACGCAATTTACGCAGGTAGTCTATGCATTTATCCGAACTTAAAGCACTTCATGTTAGCCAGTTACTTGAAATGGCTGACGCCAACCAAATTGAAAACGCCAACCGCTTTCGCAAGCAGGAGTTGATCTACGCCCTGCTCAAAAATCAAGCGGGTAAAAGTGAAGCAATCTTCGGGGATGGCGTATTAGAAATCCTGCCGGATGGCTTTGGCTTTTTACGCTCGCCTGAATCTTCCTATCTTGCGACACCAGACGATATCTACATTAGCCCCAGCCAGGTTCGGCGCTTTAATTTACATTCTGGCGACACCATTGAAGGCGAGATTCGAACACCCAAAGAGGGCGAGCGCTACTTTGCCTTGGTCAAGGTTGACCGCGTCAATGGCGAATCCCCCGAGGTCGGCAAGCACAAGATACTGTTCGAGAATCTGACTCCGCTTCACCCAACAGAACACATGCTCCTCGAGCGCGATATTCGCACAGAAGAGAACATTACAAGTCGCATCATTGACATGATTGCACCCATTGGCAAAGGCCAGCGTGGCCTGCTCGTAGCCAGTCCGAAAAGCGGAAAAACTGTGATGATGCAGCATATCGCACGCGCTATTACCGCCAACCATCCTGACGTGACTCTCATTGTTCTGCTGATCGACGAGCGCCCCGAAGAAGTCACCGAAATGACGCGCACCGTGAAAGGCGAGGTCATTGCCTCAACCTTCGACGAACCCGCCACTCGTCACGTGCAAGTGGCCGAAATGGTCATCGAGAAAGCCAAGCGTCTGGTTGAGCACAAGAAAGATGTGGTAATTTTGCTGGATTCCATCACCCGTCTGGCGCGTGCCTACAACACCGTACAACCCGCCTCAGGCAAAGTTCTCACAGGCGGCGTAGATGCTAATGCACTCCAAAAGCCCAAACGTTTTTTTGGTGCCGCCCGCAATATCGAAGAAGGTGGCTCACTCACGATTATCGCCACCGCGCTAATTGAAACTGGCTCACGCATGGACGATGTGATTTATGAAGAATTCAAGGGGACAGGCAATATGGAAATCCACCTTGATCGTCGTATGGCCGAAAAACGGGTTTATCCGGCCATCAATGTCAATCGATCGGGTACCCGGCGTGAAGAACTGCTTTTGAAGCCTGATGTGCTGCAAAAAATGTGGGTCCTGCGCAAGCTTCTATACAACATGGACGACATGGAAGCAATGGAGTTTCTCCTGGATAAGGTCAAGGCCACCAAAAACAATGGCGAATTTTTTGATGCAATGCGCAGAAGCTGATTGCAAACATAGAAAAATTGACCGATAATACGCGCCCCTACCGGTTCGCCAAATTCACGAACCGCACCGAATTAGTTAGCTGCACGAAAGGACTATGCAATGAAAGAAGGCATCCACCCGAGCTACACCGAGATTGAAGTCACGTGTAGCTGTGGAAACAAATTCAACACCCGCTCAACCAGCGGTAAAGCACTGAACATAGAAGTCTGCTCGGTCTGCCATCCGTTCTATACCGGCAAACAGAAGATTGTCGATACCGCTGGTCGTGTGGAGCGCTTCCGTCAGAAATACGCGAGAACAGCAGCCTGATTACGCTACTTCCTGGCTTGTTTAAAATAAATAAAAAAGCAGCCGCCTGGCTGCTTTTTTATTTCCTGTCAGATAAGCTTATCGCATGTCCTTGACCACGTCTCTTGACCTCACGACACCCCCGCCTATCAGTCAATGGGGGGTTATCGTCCTGTGCACGCTTTGGTTGTTAGCCGGTACCCTTGGGCATGATCCATGGAAGCCCGACGATGCAATTAATCTTGGAGCAGCCTTCAGTATGGCGGGAAACGGCTGGCAGACCTGGCTGGTTCCACATGTTGCCGGCGATGCTTGGTTAGTAAACCCGCCGCTCTACTACTGGCTGGCGGCGCTTTGCGGCCAGCTTTTTCAATGGCTGCTGCCTTGGCATGATGCAGCAAGGCTCGCTACAACGCTACTCGGCGCCGGCTTTCTTATCACACTATCAGCCAGCGTTCGCCATTTGGCTGACCTAAGCGCTGCTCTCGTCGCCCCCCTTTTAGCCATTGGCACGCTTGGTCTGCTAGTGCCCATACACGATGCGCAGCCTGCAATAGCTGGCGTTTTCGGATTTTCCTTGGCACTGCTTGGCCTGATTCAAGCGCAAAAAATACCGCTGCGTGGCGGGATGCTTTTCGGTGCAGGTGTAGGCATTACCTTTCTTGGTGTCGGTCTTGATGGCGCTCTGTGTCCCCTCGTGGCTGGCTTGCTCACGCTTTTTCACCCGGCATGGCGCCAGCGTGACAGCCTTATCGCCCTGCTCGCCGCATGCATTATTGCCGCAGTTTTGATCCTGCCATGGCCTTGGTTGCTTAATCAGCAATCCCCCCAGCTATTTGATCTTTGGTGGACATCAGAGAAAGCCAGTCTCGTGCCAAAGAAGATCTTTACCCGCGCCCACTTTAAGCTATTGATGTGGGCCAGCTGGCCGTTGCTTCCATTGGCGATATGGCAGGTGTGGCTGGAGCGTCGCCGTCTGTGGCAGCCACAGACGGCGCTCCCGCTGATGGCCAGCTTCGTGGCGCTGGCAATTTTTTTTCTGGGTAACTCCCGACCAGTCAGCTTATTACCCGCTTTAGTGCCGCTGGGCATGCTCGCCGCGACCGGTGCTGGCCGTTTACGGCGCGGTGCGGCCAATGCATTTGACTGGTTTGGCATGGTCACTTTTTCGTTAATGAGCACACTCATCTGGCTAGGTGCCATTGCCTTATTAACCGGCACCCCTGAAAAAATTGCTAAAAACTTCACAAAACCCGCCCCAGGGTTCATTGCACATACGCCGCTCATCGTGATTATTCTGGCGGTTCTCGTCACCCTTGGCTGGCTGGCATACACACTCGGTCTGCGCCGCTCGCCCTGGCGTGCAGCGACGCGCTGGAGCATAGGCTGGGCAACTATCTGGCTACTCATTGCCATGCTGTGGTTACCATGGATTGACTATGGCAAAAGCTACCGTATCGTCAGCGCCGACTTTTCACAACGCCTTGGCAAAAATCCAGGCTGCATCGCTCGACGCAATTTGGGATTAGCCCAGCGCGCCTCACTCGATTATTTCAACGGGATACGCACAACGAGTGGCGACAGTGCAAAAAACTGCCGCTACCTGATTACCCAAACCCGACCCCGAGCGGAAAAATCGCTAGCCAACTGGACGTTTTTGCTGGAAACCTCGCGTCCCGGCGATAAAACTGAAAGATTGCGTCTCTATCAGCATAACTAAGGTTTCTAGCGTTTTTAGAGCTTCAAAAAATTGTCCCGGTAGTATTTAAGCTCATCAATCGATTCAAGTACATCGGCCAAGGCCTCGTGACGGCCATGCTTTTTCAGGCCTTTTGCCAACTCCGGCTTCCAGCGCTTGCATAACTCTTTAAGCGTTGATACATCAAGATTACGATAGTGAAACCATTCTTCCAGTTTAGGCATATGGCGCGCCATGAAGCGACGATCCTGACAAATCGAATTACCACACATGGGCGAGGTGCGAACCGGCACATGCCGACGAACAAACTCCAGGGCTTGTTGTTCGACATCCGCATCGGTCATGATGGATGCCTTGACCCGATCAGTCAGCCCTGATCGGCTATGCGTATTGCGATTCCATTCATCCATGCCATTGAGCACCTCGTCCGATTGATGCACGACCCATGTTGGTGCTTCGGCAATGACTTCAAGATTTGAGTTGGTAATAACCATCGCCAACTCAATAATTCGATCACCGTCCGGATTCAATCCGGTCATTTCCATATCCAGCCAGACAAGTGCGTTTTGATCCTGCGCCATAAAATTTCCTATAAAAATTGCCAGAGAAAAAGACTAATTACTACCCATGCATACGCAACCAAGCGGCCAGTTGCGGGACATCATCAGCACAGTACAGCGGCGCCTCGGCTTCCAGCATCGGCCGCAGATGCGCGCCATAAGTTACCCCCAGGCCATGAGTTCGGGCATTTTTTGCCATCTGCAAATCGTGCGTCGTATCGCCGATCATCAGTGTAGCCGCAGGGGATACATGGAATGCTTCGATGAGTTCTTCCAACATTTGCGGATGCGGCTTGGAGTAACACTCGTCCGCACAACGAGTGATGCGAAAATACTGGCCCAGGCCACTCACTTCCAGCGCGCGATTCAACCCGTTGCGCGATTTACCCGTAGCCACCGCTAGCTGAAACCCTGCGTCAGCAAGCTCTTTGACCAGTTCACCAGCTCCAGGGAAAAGAAGCAACTCGCGGTCCCGCGCCAAATAATGGTAGCGATACCGCTCAGCAACTTCGTTATAACGTTCAGAAGGCAAGCCCGGCATGGCATAGCGCAGCGCATCAATCAACCCAAGCCCGATAACATGGCGAGCACGTTCATCTGACGGCTCAACAATACCCAGGTCGCGCGCAGCGGCCTGGATAGACGCAGCAATCATCCCCGTCGAATCCAGCAAAGTGCCATCCCAGTCGAACACAATCAATTGAAAATTAGCCATCGTTACGTCCTGTTTGCCTCATTTGTATTCAGTTGTTCAACAAAACTCTGCAACTCTGTTGGCAAAGGTAAGGTCAGCGCCAGCAGATCGCCACTAATGGGATGAGGTAAATCCAGCCGTGCAGCATGCAAAAACATCCGTTTAAGGCCGTTTTTTTGCAAAGCTCGATTCAGCGAAAAGTCACCGTACTTATCATCCCCCGCGATCGGAAAACCCAAATGCGCCAAATGAACACGAATTTGATGTGTCCGCCCCGTCTTGAGTTCCACCTCGACCAGACTAAAGTTTTCCTTTTCCCAGCGCGCCTGCAAGCGAACAATCGAATGAGACACTTTACCCGCCGGATCAACGCTCACACGCCGCTCGCCCTCTGTTGTCAAATACTTGAGCAGCGGTAGGCGTACATGCTGCAATTCATTTCGCCAGGCACCTTTGACCAGCGCCAGATATCGTTTAGCAATCACCCCTTCGCGAAACTGGTCATGCAATCGCGTCAATGCGAGGCGCTTTTTGGCAACAATCAGCAAGCCTGATGTTTCGCGATCCAGGCGATGTGCCAATTCAAGCAACTTCGCTTGCGGGCGGGCACGCCTCAACTGCTCAATCACCCCAAAGCTGACACCGCTTCCCCCGTGAACGGCAACTCCGGCAGGCTTATTCACGATAATCAAGGCTTCATCCTCATACACAATATCAAATTCACGCGCTGGGACCAGCGTCTGATCAGGCATTTTAGCTACCCTAATCGGAGGTATCCGGAGCACATCACCCACCTTAAGACGATATTCAACCTCAATTCGCCCTTTATTTACCCGCACCTCGCCACTACGCAAAATCCGATAAATGTGGCTTTTGGGCACACCCTTGGCAATGTGCAAAAGAAAGTTGTCTATGCGCTGCCCTTCTGCCTCATCCCCTACCTCAAGCCATGTCACCGAATCTTTGCTTAAGTCCTTCATTTGCAATATACTCATCCTTGGTTAGCCATTCTGAAATGGCGTGCCTAACGGCCCGAAGTGGCGTTAGAGGCGCGGTTTCTGGATGCGGTCATTTTGGATGCTTTTACTGTAATCACTGTAACTTAATCAATGATGCGGTGAAAAAGTACCAGTGACATGAGCATGCAGCACCGCCGAAATTATTTTCGGCAGCAGCATCGCCCCAGCCGACTACGGGCATTTCGCTCACCCGACACAAAGAGCGAATATTACTTGATTGCGCGTCACACACGCACAGATGGGCACATATTGCCGGGCGCTGATTACAATCAGCGAACGCTTTTTTTTCAGACAAGTCTTACGAAGTCATACATTTTGTTTGCCAAATTTTTTATAAATCATTTGCCAAATCAACCGAGGCACCATGAACTTGCCACCCCGATTGCAAATCAGACTCACACTTCTGGTGATCTAACGCCAGCAGTAAAGACTTGCCGTGTCCTCCTGCTTGTGTAGCGCGTAGGAGAAAAAAATATGAAACGCATGCTTTTTAATGCGACGCAGGCTGAGGAACTCCGCGTCGCGATTGTGGATGGTCAAAAACTGATTGACCTAGACATTGAATCAGCCTCGAAAGAACAACGTAAAAGTAACATCTACAAAGCCGTTATCACCCGCCTTGAGCCTAGCCTTGAAGCTGCCTTTGTCGAATATGGTGCAGAGCGGCATGGTTTTTTGCCATTCAAGGAAATTTCTCGCAGCTACTTCAAGCCAGGCGTAGACGTTGGTAAAGCACGCATCCAGGACGCGCTCTCTGTTGGGCAAGAACTTATCGTTCAAGTGGAAAAAGATGAGCGTGGTAATAAAGGTGCCGCGCTCACTACCTACATTTCACTCGCCGGTCGTTACCTTGTATTAATGCCCAACAATCCTCGGGGGGGCGGTGTTTCTCGCCGCATTGAGGGAGAAGATCGGCAAGAACTTCGTGAAATCATGGATCAACTGGAAGTTCCCAGCGGAACTAGCTTGATCGCCCGTACCGCAGGCATCGGCCGCTCCCTTGAAGAGCTGCAATGGGATCTGAACTATCTCCTGCAACTTTGGAACGCCATCGATGGTGCCGCTAAAGCACAAAGTGGTGTGTTCCTGATTTATCAGGAATCAAGCCTCGTTATTCGTGCTATTCGGGATTATTTTCATTCCGAAATCGGCGAGATTCTCATCGACACCGACGACGTCTTTGAACAAGCACAACAATTCATGTCGCACGTCATGCCGGGCAATGTCTCCCGCGTAAAACGCTATCAGGACGACGTACCGCTATTCTCGCGATTCCAGATTGAGCATCAAATCGAATCTGCCTATTCACGCCAGGTTACCCTCCCTTCCGGTGGTGCCATCGTGATCGATCACACCGAAGCGCTAGTGTCCGTTGATGTGAACTCGGGCCGATCCACCAAAGGCAGTGACATCGAAGAAACCGCACTGCGTACCAACTGCGAAGCCGCTGACGAAATTGCACGCCAGCTGCGCTTGCGCGATTTAGGTGGGCTGATTGTCATCGACTTCATTGATATGGAAGCCGCAAAAAACCAGCGCGAAGTTGAAAATCGCTTGCGCGATGCGCTGCATCACGATCGCGCCCGCGTGCAAACCGGCAAGATCAGTCGCTTTGGCCTGCTCGAATTGTCCCGCCAGCGCCTGCGTCCCGCCTTGGCAGAAACCAGCTATATCACTTGCCCGCGTTGTACTGGCACAGGGCATATCCGTAGCACCGAATCAGCTGCACTCCACATCTTGCGCATTCTTGAAGAAGAATCCATGAAAGACAACACAGGTGCCTTGCACTGTCAGGTTCCAGTGGATGTAGGCACCTTTTTGCTGAATGAAAAGCGCGTTGATATCTCGCACATTGAATCGCGTCACCGCGTTAATCTGGTTATCGTCCCTAACCGCCATTTAGAAACACCTGCGCATGAAATTGTGCGTGTGCGACATGACCAGCTCAACAGCGAAGGCCCCAGCAATTTGGCCAGCTATCAGATGGCAACACGTCCGCTCGAAGAAGCGTATCAAACACCTTCTGCTCAAGCTGAGGTCAAGCCAGTCAAAATTGAAGCCGCAGTTCGCGGAGTTCCCGCCGGCCAGCCTGCGCCCATTGTAGATTCCTCTCGTCCTGCAAAAGCGGCTACCCCCTCGGTCAGCCTGTTCAGCAAAATAGCGGCTTTCTTTTTTGGTGAGAAAAAAGTAGTAACACCTGCGCCAAAATCAGAAGATGCCAATGCGCAACGCTCACGCAATAACAACCGCAACCGGAATCGCGATGGAAACCGTGATCGCACATCCCGTGCAGAAGGTCAGCCGGCAAATGGCGAACGTAAAGCCCGCCCACAAGGCCAACAAGGCTCGCAAAGCCGTCGTGATGAAGCACCCCCTGCACAGGATGTAAACAACAACCGCAATAAACCCGCTGCGCCTAAGGAAGTCAAGGAGGCGCGCGAACCAAGGGAACCCCGTGAGCCGCGGCAACCACGCCCTCCACGTAGCGCACCCACTGAATCACCTGTTGATATCACCGTATCCCCAGCGCCGACTTTTACTGAAGCTGAAGCCAGTACCGCAGAAGGCACCGCACGCAGTGGGCGCAGAAATCGTGGGCGGGGTCGGGGACGCAATGATCGCGCTGACCGTGGCGATCGAAATGAAGATGGATTATCCCCAGCGATAGATAGCAATAACACCGCAAGTATTGGCTTTGCTGAAACAGGCAACATCACTGCTGCGACAGATATCACGCCAACGCAAACCTTTGCGCCAGCACCGATCATCACTGCGGCACCACAGCCTGCAGCAGCAGAGCTTATACCAGCCCCACCAGCGCCTATCGCACCAGCGACGCCTATCCCTGCCTCTGTGCCAGCAGCAAGCACAGTGTCCGAAGCGCCACCTTTCGCTTCACCTGAAGTCATGCAATCCGCTATCCCTTCTGCAGCGGCTTCCGTGGTGCCTGTTGCAGCGCCACCTCCTGTTGCGCATACACCAACGCCACCGAAAGACTTCTCGGATACATTGCAGCAAGCAGGGTTAATTTTGATCCAAACGGTACAGACCGATAAAGCGCCATCTGCACTGGTGACGCCCACTCAACCTCTCGGACGCAAACCAAAGCCAGCCCAAATTATTGCTGATGAGCCTTTACAGATGATAGAAACCAAGCCTGATTAACCAAAAATCAAGCCATCTTTATGGGGGCGTCAAGCCCCCATTTTTTCGCCTTGCAAGAACAACCAGATGAAATAAGATCTGCCAAAAAATAACAAAAAAACCCGTACTGCCTTTGGCAGTACGGGTTTTTGTTTTATGGCGGAGACGCAGTCCTACAATCCATAGTCCGAGGCAATCCAAGCTGTTCCACAAACACCATTATTTTACAGTCACTTATGCATTGACTTGTCCG